>Ga0209211_10003895_pt1 | contig 23776 bp, 21 predicted proteins | sample RifGroA2_FD_183992 | JGI IMG/M metagenome (GOLD analysis project Ga0209211, IMG submission 183992) | Groundwater microbial communities from Rifle, Colorado, USA - Groundwater A2 (SPAdes) (version 2) | ecosystem: Environmental > Aquatic > Deep subsurface > Groundwater | place: Rifle, Colorado...
GAGGCTAAAGATTCTGAGTTTGAGTCTTTGGATGAGCTTTTATTGGTCAAGGGGATGACGCCGGAGATACTGGAGAAGCTAAAAGATTATGTTACGGTGTCCTCCGGAGGCAGAGTAAACATTAATACCGCGAGTTCGCTGGTGCTTCTATCCCTGGGCCTGGATGAGGATACCGCGGATAAAATTATCCGCCACCGAAGCGCGGATGACGGTATCTTAGGCAATGAAGACGATAATGTTTTTATGAAAACTTCCGATATAGTGCCTCAGGTAAGCCAGGCTTTCCCTTTAAGCGATTCCCAAATCTCAAAACTTACCATTGTGGTTGACCAGGGATTAGATGTCTATTCCAACAATTTTATGATTCAAAGTACCGCCAGGCTAAATAATAGAAAGGCCGAACTAAAGGTGGTGTGTATAGCTGATATATTCGGAAAAATCCTGTATTGGCAGGAAGGTATCTAATAAAGAAATAACCAATAACCAATTTCCAATAACCAAATAATAACCAATCATCAATCATCAAACGTTTGGTTATTGATTATTGGGTATTGATGTTTCTTTGGTTTATTGTATCTTGGTTATTGGTTATTAATAAGTTGGTGATTAGTAAAAATTATGTTTAAAGCGGTTACTCAGAAATTAAATCCCTTAAAGCGTAAGACAAGCGAATTGGTGAGCCTTAGCCTGGGAAACTCCCTAACCATTGCTTCTACCACAGCTTCCCTCAGCAAAAAGGAAATCTCCGGAATCTTCTCTAAGAATATTAACAGCTTAAACGATGATGAGATCTCCAGGATAATCAAAGAAGGTTTCACCGAATTAAAAATTAAAAATCCCAAGATAATATGCGTGATAACTTCGCAGTCGGCTATTACCAAAAACATCGAGATACCTTCTACCGACCCTCAGGAAATAAAGGAGATTATCAACCTTCAGGCCGGCCGCCACACTCCTTACGCGCGCGAGGAGATAATCGTTGATCATATCAATATCGGAACTTATAAAAACAGCTATACTAAGATTTTGCTGGTGATAGTGGCGCGCGCCGCGGTAAAAAGGCACTACGAAATCTTAGCTAAAATAGGCCTGAAGCCGGAAAAGGTTTTTTTTGCCCCTGAGGCGCTCGGCCTGGCTTCTTCAAAGATGCTGAAAGTTGAAAGCGATAACAGCCCTCTGAGCCTGGTCCATGTTGATGAGGCCGCGACTGATTTTACGGTAATTTTTAAAAGAAAACCGCTATTTATCCGCAGTATTCCGATAGGGATACAAAGCTTCGCGCTGGATAAAGATAAAAATCAGTTAAGATTTGCCGATGAGCTTAAGAAATCCATGGAATCCTATCAAAGCGAAGGGATCGCGGATGTCCCCTCCAGGTCTATCCTTACCGGAGCCATCGAGGAACTTTCCGGTTTATCCGAGGTGTTGAGCAATTCGCGCGTCCCGCTAAAAACAACCGCTTATCTGGGCGGCTTTCATTTGCACCCGGAGGCCTTGAAGGCGCTCTCCGTGGCAAAGCACGTTTCTTTCTTAAATGTGATTGCCGGCCTTTTTTTCTCTGATGAGCTAAAAGTGGATTTGGTTCCCGAGGAGGTAAGATTAGCCAGGGCGCTTGAAGAAAGAGGAAGGGAACTTATAAAAATAGGAATTTTTGTCCTGGCGGTATTTGTTTTGGTATTTTTCATACTGTTAAGTAATATATTCTTTAAGAGCGCGTATTTAAAAAACTTAAATGAAAGATACGCGCCGATGATTGGTGAGTCCGAGAAATTAGAAAAGGATTATGCCAGGGTCTCAACTATCAGGCATTATTTAGAAAACCGCGGGTATTCCCTGGAGGTATTGACTGAGCTCCACCGGCTGACTCCGCTGGAGATTGCCCTTACTGATATCCGTTTAGATGAGCAGAGAAAATTTTCCATCAAGGGAACAGCCGAGGCGATGTCGGTAGTTTTTTCTTTCGTGGATGGCATGGAGAAATCCAAGTACTTCAGGGATGTAAAAACCAAATATACCACAAAAAGAAGGGACGGCTTGAAAGAATTTACCGATTTTGAGATAACCGCGGCCATTGAGAGAGGGGAAGAATAGCCAATGCTTAAATTTACCCGGTCTTTTCAGGCGTTTTTCCTGCGCCTATCCAAGAGGGAAAAATTTATTTTTTACGGCGCGCTGTTTTTCATCTCTCTTACTCTGCTTGACCAGCTGGTGGTGTCTCCGGTATTTTCTAAAATTAAATTTTTGGACGCCGAAATAAAGGATAGAGAAACCTTGATAAAAAGCAGTCTAAAAATAGTTACTCAAAAAGAAAGGATACTCTCAGCCCGGAATAAATACAGCTACCTCTCCAGCGGTTTTACCTCAAGTGATACCGAGGTAACTTCTTTATTGAAAGAGATAGAAGGGATGAGTAATAAAAGTTCAGTGTATCTTGTGGATATGAAACCGGCAGCTATTAAGGGGGGCTCTTCCGAGAAGTTTATGATATCCTTAAGCTGTGAGGCCCAGATGGAGCAATTAGTTGATTTTATGTATAATATAGAAAATTCGGATAAACTTTTGATGATTGAGAAATACCAGATCAGCCCCAAGTCGAAAGAATCAAGCGTGGCCAAATGCGCAATGTCCATATCAAAGATAGTGATACCGTAATAAAAGAAAAAAGTTTAAAAAAAATGATAAAAAAGCTTGACAAAAGTTTTTTTTGTATTAAAATTATGATTCCACTGTAAATGTTTACCACTATTCGCGTAGAAAAGAAAGCTGGTTTTTGCAGGGTAAACAGGTCTTTTCTGTCCTTTGGTGTTTCTCTGTTGTTGGTGGGACAGGTAGTAAAGAAAAGGTCAAAATTCCAGCAAAATAAAATCGAACCAAATCCAAGATAAGGATTGCGCGAAAAAAACGTAATTCTTAGAAGGGGTGGTTTTTGTTTCTTTTATTCCGGCGATTTCATAGGTAAAAAAGGAATTAGGCCAGTAGATAATAATGTCTGTTAAGCTTAATAAGGGATTACAACTGGAGTGAAAAAGCGGTTAACAATCTGCTGGAGTAGCTCAGTTGGTAGAGCACGTCCTTGGTAAGGACGGGGTCACGGGTTCGATTCCCGTCTCCAGCTTAAATTCGCGCAGAAAAAGCGTGAATTTAATCCTGAGGAGCGATAGCGACAAAGGATCTATAAGACATGCGTGAAACTATAACCTTGGAGTGTTCGGTTTGTAAAAACCGTAATTATACTACCACTAGAAATAAAAAGTTACATCAAGAAAAGCTTCTTTTGAGCAAATACTGCAGATTTTGCCGCAAGCACGCGGAGCATAAAGAAATCAAGTAGACGCCGGTATAGATCGCGGAACTACGCAAAACAGGACGCGGAACTACGCGATAAAGATTATGCGTGGTTCAGCGTGAAGTTCCGCGTGGTTCAGCGTTTTTATATAGGAGCGTCGGTTAATGGCAAACCACCGGTCTCCAAAACCGGGACTGCAGGTTCGAGCCCTGCCGCTCCTGGTAATTTAAGGAAACGCGGCCGGTTAATATATAAATAATATTCTTTCTAAGGATGATAAAAAAGACTAAAAAATTCTTGAGCGAAGTAAAAGTGGAATTAAGCAAGGTTTCCTGGTCAACCCGCCAGGAACTGATTGGGGCCACGGGCGCGGTCATGACAGTTACCTTGATTATGGCGGTATATATCGGAGTTGTGGATTTGTGTCTGTCTAAAATGTTTACCTATTTTATAAAATGAAAAAGTGGTACGTAGTCCATACCCAGACCGGCGTTGAGGAAAAGGTAAAAGCAAATTTAGAAAAACGCATATCAAGTTCGCGGGATAAAGATTCTTTTGGACAGGTAATGATTCCTACAGAGCAGATTTCTGAGATTAGAAGCGGCAAGAAAAGAGTAACCCAGAGAAAATTCTTCCCGGGATATTTATTGGTAGAGATGGATTTGAATGACGCGAGCTATCTTCTGGTAAAGACTGCTCCCGGAGTAACCGGTTTTATAGGCTTAGGAAGACAGCCTTCATCTTTACCTGACGAAGAAGTCAAGGGCATTCTTAAGAAATCCGAAGATACTCAGGCTAAGCCCAGCCCTAAGATTGTCTTCGCCAAAGATGAGCAGGTGAGGGTTACTGAAGGGCCGTTTGTTAATTTTAACGGGACCATTGAAGAAGTTCGTCCTGAAAAAGGAAAGTTGAAGGTCGCGGTTTCTATTTTTGGCCGGGCAACACCGGTTGAGTTAGAGTATTGGCAGGTGGAGAAGGTATAAGATGGCTAAAAAAATAGTCGCGCAGATAAAATTGCATGTTCCCGCGGGGCAGGCTAATCCGGCCCCTCCGGTTGGCCCGGCATTAGGCCAGCACGGCGTGAACATAATGCAGTTCTGCAAACAATTCAACGACCAGACTAAGGGCAGAGAAGGCCTAATCCTTCCGGCGGTAATCAGCGTATACGAGGATAAAACCTTTACTTTTATAATTAAAAGCCCGCCCAGCTCGGTCCTGCTTAAAAGGGCGGCAAATATCGCCAAGGCCTCAGGCCAGGCGGGAAAAGAAAAAATCGGGACTGTTACCCGTAAGCAGGTGGAAGAAATAGTTAATCTAAAATTAAAAGACTTGAATTGCACCGATATAAAACAGGCGTTCAAGGTAATCGCGGGCACGGCCAGAAGCATGGGCATCGCGGTTGAGGGATAAATGTCAAGAAAAAGAAGCAAGAGATACGAAGAGACTATAAAACTTTTTGACGCGGATAAATCCTACGGCCTTAAAGAGGCGATTGCTATTTTAAAGAAATTTCCGTCAACCAAGTTTGACCAGACGGTTGATTTAAATTTTTACGTCAATGTTGACCCTAAGAAATCAGACCAGCTCGTCCGGGGCACGGTGAGCCTTCCCCATGGCACGGGAAAGACAGTGCGCGTGGCTGTTTTCTGTAAAGGCGAACAGGAAAAAGAGGCCAAGGCCTCAGGGGCGGATTTCGTGGGAGGCAGTGAACTTATTGATAAGGTGGCCGCCGGTTTTCTTGATTTCGACGCCGCGGTTGCTACCCCGGATATGATGAAAGATTTAAGCCGCTTAGGGAAAATTTTAGGGCCAAAAGGCCTGATGCCCAGCCCCAAAACCGGAACCGTAACTGTTAATGTCGCTCAGGCGGTTAAAGCGATCAGGGGCGGCAGGGTAGAATTTAAAGTAGATAAGCAATCGGGAATCCAGGCGCCCGCGGGAAAGATTAGTTTTAGCGAGACGCAGCTTCTTGAGAATGCCTCCAAGGTTATTGAGGTCATTACCCAGTCAAGGCCGGGGACAGTCAAAGGAAATTTTATTAAGTCTATTTTTATTTCTTGCAGTATGAGCCCGGGAGTCCGGCTTACCCTATGAACCCCGTTAGACCTCTCTGGTATTATTGTTATGTATTAAAGAGCGAAAAGAATGATAAATTTTACACAGGAGTTACTGGTAATCTAGAATTAAGAGTAGAACAACATAATATTTAAAATCAGGCATGGGTAAAAGAGATCTTAAAAACAGACTAAGGGGAGGTCTAACGGGGTGAAATTAGGCAGTTTTTTTCGTAACGCGGCTGTTAACAGATTAAAGAAGGATATCGGTGAATCTGACAGCCTTTTTGTGGTTCAATATTTAGGGCTGGACAGCTTTAGAATGAGCCAGCTGAGAATCGCGCTCAGGGATGGGAAATCCAGGCTCTTTGTTGCCAAAAACAGCCTGATGAAGATAGCCCTTAAAGACTCTAAAATTGATGGCTTAGACGGACTTTTTGAGGGGCCGGCGGCCCTGGTCTTTAGTGATAATGATATTGCCGTTGTTTCAAAAATCCTTTCTAAATTTGCCAAAGAGAACGATAAGCTCATCTTGAAGGGGGCTTATTATAAGGGAAGCCTGTTTAAGCAGAAAGATATTGAAAATATAGCCAAGCTTCCCTCTAAAGAGGTATTGATAGCCCAGGTGGTATTCGCCCTAAAGTCTCCGCTGGCAGGTTTGGTTTTTACCCTTGGGGGCGTTTTAAATAAATTAGTGATCGTGCTTAATCAGATAGCGCAAAAGCGCAAAATAGGTTAAAAACAACAGACACCGCAAAGGCACAAAAATTTCTTATCTGTTTTTTGCGTTTTTCGCGGTGTAAAGGTTGTCTCTTTTAATATTTATTCTGCGTATTTGCGATTAAAAGGAGAGGATAAAATGGCTGTTAAAGATGATGTAATCAAGTCAATTGAAGGAATGAATGTGCTGGAGCTTGCTGATTTAGTCAAAGAGCTTCAGGATAAATTTGGGGTTTCAGGCCAGGCGGCAGTGGCTATGCCGCAAGCCGGCGGCACAGCGGCTCCTGCCGCGGCGGTTGAAGAAAAGAGCGCTTTTTCCGTGGTGCTCATCTCATCCGGAGCGAATAAGATCGCGGTTATTAAGGAAGTGCGCACTATCACTAACTTAGGGCTTAAAGAGGCCAAGGATTTAGTTGACGGCGCCCCTAAAACAGTTAAGGATGGCCTCCCCAAGGCGGAAGCCGAAGAAATAAAGAAAAAGCTTGAGGCCGCGGGAGCTACGGTAGAGTTAAAATAGTTTATAGAGTTGCTTGAGTTCATTGAGTTATCGAGTCGAATTTTATAAATACTCAAAACACAAGAGCATAAACCTAAGATAATACTCAAAAATGCCAGAACGTAAAAATTTCGCCAAAATCAAAGAAGTTTATAATATGCCGCATCTGTTGGATATCCAGCGTTTGTCTTACGCTGAATTTTTGCAGATTGAGGTATCTCCTTCACAGCGTAAGAATATCGGCCTGCAGGAAGTTTTTAACGAGATTTTTCCTGTTGAAAGTTTTGACCGCCAGGTGCGCCTTGATTTTATCGGCTACAATTTAGGAAAACCAAAGTACGATGTGGATGAATGCCGCCGGCGTTCAATGAGCTATGCCGCTCCCCTGAAGGTCCGATTCAAACTGGTCAGCCCCGGAGAAGTTAAAGAGCAAGAGGCGTATTTCGGAGAAATTCCTCTGATGACCGATACCGGGACCTTTATTATTAACGGTGATGAGAGGGTGGTGGTTTCTCAGTTGCAGCGTTCGCCGGGTGTTTCCTTTGAAGAGGAGATGCATCCTACCGGGAAAAAAATATTCCATGGCCGGGTAATTCCGTATCATGGGGCCTGGCTTGAGTTTAAGTATGATATCTCTGAAGTGATCCTGGCTTATGTGGACCATCGCCGTAATTTTCCGGTGACCCAGATTTTACGGATTATCGGTTATTCTACCGATGAAGATATTTTAAACGCCTTTGGTTCCAAGCCTTACCCGCAGATTCTCAATACCCTGAAGAAAGATTTTACTAAAAATAAAGAAGAAGCGTTAGCTGATTTCTACCGCAAGATGCGCCCGGCGGAACCAATGACTCCCGAAGCGGCGGAAAATCTTTTTTATAGATTATTTTTTGACCCCCGCCGTTATGACCTCTCCCGCGCCGGCAGGTTCATCTTAAACCGTAAACTTGGTATTGATATTTCTCTGGATAAGCGGATACTTGACGCCCCCACAGTAATTAAAGTAATTGAATACTTAATAAAATTAAGAGAGGGAATCGGACAGATTGACGATATTGACCATTTAGGAAACAGGCGCATCAAGAGTGTCGGTGAACTGGTTCAAAACCAGGTGCGCATAGGTTTGACCCGTTTAGAGAAATCTATCCGGGAGCGCCTGGCGGTCTTGTCTGAATTTCATACCTTGAGCCTGCATCATTTGATAAATTCCAAACTTTTATCTAACCAGATCAAGGATTTCTTCGGACGTTCCCAACTTTCTCAGTTTATGGATCAGGTGAATCCTTTGGCTGAGATGACCCATAAGCGCAGGCTTTCCGCTCTTGGACCGGGAGGCCTTTCCCGGGAAAGAGCGGGTTTTGAGGTCAGGGATATCCACTCTTCGCATTACGGAAGGGTCTGTCCCGTGGAGACTCCCGAAGGGCCGAATATTGGTTTAATCGCTTCTCTAAGCACTTTTGCCCAGGTAAATGATTTAGGGTTACTGGAGACTCCTTACCGTAAGGTTGAAGACGGTAAAGTTACCCGCAAGATTGAATATTTGACCGCTGATATTGAAGAGAACAAGCTTATTGCTCAGGCCAACGCGGTTGTCGGTCCTGACGGCCATTTTCAGGAAAAGGGGGTTTCCTGCCGCCTTAAAGGCGACTTCCCCAAGGCTGACCCCAAGAAAGTGGAGTATATGGATGTCAGCCCTAAACAGTTAGTTTCGGTAGCCGCCGCGCTAATACCATTTTTAGAGCATGATGATGCCAACCGCGCGTTGATGGGTTCAAATATGCAGAGGCAGGCCGTTCCCCTGATGATTACTGAATCCCCTTTTGTGGCTACGGATATGGAATATAAGGTGGCCATTGACTCCGGAGCGACGGTAGTCGCTAAGGAAGAAGGCAAGGTGAGCGCCTTTGACGGTTCAAGCATTACCGTGGGAAAGAATACTTATAAGCTGAAGAAATTTCAGCGCTCCAATGCCGATACCTGTATAAATCAAAGGCCGCTGGTTAAATTAGGAGAGAAGATAGAAAAAGGACAGGCTATTGCCGACGGAATGAGTACCGATAAAGGAGAGCTGGCTTTAGGCAAAAATCTTTTGGTTGCTTTTATGCCCTGGCGCGGTTTTAACTTTGAGGACGCTATCCTTGTTTCCGAGAAAATTTCCAAAGAAGACATCTTTACCTCTATCCATGTTGAGGAATTCCAGATTGAAGCAACTGAAACCCGCCTGGGGAATGAAGAGATTAGCCGGGATATTCCTAATGTTTCCGAAGAAAGCCTTAAAGACCTGGATAAGGACGGAATTATCCGCGTCGGCGCGGAGGTCCACCCCGGCGCGATACTGGTGGGCAGGGTTACCCCTAAGACTGAATCCGAACTTTCCTCCGAAGAACGGCTTTTAAGGGCGATATTCGGCGAGAAGGCCGGGGATGTCCGGGATACCTCATTAGTGGTCCCTCCGGGAGTGGAAGGCGTAGTAGTGGATATCCATGTCTTTCAACGTAAAGACAGAGGCAGAAAATCTAAGGAAGAAAAGAAGCAGGAATTGGCCAAAATCCGCGAGATCAAGGCTTACTATAAACAGGAAGTAGAATTTGTGGAAGAAGAAAAAATTCTCCGCTTGAGTAAGTTCTTGGGAGTGGATAAAAATAAATTAGATCGTATTGATTATAGCGCTAATGAAGAAGCGGCTGTCTTAACCGCTTCTTTTGAAGAGCAGATTAAGGAATTATTAACTGAACAAGAACAGGAAATTGAAAAGATTCACCGCGGAGATGAGCTTCCTCCGGGAGTTCTTAAGCGGGTAGTCGCGTATGTCGCCATCAAGAGAAAGCTGGCAGTAGGAGATAAGCTTGCCGGGCGCCACGGCAATAAAGGCGTGCTCGCCCGAATACTTCCCGAAGAAGATATGCCGTTTTTGGCGGATGGCACGCCGGTGGAAATAGTGCTTAATCCTTTGGGCGTGCCTTCGCGTATGAATGTAGGCCAGATTTTAGAAACTCATTTAGGCTGGGCGGCTCATGCCCTGGGGATAAAAATATCCAGTCCGGTCTTTGACGGCGCCGCCGAAAGCGAGATAAAAGAGATGCTTAAAAAGGCCGGCCTTCCTGAGGATGGCAAGATTCAGTTGTATGACGGTTATAACGGGCTTCCTTTTTCTCAGAAGGCAACCGTGGGCTATATCTATATGATGAAATTAAACCATATGGTTGATGAAAAGATCCATGCCCGTTCAATAGGCCCATATTCTTTGGTTACTCAGCAGCCTTTAGGCGGAAAAGCCCAGTTCGGCGGACAAAGATTTGGTGAAATGGAAGTCTGGGCCCTGGAGGCCTATGGCGCGGCCTATACCCTCCAGGAAATGCTTACGGTAAAGTCTGATGATGTCAAGGGCCGGACCCGTATTTATGAAAATATAGTTAAGGGTGAACAGAGGCTTGATTCCAGCACTCCGGAATCTTTCAACGTCTTAATAAAAGAATTACAGGGTTTAGCCTTAGATATAAAAACCCAGGTCTCTAAAGAGCACAAATAACAGCAAAATGTTTTCTCTGTTCTCTGTAATCTGTAATCTATCCGAGCGAAGCGAGGATCCATGTCCCAAGAAATAGTTAATTTTGATTCTATAACAATTAAAATAGCTTCACCCCAGGTAATTCACTCTTGGTCAAAAGGTGAGATCAGGAAGGCCGAGACTATAAACTATCGTACCCTTAAACCTGAGAAGGGCGGGCTTTTTTGTGAAAAGATATTCGGCCCGGTGAAAGACTGGGAGTGTAACTGCGGAAAATATAAGGGGATAAAGTTTAAGGGTATTACCTGCGACAGATGCGGGGTAACTATTGACCGTTCTTCGGTCAGGCGTGAGAGGATGGGCCATATTGAACTGGCTTGCCCGGTTACTCATATTTGGTTTTTTAAAGCGGTGCCCAGCCGTTTATCCGCTATATTAGGCTTAGGCCTGAGGGAGCTGGAAAAGGTAATCTATTATGAAGAATATGTGGTTATTGATCCTCAGGATACACCTTTAAAGAAAAGAGAATTACTTAGTGAAGAAAAATACCAGGCCTGTGTAGAGAAATACGGCACTAGTTTTAAGGCTAAGATAGGCGCGGAGGCAATCCGGGATATGCTCAAAGAAGCTGACCTTGATGAACTTTGCGTCAAAATGCGCAAGAGTTTAGGTGAGGGCAAAGACACTCCTTCTAACCGCAAGACTACCAAGATTCTAAAATTAGTTGAGGATATTAAAAACTCCGGTAATAAGGCGGAGTGGATGGTCTTAGAGGTTCTTCCGGTTATTCCTCCGGATCTGCGCCCCTTGGTTCCTCTTGACGGCGGAAGATTCGCCACTTCGGATCTGAATGATCTATACCGCAGGGTAATTAACCGTAATAACCGTCTCAAGAAACTGATGGAATTAAATGCCCCGGAGATAATCATCCGCAATGAAAAGAGGATGCTCCAGGAGGCGGTGGACGCCCTTTTGGATAACGGAAGGCACGGCCGGGCGGTTATGGGGGCAAGCAGCCGGCCCTTAAAGTCGTTATCGGATATGCTTAAAGGAAAACAGGGCCGTTTCCGCCAGAATCTCCTGGGAAAACGGGTGGATTATTCCGGGCGATCGGTTATTGTGGTCGGGCCGGAGTTGAAGATGAACGAGTGCGGCCTGCCCAAACAGATGGCCTTAGAACTCTTTGAGCCGTTTATCATTAAGAAGCTTCGGGAAAAAGGTTTTGTGCATAGCATTAAAGGCGCTAAAAGGATGGTGGAAAGAGCCAAGATTGAGGTCTGGGATATTTTAGATGAAGTGATTAAAGACCATCCGGTGATGTTAAATCGCGCTCCTACTCTGCACCGTTTGAGCATTCAGGCCTTCCAGCCGGTTCTTATTGAAGGAAAAGCCATTAAGATACATCCTTTGGTGTGCACCGCTTTTAACGCGGATTTTGACGGAGATCAGATGGCGGTGCATGTGCCGTTGTCTTTAGAGGCCCAGGCTGAGACTAAACTGCTGATGCTTTCGGTAAACAATGTTTTTTCTCCCGCTGACGGACGTCCGATTCTCAGTCCTACCCAGGATATTGTTTTGGGCTGCTGTTACCTAACCAAAGAAAAGCCCCACGCCAAAGGAGAAGGAAAGATATTCTCTTCCCGCGATGAGGTTTTGACGGCTCACAGTGATAACGCCGTAGATTTAAATGCCCGGATAAAGGTGAGAATCAGCTCGGTGTTTGATTTAGCTCAAACTCAATTGATTGAAGAAAAACAGATAATCGAGACCACGGTGGGAAGGGTTATCTTTAATGATACGTTACCCGGCGGTTTTGGTTTTGTTAATTTAGAAATGAATAAGAGCCGTATAGGGCAGGTAGTGGCGGATTGTTACAAAAGATTCGGCCATATGGAAACAATCAAACTTTTAGACAGGCTTAAGGCATTAGGTTTTGAATACGCGACACTGGGCGGAATGTCTATCTCCATTGATGATTTGAAAGTCCCTCAGGCTAAAGGCGAAATCCTGAAAGAGGTTATGCAGGAGGTGGCCAAGGTTGACGGGCAATACCGTAAGGGCATCATTACCGATGGTGAGAGATATAATAAGGTCATTGATATCTGGACTCATACTACCGACAGGATTTCCGAACTTCTCTTTAAAGAAATGGAGCCGTTTAATCCCATATTTATGATGGCTGATTCCGGGGCCAGAGGCTCGCGCTTACAGATCAGACAGCTGGCCGGAATGCGCGGGCTTATGGCCAAGCCTTCGGGTGAGATTATCGAGAATCCGATAACCGCTAATTTCCGCGAAGGATTAACAGTTTTGGAATATTTCATCTCTACCCATGGAGCCAGAAAAGGGTTAGCGGATACGGCTTTAAAGACCGCTGATGCCGGTTATCTAACCCGTAGGCTGGTAGATGTGGCTCAGGAAGTCATCATAAATGAGATAGATTGCGGCACCCTTAACGGGATAACCCTGGCTTCGATTGCCGAGGGCGATGAGATGGTGGTTTCCTTGAAGGATCGTATCGCGGGAAGAACGGCTTTGGATAATGTAGTAGATATTATTACTGATGAGACTGTGGTGGACGCCGGAAGCGAGGTTACTGAAGAAAAGGCGGATATGATTGAGCGCTTGGGCATTGAAAAAATTCGTATCCGCAGCGTCTTGACCTGCGAGTCTGAGCGGGGAGTCTGCGCCAAATGTTACGGCAGGAGCCTGGCTACCGGAAGATTAGTTGAAATAGGCGAGGCGGTGGGAGTAATTGCCGCTCAAAGTATCGGCGAGCCGGGAACCCAGTTGACCATGAGGACTTTTCATATCGGAGGGACGGCATCGCGCGTGGTAGAACAATCTTCACTGAAAGCCAAAAACAAAGGCAGTGTCAAATATCATAATTTAAGGGTAGTTCATAAAGATAAAGAATTTATAGTTTTAAACCGTAATGGCGCGGTAAGTGTTAATAATGAGCAAGGCAGAGAATTAGAGCGGTATTCCGTGCCTCAGGGCGCGTTTATCAGTATTGCTGAAGGTAAAGAGGTAAACAAGGGAGAGGTTTTTGTCCGCTGGGACCCATATACTTCACCGATACTTACTGAAGTAAAAGGCAGGGTTAAATTTGAGGATATGGGAGAAGGCAAGACCATGCGCGAGGAACTCAATCCGGTTACCGGGGTTACTGAGCGCGTAGTGGTTGAACATAAAACTGAATATCATCCTCAGATCATCATTCTTGATTCCAAGGACGAGGTTTTGGGCATATATCCTTTGCCGATAGGCGCGCACATTATGGTTAAGGACGGCGAGACCGCGGAGGCGGGTGAGCTGGTGGCCAAGATTCCCCGGGTTTCCGGAAAGACGCGCGATATTACCGGAGGCCTGCCCCGGGTAGCGGAGTTGTTTGAAGCCCGCAGGCCTAAGGACCCGGCGGTAATCAGCGAAATAGACGGTTTTGTGGAATTTAGCGAGAGCAAGAAAAACCAAAGAGAGATTGTGGTGAGAAGTTCAACCGGCATGAAACGCGAATACGCTATCCCTCACGGTAAACATCCAAATGTGTATAAGGGCGACCGGGTCAGCGCGGGCCAACAGCTTACTGATGGGCCGGTGGTTTTGCAGGATATATTGCGGGTTTCCGGAGATAAAGTTTTACAGGAATATTTAGTGAATGAAATTCAGGAGGTGTATCGTCTCCAGGGTGTGCGTATCAACGACAAACATATAGAAGTAATCATCCGGCAAATGCTCAAGAAAGTGCGCATAGAAGACGCCGGAGATACGAATTTTCTCTCTGGCCAGCATATAGACAAAATTAAGTTCCTGAGGGAGAATTCCCGGGTGGCTAAAAAAGGCGCGAAGTCAGCTTCGGCAACCCCGCTTCTTTTGGGAATCACCAAGGCCTCACTGACTACCGAAAGTTTTATCTCAGCAGCCAGTTTTCAGGAGACTACCCGGGTGCTCACTGAGGCGGCGGCCTCCGGCAAGAAAGATGACCTTCTGGGTTTGAAAGAGAATGTCATCGTCGGTCATCTTATTCCCGCGGGAACCGGATTAAAGATACATCAGAGTATTGAGGTGGTCAGGGAAGCTAAAGCGGTAAAGGAAGAGTAGAGGCGGAACGCGTTCCGCCCCTACCTCAGGACAGAACATTGTTCTGCCCCTACAAATTAAGGATAAAAAAATGCCCACAATCTCTCAGCTTATCAGGCTCGGACGAATCAAAAAGATAAAAAAATCTAAATCGCCGGCGCTCAAAAATTGCCCTCAGCGAAGAGGAGTGTGCCTTCAGGTGAAGACCATGACTCCCAAGAAACCCAATTCAGCTTTACGTAAGATTGCCCGGACCCGTCTTACTACCGGCATCGAGGTTACTTCTTATATTCCCGGTGAAGGACATAATTTACAGGAACATTCCATAGTTTTGGTCAGGGGCGGCAGGGTTAAGGATTTGCCCGGCGTAAGGTATCATATTGTCCGGGGTACTTTGGATACTGCCGGTGTGCAAAACAGGAGAAAATCACGCTCAAAATACGGCGCTAAGAGACCTAAGGAAGCCGCTTCAGGAGCGGCTAAAACTAAGTAAACCCCGTTACACCCCGCCCTAAAGGGCGGGGCTTTCTGGGTGTAACGGGGTAAATCAAATAGCAAATATCAAAGTTCAAAAGAAATATAAAAATTATTTAAAAACATTTTTAATCAGGAACGAGAGGATTCATGAGAAGAAGAAAAGCCCCGGAAAGAGAAATCAGTTTAGACCCCAAGTATAACAGTAAAACTGTTACTAAATTTGTCAATATGGTGATGACCAGAGGTAAGAAATCGATTGCGGAGAGAATAGTCTATGGCGCTTTTGAGATAATGAGGCAGAAGCTTAATGACCAGGACGCGCTTAAACTTTTTCATAAGGCTATAGATAATGTCCGGCCGCGCTTGGAAGTAAAACCGCGCCGGGTGGGTGGAGCCACGTATCAGGTCCCTATTGAGGTGCGTCAGGATAGGGGGACATCAATATCAATGCGCTGGTTAAGAGACTTTGCCAGAAATAAAAAAGGCAAGGCTATGGTTGACAGGTTGGCCGATGAGTTGGTTTCAGCTTATAAGGGTGAAGGTTCGGCGATAAAAAAGCGTGATGATATGCATAAGATGGCCGAGTCTAATAAGGCTTACGCTCATTTCCGCTGGTAAAACGCGAAAGCGCAAAAAATGTTAAAAATGAGTTACACCGCGAAAGCGCAAAAAATTTTCCTTTATCCACTTTTGCGTTTTAGCGGACGTTTTGCGTTTTTTGCGGTGTCAAAACAACGTGTTTATAATTATGAATAGACAATTTACTTTAGATAAAATAAGAAATATCGGGATAGTCGCCCATATAGACGCCGGTAAAACCACAACTACTGAGCGCATTCTGTTTTATACCGGTAAAACCTATAAAATTGGCGAGGTTCACGAAGGAACCGCGATTATGGATTGGATGCCCCAGGAACAGGAGCGCGGCATTACCATTACCTCGGCCTGCACTACTTGTTTCTGGCAGGACTGCCGGATCAATATTATTGATACTCCAGGACATGTGGATTTTACTATTGAGGTTGAAAGATCTTTAAAGGTGTTAGACGGGGCGGTAGTCTTATTTGACGGCGTAAACGGGGTTGAGCCGCAATCCGAAACAGTGTGGCGTCAGGCGGATAGGTACGGCGTGCCGCGGATATGTTTTGTCAATAAGATGGACAGGCCCGGCTCAAGCGTGAGCGAAACAGTAAAACAGATACATGAGCGTTTGGGGGCGAATGCCGCGGCAGTGCAGATTCCTTATGGCATTGAAGACAACCTGAAGGGAATGGTAGATATAATTGAGGATAAGCTTTATCTGTATGATGACCAGATGGGAAAAGAGTATAGTATAGTAGATGTGCCTGAGGAATTGAAGACAGCCGTAAAAGAGGCCCAGGGTAAATTGATTGAGCATCTGGCTGAAGCCGACGAAGAAATAATGCGGTATTATGTAGAGAGTAAGTATCCTGCCAAGGATATAATTAAAAAAGCCATTCGCCGGCAGGTTGTTAATAACGCTTTCGTTCCGGTGTTTTGCGGCGCTTCTTTTAAAAACAAGGGTGTCCAGCCTTTGTTAGACGCGGTGTGCGCTTATTTACCGGCTCCTTCGGACCGGGTGAATATCAAGGGCATAGACCCGGCAACCGACCAATACGAAGAGCGTTTAGTGAGTGACGATGCCCCTTTCTGCGGTTTTTCTTTTAAGGTTGCTTCCGACCCCTATGTGGGTAAGCTTAATTTTGTGCGGGTTTATTCCGGGATGTTAAAGGCCGGAACCTATATCTATAATTCCAGCAAGAGGGAAAGAGAAAGAGTAACAAAAATAGTTTTAATGCACGCCAATAAACAGGAGATTGTTGATAGCGTGGCAACCGGAGACATCTGCGCTCTGGTAGGGCTTAAAGACACCAAGACCGGAGACACCCTCTGTGATGAGAAAGACCAGATAGTGTTGGAAGCGATGCATTTTCCTGAGCCGGTTATTTCTCAGGCGGTTGAGCCAAAAACCAAATCCGACCAGGAAAAGATGGGTATGGCCTTAAGGAAGCTGATGGATGAGGACCCCTCTCTGAAAGTCAAGTATAATCATGAAACCGGGCAAACCATAATGTCAGGGATGGGGCAATTACACCTGGATATTATCATAGACCGGCTGCAGAGGGAATTCAGCGTGCTGGCCCTGGTGGGACAGCCCCAGGTTGCCTATAAAGAAACCCTGACCAAGAAGATTATTTCAACCGGTAAGTTTGTTCAGCAGTCGGGAGGCCGCGGGCAATACGGACATTGTGTTTTAGAAATGCAGCCGCAGGAAACTCCCGGAGCGGGGGTAACTTTTGAAGATAAGCTTAAGGGCGGAGTAATCCCCCGGGAATATATTCCGGCAGTCAGGAATGGAGTTATGGCTAGCGCCAAGAGCGGGATTTTAGCCGGCTATCCGGTTACGGATGTGGCGGTTACTTTAATTGACGGCTCATATCATGATGTGGATTCTTCCGAGCTGTCCTTTCAGATGGCCGGTTCTATCGCCTTCAGTGACGGCATGAGAAAGGCCTCTTCTATTTTGCTGGAGCCGATTATGGATATGGAGGTTATTGTTCCGGAAGAATTTATGGGCACCATTATTGGTGATTTGAATTCACGCCGGGCAAAAATAGTTTCTTTGGGCCAGCGTGCCAATGCCAGAATTATCAGGTGCACCGTTCCTTTGGCGGAGATATTTAATTATGCCACGATTATCCGCTCTATGACCCAGGGGAGAGCGAGTTATTCGATGGAACCCTCCTTTTATCACGAGGTGCCTACACATATAGCGCAGAAGATAACTGAAAAAGGTGTCGCTGTCCAAAGGTTTGGCGTATAAACAATAAGTCTAAATACGGAAGGAGTTGAATATGGCTAAAGAAAAATTTGTAAGATCAAAACCACATGTAAATATCGGAACTATCGGTCATGTAGACCATGGAAAAACTACCCTGACTTCAGCAATTACTTGTGTTTTGCATAAAAAAGGTTTTGCCGAGGCCAGGGCCTATGACAGTATTGACAACGCCCCCGAGGAAAGGGAAAGAGGGGTTACTATTAATATTTCCCATGTGGAGTATCAAACTGAAGAGCGCCATTATGCTCATATTGACTGTCCCGGTCACGCTGACTTTATTAAAAATATGATTACCGGAGCGGCCCAGATGGATGGAGCGATATTAGTGGTTTCCGCGGCTGATGGCCCGATGCCCCAGACCAGGGAGCACATTTTGTTGGCCCGTCAGGTGAATGTTCCCTCAATGGTGGTATTTTTGAATAAGGTGGATATGGTTGAGGACAAGGAGTTGATTGATTTGGTTGAGATGGAGGTTAGGGATTTACTTACCAAATACAATTTTCCCGGAGATAAAACCCCAATCATAAAAGGCTCGGCATTGAACGCGATGAATTGCGCCTGCGCCAAGGAAGATTGTCCGAATTGTAAGCCGATATTTGAGTTAATGAAGGCTGTGGATTCTTTTATTCCGCTTCCCAAGAGAGACTTGGATAAGCCGTTCCTGATGGCCATTGAAGACGTGTTTTCTATTGAAGGCCGCGGTACGGTCGGCACCGGAAGAATAGAGCGCGGTAAGGTTAAGCTTAACGAGACGGTGGATATCGTGGGCTTAAGGCCTGAGGTGGGAAAAACCGTGGTTACCGGAATTGAGATGTTTCGTAAGCTTCTGGATGAGGGTATGGCCGGAGATAATGTCGGGCTTCTCTTACGAGGCGTGGATAAAGAAACCTTGGAGAGAGGGATGGTTTTGGCGGCTCCGGGCTCAATTACTCCTCACACCAAATTCAAGGCCCAGATTTATATTTTGTCTAAGGAAGAAGGCGGAAGGCATACCCCGTTTTTTAAAGGATACCGTCCGCAGTTTTACTTCCGGACCACAGACGTTACCGGGGACTGTCATCTTCCCGATGGCGTGGAAATGGTTATGCCCGGGGATAATATTCAGCTTGAGGTGGAGTTGATAATACCGATTGCCATGGAAAAAGAATCCCGTTTTGCTATACGCGAGGGCGGTCATACCGTCGGCGCGGGAGTTGTTTCAGAGATTATAAAGTAAAACGCGCATTTCACGCTAATTTTTATTCGCGAATATTCCTGCTTGTTCGTCAGGCGGGAGCGGGTATTGATTCGCGGGAATTCGCGCCTAAAAAAATATAATGCAAAAAATTCGTATAAAATTGAAGGCCTACGATCACCGCGTATTAGATCAGGCAGTGGCAGAGATAGTGGAAACCGGCAAGAGAACAGGGGCAAAGGTTTCCGGGCCTATTCCTCTTCCGGTTAAGCGCGAGATCTACACGGTGAATCGTTCGCCGGTCATTGATAAAAAATCCAGGGAGCAGTTTTATTTAATTACCCATAAGCGCCTTATGGAATTGAATGAGCCGACCGCCAAGACAATTGACGCTCTGCGCAAGCTCAATCTTCCGGCAGGCGTGGATGTGGAAATAAAATAAACGCGGAACTTTCGCGGAACAGAACGCGGAACTACGCGTAACCTATATCGCGTTGTTGTGCGTAAAGTTCTGCATAGTTCAGCGAAAATAAAATGTCTAATTATATTCTCGGTAAAAAAATAGGGATGACTCAAATTTACGATGAGTCGGGAAAGTTAACTCCGGTTACGGTAATTGAGGCCGGGCCATGTCCGATTGTGGCAATTAAGGATAGGAACATTCAAATAGGTTTTGATGAGGTTAAAGAAAAATATTTAACTAAGCCGGTGTTAGGTATCTATAAAAAAGCGGGAGTAACGCCGCGCAGGATGTTGAAAGAAGTCCCCAGGCTGTCCGGTCAAGAGTATACTTTAGGAGGAGAGCTGAAGGTAGACATGTTTACTTTTGGTGAGAAAGTAGATGTTATCGGGGTTTCCATCGGTAAGGGTTTTCAGGGCGGGATGAAGCGCTGGCATTGGCAAGGCGGGCCTAAGACCCATGGCTCAACCAGTCATCGCCGGGTAGGCTCAATCGGCTCCAGCACTACTCCGGGAAGGGTCTTCAGAGGGCATCATATGCCGGGGCATATGGGAAATGATAAGGTTACTGTCTTCGGTCTTAAGGTGGCAAAGGTAGACAGCGTGAATAATCTCTTGGCTCTAAAGGGAGCTGTGCCGGGGCCTAAAAATAATTATCTGGTTATCCGTAAGACTACTAAACATAAGCGTCAGGTAATTAAGCCTATAATTGCCGAACAGAAGGCTGAGGCGGGAAAGAAAGACGCCAAGAAGCAGGCCGCGGCTAAAAAATAAAAACTCTCACCACAAAAATTGGCGCATTTCGCCAACGAAAGTGTGGTAGAAAAAATCAAAATGCAAAAATCAAAAGGACAATCGAAAGATAAAAAAGACATATCAGAAACCTTAGTAGTGTATGATATGCAGGGTAAAAAGATTGAAGAGCTTCCTTCAATTTTTAATGGTCCGCTTAAGTCCGCGGCAATATCGCAAGCCGTCACGATGTATCTGGCCAATCAAAGATGCGGGTTGGCCTCGACTAAGACAATCGGTGAAGTTTCAGGCGGCGGCAAGAAGCCCTGGAAACAGAAGGGAACAGGCAGGGCTAGGGCCGGCTCAATCCGCTCACCCCTATGGAGGCACGGAGGAGTTGTCTTTGGTCCGCACCCGAAAGATTTTCATTATACTCTATCGGCAAAACTTAAGAATGCCGCTTTGCGTTCAGCCTTGAATGAAAAGAATTCAACCGGCGATATCTTAGTCTTGGAAAAGCTGGAAATAACAAAACCCAAAACTAAGGAGATTAAAACTATATTGGATAATCTTAAGATAAAAGAGAAAACCCTTTTGGTTTTACCGAGAGCCGATCATAACCTGAAGCTCGCGATTAAAAATATGGTACATGTTGAGTCGGCATTAGCGCAAGGATTGAACGCGCTTGATTGCCTCAAGGCCAAAAAGATTATTTTTACAAAAGAGGCGTTAGGGTTATTAAACAAGCGCTTAGAAAATAATTAAAAAAAATGATGACAAATAATATTTCGTATGATATAATTAAAACTTTGTTGCGCACAGAGAAATCAACTCAGTTAGAACCGGCAAGAAAATATTTATTCCTCGTCGATAAAAGAGCGAATAAGGTTCAAATAAGAAAAGCGGTTGAAGAAATTTATAAGGTGAAGGTTTCTTCAGTTAACACGCTGATATCTCCTGGAAAGCTGCGGGTAGTGCGCCGGGAGGCCGGATATGAGCCGGATAAGAAGACCGCCTTGGTTACCTTAAAAGAAGGCAATAAAATAGAAACCACGTAGTAAAATCAAAAATCAAAATCGAAAGTAAAAATTTTAAATTTAGGTTTGAATTTTTGATATCTGATTTAAGAAAATGGGTATAAAAAAACATAAGCCGACCACACCGAGTTTAAGGTGGACGCATACTTCTGATTTTAAAGAACTGACCGCGGATGAGCCCTATAAGCCGTTGTTAAGGCCGCTGAAAAAGAGCGGAGGAAGAAATGTCTACGGCAGGATAACTGTTCGGCATCACGGCGGCGGCCATAAGCGGATGTACCGCTTGATTGATTTCAAGCGCGGCCGGCTTGATGAATTCGCCACGGTTCTAACTATCGAGTATGATCCTAACCGTTCAAGCAGAATAATGTTAATTGAATATCCGGATCGCCGAAAAAGTTATTGTATCGCTCCCTTAGAAACAAAGGTTGGAGATAAGGTTGTAAGTTCTTATAAACCGGAAATAGAAATAAAACCGGGCAATTGCCTTTCTTTAAGGCATATTCCTCTGGGGGTTCCTATTCATAATTTGGAGCTTACCAAAGGGAAAGGCGGCCAGATAGTCAGGAGCGCGGGAAGCCTGGCCAATATTACGGCAAAAGAAGGCGATATGGCCCAGGTGAGGCTTCCGTCCGGAGAGGTAAGGTTTATCAATTTAGACTGCCGGGCTACTATCGGGCAGGTTTCTAATATAGATCATGAGTCTTTAGTCATAGGTAAGGCAGGCAGAAGCCGGTGGTTGGGAATACGGCCTACTGTCAGAGGTTTGGCAATGAATCCGGTTGATCATCCGCATGGCGGCGGTGAAGGTAAATCCGGTCAAGGAAATCCGCATCCGGTTACTCCCTGGGGCAAACCAACAAAAGGTTACAAAACCCGTAATAAAAACAAGTATTCAAATAAATTTATCGCCAAAAAAAGAAAATAGATAGTTCGTAGTTCACAGATGACAGCAAAAAAATATTTTCTGTGAACTGTCAACCGTGAACTAAACTATACGAGCGAAGCGAGGTTATTGTGCCGAGATCACTAAAAAAAGGTCCTTATATTGACCTGAAGTTATTAAAGAAAGTAGAAAAAACAAGGTCCAGTGGTTCACGCCTGCCGATTAAGACCTGGTCCAGGCGTTCTACCATAAGCCCGGATTTTGTGGGCTTGACTATCGCGGTGCACGACGGAAGAAGGCATATTCCGGTATTTATCGTGGAGAATATGGTGGGACACAAATTAGGAGAATTTGCTCCCAGCAGGATTTTCAGGAAGCATGGCGGCGTAAAGGCCAAGAAAGCCGCGGAAAAAACATAAAATGTGGGCCATTCTTATTTAAATTGATAAATATTCTGTAACTTGATAAAAATGATATAGTTATAACAATTGATTGAATGGCCCTGATCAGGTTCCTTCAATCAATATAAACAAGAAAGAACCTGAAATGTTAGTAAAAGCAAGCGCTAAATTTATAAGGATATCGCCCAGCCGCCTCAGAGAGGTAATGAATTGCGTGCGGGGAAAGAGCGTGATAGAGGCCGAAGGAATTTTGCTTAACATCGGCAAGCGCGCCAAGGGATATATCCAAAAGGTTTTAAAATCAGCGGCGGCTAACGCCAAGGTTAAGGGTTTTTCTCCGGAACAGCTATATATCTCTAAAATTAACGCTGACGCGGGTCCGATGTGGAAGAGATTTAAGGCGGCGGCTTTTGGCCGGGCATCAAAGATACTCAAGCGCACCAGCCATATAAATATAGAGCTAGACCTTAAAGCCAAGTAATAATGAATAACCAATCACCAAGATGCAATAACCAAATAAATTACAATAACCAAAAATCAAACATTTGGTAATTGGTTATTGATGATTGATTATTTTTTGGTTATTGGGATTTGGTGTTTGATTATTATATGTCAATAGTAAACGAGAAAGGATGCGATGGGGCATAAAGTAAGTCCGTTATTATTAAGAATAGGTTATATAGAAAATTGGCGCAGTATTTGGTTTGCCAAGAAGCGGGATTATCCTAAATTTATCCAGCAGGATTTTGAAATCCGTAAACTTATAAAGAAGCGTTTTAAGCAGGCCTCTATTTCCAAAATTATAATTGAAAGGCTTTCAGATAAACTTAAGGTAAAGATACATTCCGCGCGGCCGGGATTAATTATCGGCAGACATGGGCAGGATATTGAAAGGCTGCGCCAGGATTTATTAGCTTTGATTAAACAGGAAATAGCCGTTGATATAATTGAAGTAAAAAATCCCGCTATTGACGCTCAGCTGGTTTCCGAGAATGTCGCTCTCCAGCTTGAGAAAAGAATCGCGTTTCGCCGGGCGATGAAGAGGGCGATTGAGCAGGCCCTGGGAGCGGGGGCAAAGGGTATTAAGATTTCAGCTTCAGGCCGGCTCGGAGGAGCAGAGATTGCCAGAACCGAGGGGTATCGGCAGGGTAAATTGCCGCTATCCACCCTAAGGGCGGAGATTGATTATGGATTTAGCGAGTCTCTTACAACTTACGGGCTTATCGGAGTTAAGGTTTGGATATATAAGGGAGAGGTATTTAATCCCTCCAAGGTTAAGCCGATTATTCCTAAAACAGAAGAATTAAAACGAAACAACGACCCGAGCTAAAACACTTAAAAATTTCTTTGAAATTTTTTGCGCAAGCTCGGGTCTAATTCGCACAATAACTTATGTTCACCTGCCGCAAAGCGGCGGTTCCATAAGTTAGGTGCTCATTAAAAGATGCCGTTAATGCCTAAAAGAGTAAAGTTCCGTAAGACTCAAAGAGGCGCTCGGGATGGCGTATCTACCCGGGGGTCAGAACTTAATTTTGGTGAGTTTGGTTTAAAGGCCCTGGGGAACGGCTGGTTGAAAAATAATCAGCTTGAGGCTATTCGAGTA
>Ga0209211_10003896_pt1 | contig 23767 bp, 21 predicted proteins | sample RifGroA2_FD_183992 | JGI IMG/M metagenome (GOLD analysis project Ga0209211, IMG submission 183992) | Groundwater microbial communities from Rifle, Colorado, USA - Groundwater A2 (SPAdes) (version 2) | ecosystem: Environmental > Aquatic > Deep subsurface > Groundwater | place: Rifle, Colorado...
AGCGGCGCCAGCCAGTCCCGCCCCGGCCGTTTCGAGCGGGCCGATGGCGGCACTCTCTTCCTCGACGAAATCGGCACCCTGAGCCAGGCCGCCCAAGGCAAGCTGCTGCGGGCGCCGGAAGATGGCAGCATCGACATCTCGCACCTGTTTACCAGCGGCGAGAACATCCGGCGCGAACCGGCCCGACCTGAAGCGGCGGCCAGCCCACCGGAACAACCGGTCGGTGCGCCGAACCAGTCGGCAAGACGCGGGCGCAGGTGGCGTACCTGCTTTCCGGAAGGAAGGTGGCGCATCCGGCGGGAGAGAAGGGATCGTTTTCGTCCTTCCTGGCGGCCCCCCAAGCCAATCACCCGGACAGCCGCCAGCAAGGCAAAACCACCTCGCCCCCACGGTCAACCCGAAATTTCGCCCAATTTTAGAAGATACCTAACCGGTATCAATCAATCAGAAACAAGGTATTGGACGGTATAAGCACCCGCCCCCTAGACTCATTTTCATTCTGCCCTGCCCGATGACCAAACACTACTCCTGCTCGCCTTGAAGGCGGGCAGCCTAGCAAGGAGATGCCGTGCAACTGATCAAGAATTTCATCAACGGTGAGTTTGTCGAAGGAAGCGAAGGCAAGACCTTCGAAAAACGCTCGCCGCTCGACAACAAAGTCATTGCGCGTGTTTCCGAAGCCGGCAAAGCCGATGTCGACGCTGCCGTGCGCGCCGCCCGTGCTGCCCGCAATGGCGTGTGGGGTGGCCTCACCACCGACCAGCGCGTCGATCTCCTTTACGGCGTGGCCGACGAAATCACCCGCCGCTTCGAGGACTTCGTCGCTGCCGAAATGGCCGATACCGGTCAGCCCAACCACGTCATGCGCCATGTCTTCATCCCCCGCGGTGCGGCCAATTTCAAGGTCTTCGCCGACGTCATTAAGAATGTCCCGGCCGAAAGCTTCCAGATGGCCACCCCGGACGGCGCCGGCGCACTGAACTACGCTATCCGTGTTCCGAAAGGCGTCGTTGGCGTCATTTCGCCGTGGAATGCGCCTTTCCTGCTGATGACCTGGAAGGTCGGCCCGGCGCTGGCCTGCGGCAATACCGTCGTCGTCAAGCCGTCCGAAGAAACGCCGCTGACCACCACGCTGCTCGGCGAAGTGATGAACACCGTCGGTGTCCCGAAAGGTGTCTTCAACGTTATCCAGGGCTTCGGCCCGAATTCGGCCGGTGAATTCCTGACCCAGCATCCGCTCGTCGATGCCATCACCTTCACCGGCGAAACGCGCACCGGCACGGCGATCATGAAGGCAGCGGCCGAAGGCATGCGCGATGTGTCTTTCGAACTCGGCGGCAAGAACGCCGGTATCGTTTTCGCCGATGCCGACTTCGATGCGGCGGTCGACGGCATTTTCCGCTCGGCCTTCCTCAATTCCGGGCAGGTTTGCCTGGGCACTGAGCGCGTCTATGTCGAGCGGCCTATTTTTGACAAGTTCGTCCAGGCCTTGAAGGTCAAGGCCGAAGCCGTCAAGTTCGGCCGCCCGGACGATCACAACGCCAATTATGGCCCGCTGATCAGCGCCGAGCACAAGCAGAAGGTCATGTCCTACTACGCCAAGGCGGCGGCTGAAGGTGCCACGGTGGTCACCGGTGGCGGCGTGCCCGACATGCCGGCCGAGCTGGCCGAAGGCCACTGGGTGCAGCCGACCATCTGGACCGGCCTGCCGGAAACCGCCACGGTCGTCCGCGAGGAAATCTTCGGGCCGTGCTGCCACATCAGCCCCTTCGACAGCGAAGACGAAGTCATCAACAAGGCCAACGCCAACGACTACGGCCTGGCGACGACGATCTGGACGACCAACCTGGCCCGCGCCCATCGTGTTGCGGCGCGCATCGAGGTCGGCATCAGCTGGATCAACAGCTGGTTCCTGCGCGACCTGCGCACGGCCTTCGGTGGCTCCAAGCAGTCCGGCATTGGCCGCGAAGGCGGCGTTCATTCGCTCGAGTTCTATACAGAAACCCGCAACATTTGCGTGAAGCTCTGAGGCCAAAATGAACGAAGAAAAAATCAAGCAATACGGCGATGAACTATACGAAGCCTGGCTCGCCTGCCGCCCGGTGCGCCCGCTGCTTGAGCGCGAGCCGGGCATCACCATCGAGGATGCCTACCAGATTCAGGAACGTTTCGTCGCCCGCCGCGTGCAGGCCGGCGAGACGATTATCGGCAAGAAGATCGGCGCGACCAGCAAGCCGGTGCAGGATTTCCTCGGGGTCTATCAGCCCGATTTCGGCATGCTGCTCTCCGGCATGGTCTATCAGGAAGGCGACACCATCGATCTCGCCACGCTGATCCAGCCGAAGGCCGAGGCCGAACTGGCCTTCGTGCTGAAGGCCGACCTGAAAGGCCCGGGCATCACGGCGATGGACGTCATCCGCGCCACCGACTACGTGCTGCCTTGCTTCGAGATCGTCGATTCGCGCATCACCGACTGGAAGATCAAGATTCAGGACACCGTCGCCGACAACGCTTCCTGCGGTGTCTATGTGCTGGGCAAGACCAGGGGCGACCCGCGCCAGCTCGACATCACGCTGGCCGGCATGGTGCTGGAGAAAAACGGCGAGCTGTTCTCGACCGGCGTCGGCGCCGCTGTGCAAGGCTCACCGGCCAACGCTGTGGCCTGGCTGGCCAATACGCTGGGCGAACTGGGCATTCCCTTCAAGGCCGGCGAGGTCATCCTGTCCGGTTCGCAATCGGCGCTGGTGCCGGTTGTCGATGGCGACGAACTGGTGTGCACGGTGGGCGGCCTCGGCACCTGCTCGGTCAAGTTTGCCGGAAGGAGCAAAGCATGAGCATGACTGTCACCCTCGGCCGCGAGGACATCGTGCGCCTCTGCGAGCGAGTCGAAGGCGCGCAAACCCGCGCTTACGCCATCCCCAAGCTGACCGACGAATATCCGGGCATGACTATCGGCGACGGTTACGCCGTGCAGCTTGAACTGCGCCGCCGCTTCCTCGCCGCCGGCCACAAGCAGGTCGGCTGGAAAGCCGGTCTGACCTCGAAGGCCAAGATGATCCAGATGGGCGTCAATGTACCGTCCATCGGCTTCCTGACCGACCGCATGGCGCGTCCGGAAAATTCGGCGATCAAGACCTCCGATCTGGTGCACCCGCGCGTCGAGTGCGAAGTCGCCTTCGTCATGAAGAAAACGCTGAAGGGCCCGAACTGCACGCGGCAGGACGTACTCGAGGCGACCGACTACGTGTTGCCGGCCGTCGAGATCATCGACTCGCGTTTCTCCGGTTTCAAGTTCGATCTGGAAAGCGTCGTCGCCGACAACGGCTCGTCGGCGCGCTTCGTCGGCGGTGGCCGCGCCCGTTATCCGGCCGATATTGACCTGCGCACGCTCGGCGTCGTCATGGAGAAGAACGGCGAAATCGTCGCCCTCGGTGCCTCGGCCGCTGTGCTCGGCCATCCGGCCGAAGCCATTGCCATGCTGGTCAACATCCTGGCCGAGCTGGGCGAGGAACTCCCGGCCGGCAGTTTCGTGATGAGCGGCGGCATTACCGAAGCCATCCCGGTCAAGCCGGGTGACAACATCGTGGCGCGCTTCCAGGAGCTGGGTAGCGTATCGATGCGCTTCATTGAATAAAAAATAACGGAGGGGACGAAGGATGCCAATCATCGAAATGCACCTCATGGCGGGCCGCAGCGTCGAGCAGAAACGCGCCGTGGCCGAAGCCGTGGCCGAAGCCGTGACGCGCACGCTGGGCGTCGGACCCGAGCAGGTTCGGCTGCTCATCACCGAGCATGGTAGCGAGGAGTTCTCGGTTGGCGGCATCACGGCCGGGCGCAAGCAAGAAATGGCGGCCGTATCGGCGCCTGAATGAACCCTCCCCTTCAAGGGGAGGGCAGGGTGGGGATGGGTTATCAACGCCTCTGAAACCCATCCCCCTCCCAACCTCCCCCTTGAAGGGGGAGGAGGGTCCTCCACTAAACCACCGCCGTGCCCCAAGCACGGCAGGAGAAAAGACATGAAAAAAATCAGATGCGCGCTGATCGGTTCCGGCAACATCGGCACCGACCTGATCTACAAGATCCAACGCAGCCCTTTCCTCGAGCCGGTGTGGATGGTCGGCATCGACCCGGAATCCGAAGGCCTCGCCCGCGCCCGCGACATGGGCCTGAAAACCACGGCGGCCGGCGTCGACGGCCTGTTGCCGCACGTGCTCGAAGACAACATCCAGATCGCCTTCGACGCGACCAGCGCCTACGTGCATGCCGAGAATTCGCGCAAGCTCAACGAGCTGGGCGTCATGATGATCGACCTGACGCCGGCCGCCATCGGCCCCCTGTGCGTGCCGCCGGTCAACCTCAAGGCGCATGCCGAAAAGGTCGAGATGAACGTCAACATGATTTCCTGCGCCGGACAGGCGACGATCCCCATCGTCTTCGCCGTCTCGCGCATCCAGGCGGTCGGTTATGGCGAAATCGTCGCCAGTCTCGCCTCTAAATCGATTGGCCCGGGCACCCGCGCCAATCTCGATGAATTCACCTACACCACCTCGAACGCCATCGAAGTCGTCGGTGGCGCCCGCAAGGGCAAGGCGCTGGCCATCATCAACCCGGCCGAGCCGCCGATGATGATGCGCAACACCATTTCCTGCCTGACCGACGACGAGCCGGATCAGGCAAAGATCACCGAGTCCGTGCTCGAGATGATCAAGGAAGTGCAGAAATACGTGCCGGGCTACCGGCTGGTCAATGGCCCGCTGTTCGACGGCAAGCGCGTCACGGTCTTCATGGAAGTCGCCGGCCTCGGCGATTACCTGCCCAAGTACGCCGGCAATCTCGACATCATGACGGCCGCCGCGACGCGCACGGCCGAAATGTTCGCCCAGGAAATCATCGCTGGCACCATCCAGCTCAAGTCACCGGAGGTCGCGTAATGAGCGCCGAGCAAAGTCTCAGGGGTCGCAAGATCATCATTCACGACATGTCCCTGCGCGACGGCATGCACGCCAAGCGCGAGCAGATGAGCATAGCCCAGATGGTGACCATCGCCACCGCGCTCGACGAGGCAGGGGTGCCGCTGATCCAGGTCACGCACGGCGCCGGCATGGGCGGCAACTCGCTGCAGCATGGCTTCGCGCCGCACAGCAATGAGGAATACATCACAGCCGTGGCGGCAAAGATGAAGCAGGCCAAAATTTCGGTGCTGCTCATTCCCGGCCTCGGCACGATGAAGGAACTCAAGTCGGCTTACGACTGCGGGGCGCGCAGCGTGCACGTCGCCACCCACTGCACCGAGGCCGACACCTCGCCGCAGCACATCGCCTTCGCCCGCAAGCTGGGCATGGACACCACGGGCTTCCTGATGATGGCCCACCTCAATACGCCGGAAGGCTTGGCCCAGCAGGGCAAGCTCATGGAATCCTACGGCGCGCAGACGGTGTACATCACCGATTCGGCCGGCTACATGCTGCCGGCCGACGTCAAGGCGCGGGTTGCGGCGCTGCGTGCTGTCCTCAAGCCGGAAACCGAAATCGGCTTCCATGGCCATCACAACATGGGCATGGGCATCGCCAATTCCATCGCCGCCATCGAGGAAGGTGCCAGCCGCATCGATGCTTCTGTCGCCGGACTCGGCGCCGGTGCCGGCAACACGCCGCTCGAAGTCTTCGTCGCCGTCTGCGAGCGCATGGGCATCGAGACCGGCTGCGACCTGTTCAAGCTCATGGACATGGCCGAAGACATCATCGTGCCGCTCATGGACCACATGGTTCGGGTCGACCGGGCTTCGCTGACGCTGGGTTTTGCCGGTGTCTATTCCACCTTCCTGCTCCACGCCAAGCGGGCCGGCGCGCGCTTCGGCATTCCGGCGCGCGACATCCTGGTCGAGCTGGGGCGCAAGAAGATGATCGGCGGCCAGGAGGACATGATCGTCGATACGGCGATGACCATGGCCAAGGAACGCGGCCTGCTCAAGGACGCGGCGGCCTGAGAGGAGGGAGCAATGGCAGAAACAAAAGAGTGGGTAGTTGTCGTTGGTGCCACGGGCGCCTTTGGCTCGGTCATGGTCGAACGCTTTCTGGCGCGCGGCTTGGGCGTGCTGGCCGTGGCGCGCAGCGCCGGCTCGCTGGCCGATCTGGCGGCGAAGAATTCCGGGCTGCTGCCCTGCGCGGCCGATATTGCCGATGACGCCTCCATCGAGGTCATCAAGGCTGCCCTGCCTGGCCCCGTGCGCATGGTCGTCCATGGTCCCGGTGTAGCAGTGGGCGGCGGCGTGCTGACCATCGCCACCCAGGCCATGATCGACGCGGTCAATATCAAGGTCGGCGGCTTCCTGCGCCTGGTTCGTGCGGTCGACCGGAATTTATTGCCAAACTCAAGATTGGTCGCCATCGGCGGCCACTACGGTTTCGAGCCGACGGCCTATGCCGCCGCGGCCGGGGTTGGCAACGCTGCGCTGGTCAATGTCGTGCGCCAGATGAGTCTGGCCTACGGGGCACGCGGCATCACGGCGCACCTTGTTGCACCGGGGCCAGCCGACACCGAGCGTCTGCGCCGGGTGGCGGCGGATCGGGCAAAAATGCTCGGCACGACGGTCGAGGCGGTGATGGACAGCATGCGCGCCGAGTCCTCGCTCGGCGCTTTCACCGAACCGGGGCAGATCGCCTGGGCGCTCGAAATGCTGCTGGCGCCCGAAGCCTCGGCGATGACCGGCTCCTCGTTGATGCTCGACGCCGGCCGTCGCCACGGTCTACCGTAAAAAAAGGCCAAAATCAAAATGCCCGTTCTCAACTTCCATCTCGTTCAGGGGCAGCACGCAACGGCTCAGATCGAAACTCTGCTGCTCAAGGCCAGTGCGCTGTTTGCCGACGTGCTGGCCTGCCCGGTCGAGCGCATTCGGGTATTCGTCACCGAGCACCCGCCACAGCGCGTCTGCATCGGTGGCCAACTGGTCAACCGGCAGGCGCAGGTCGCGCCGTATTTTTCCTTCATCGTCCTCGAAGGGCGTCCGCCGGAGCATCGCGAGCGTCTGCTGCGCGGCTTTACCGATCTCGTCGTCGACATCCTGGGGGCGCCGCGGGCCAATGTGCGCGGCGGCATCGTGCCGGTCGCGCCCTCCGACTGGAGCATCGGCGGCGTGCTGGCCAGCGAGCTGCGGCTGGCTGAAATAGAAGCGCGACGACTTGCCGCTGAAGGAGGCGGAGGCAGATGAAAGTCCTCATCGTCCACGCCCACTACGAGGCCAAATCCTTCAACAGCGCGCTCAAGGACCTCGCCGTCAAAACGCTGACCGAGGCCGGGCACGCCGTTGAGGTTTCCGACCTCTATGCGATGAACTGGAACCCTGTCGCCGCCAATGCCGATTTCGCCGAGCCGACCAACCCGGACTACTGCGTCTATGCGCTCGAGCAACGCAAGGGCTTCGAGTCGGGCAGCATCGCGCCGGACATCCGGGCCGAAATCGCCAAGGTCGACTGGTGCGACCTGCTGATCTTCAATTTCCCGGTTTTCTGGTTCTCGGTGCCAGCCATTCTCAAGGGCTGGATCGACCGCGTTTTCGTCTCCGGCCACTTCTACGGCGGCAAGCGTTTCTACGACCAGGGCGGAATGAAGCGTAAAAAGGCCATGCTCACGCTGTCGCTCGGCGGTCAGCCGCACATGTTCGGCCCTGACGCCATCCACGGCGAAATGGACACCCTGCTGCGCCCGATCATGCGCGGCGCGCTGGCCTACTGCGGGTTCACGGTGCTGCCGCCTTACGTCGCCTATCACGTGCCCTACGTTTCGCCGGAAGCACGGCAGGCCATGCTCGACGACTATCGGGAACGTCTGCTGCATCTTGACGATCTGACACCCATCGAATTTCCCAGCCTGGGCGATTTCGACGACCGGCTTTACCCAAAAACAACCCAGGAGAAGACATGAAACTTTACTACGCCACGGGAGCCTGCTCCCTTTCCCCACATATCGTGCTCAGCGAACTGGGTTTGCCTTACGAACTGGTCAAGGTCGAACTGTCCACCCATCTGACCGCCGATGGCCGGGATTACACCGCGATCAATCCCAAGGGCTACGTGCCGGCCGTGCAACTCGACGACGGCGCCCTGCTCACCGAAGGCCCGGCCATCGTCCAGTATCTGGCCGACCAGAAGCCGGCGGCCGGCCTCTTGCCGCCAGCCGGAACGCTGGAGCGGGCGCGGGTGCAGGAATGGCTGACCTTCGTCGGGACCGAATTGCACAAGAGTTTCAGCCCGCTATTCAATCCGGCGGCGTCGGCTGACTGGAAAGCTGCAGCGTTAGCCAATATCGAACGGCGTTTTGCTTTTATCGAAAAGGCGCTGGCCGGCCGCGACTACCTGACCGGGGCCGATTTCTGCGTCGCCGATGCCTACCTTTTCACGGTGCTTAACTGGACCAAATTCGTCAAGATCGATCTGGCACCGTGGCCGGCGCTGGCTGCGTTTCATCAGCGGGTCATGGCGCGGCCGGCGGTGCAGAAGGCGCTTCGGGAGGAAGGGTTGATCTAGGCTTTACTGGCGGGGGTTCCTTCGTAATTGGCTTGGGGTTCCGCCCTTGCGGGGCGTCTCACTTTTTTTTGCTTCGCCAAGAAAAAGTAAGCAAAAAGAAGGCGACCCTGGGTCGGTGCCGGCTACGCCGGTTCCCTGCGCTACTCGGGACTGGCGGGGGCTGCGGAACTCGGGCTGCGCCCTCGGACAGTCCTCGCCCTTTTCCGCCAGCTCCTGCGTTGCTCGGCACCTTCCAAGGGGCCCGGAAACCAAACCCCCACCCGGCCTCCCCCTGTCAGGGGGAGGAGCAAAGCGTCCGGATTCAAACTGTGGCTTTCAATTTTGGGCTTTTTTCGGGTTGACCGTAGCAATGCCAATTCAGGATGCTTTGGTTGAGTGTGGACGCCTTTCGGGTCCCCGTGGAAGGCGCTGAGCAACGCAGGAAGGCCGGGGGCAGTCGGCGAGGACTGTCTGAGGGCGCAGCCCGAGTTCCGCAGCCGCCCGGCGTTCCGAGTAGCGCAAGGAACCCGAAGGGCGCCGACCTTGGGGTCGCCTTTTCTTTGGCTACTTTCTTTTGGCGAAGCAAAAGAAAGTACGCCCGCCAGCAGGGCGGAACCCCAAGCCAGTTAAAAAGGAAAACCCCTCTAAGCCGCCGCCAGCAATGAATTCACCCCCGGCGTCCGAAACCGCAATTGCTCCTTATGAACAATCCCATTAGCCGCCAAACTGGCAGCCAGATCCGGCTTCCACGCCCGCCCGGCCTTCTGCCACTCGACAGAACCCAGATCCACCGCCGCCGCATCCGGATCCGGCCCGATGAGCGGCTTGACGACGTTCTCCAGCAGATCGCCAAAACTCATCTCCGGCTCGACGACGAGCAGCAGCGGCGTGGCGAACAGCATGTGGTGATCCCAGCAAACATAAACAATCTGTTTGCCATTGAAGTTTTCCACCAGGTCGCGCGGAACGGCGACGTAGGGCTTGGTTGAGGTCAATGCCATTTATCTCTCCCGATAATCACTGATTGCTGGTCGCCTGCTGGCGCCAGGCTGCGAAGTTGCGTTCATCTTCGGAGCCGTCGAAGTCGCCGTTGTCCTTGCCGGGAATCAGGCTGACCCAGCTCATCCACGCCCCCAGATCGCCGTTGATCGGCGCCTGGAACAGCTGCTGCATGGGCAGCCAGGCCTGAATGTATTTTTCCGGCTCGTTCTCGAAGATGTGCTGGCAGCCGTCCGAACAGAAGTGGTACTTCTCGCCCTTGTATTCGGTTTCGCGCTGGCACAGCGAGGTCGGATCGTCCGGCTCGGTGAACACGGTCGGGATCTGGCAGGTCTGGCACAGCTTGGCCAGGCCCATGTTGGCGAACGGCGTGCCGGCGGCCTTGAGCTTGCTCAGGTGCGCCCAGCGCGGACGGTAGTACTTGTCGAAGGTGTCGGGATACTTCTTCGACAGCCATTCCATTTCGTCCTCGGACGGAATCCAGCTGTGGAAGGCCGTGCCGAAGTTGTATTGATACAGCGCCAGCATGAACTGGTGGGACATGTGGTCGATGCCCTTCTCGGCGTCGTCCCAGCCCTTGGGCGGACGAATACCGTAGCGCGCCAGATCGCGGAACAGGGCGCCGCCGTTCTCGACGCCGTAGATGTTCCAGGCCTCGCGCCAGGACATGACGCGCTTCGGCAGCATGTAGTCCATCATCGTGCCGACCACGCCGAGCAGGCGGAAGCCGCGCCAGAACCACTTGTCGATCCAGCCCTGGACAATCGGCAGATTGGCCGGGTCCTGCTCGAGCATGAACTTGATGCACTCGAGGCCGAGCGTCATGTGGCGCGCTTCGTCGGACTGCGCCGAGAAGCCGAAGGTCACCGTCGCCATGTCGCCGTTGTAGGCGGCACCGGACATGAAGGGCACGAAGAGCAGATTGGTCAGCACGTATTCGAAGCTGAAGCCGATGGCAATCATGAATTCGAACGGCCCCGCCGATAGCGCATCGTCGAAGAAGGAGCGCGGCAGCGTGCAGTACCACATGCGGTCGCGGGCGTCGGCGAAGGCGTGGAAGCCGTTGTAGAACTTGTTGTAGTTCGACAGCGCGTGAATCTGCGTCTGGGCGTGGCGGATCTCGTCGATCGACTGCATCTGGCAGGCGACCTGGGTGCCGACGCCGGGGAACTCCCGGCCCATGCGGGCGAAGCCCTTGCCGGCGGCGTATTCACCCGGGCTAATGGCCTGCAGGAAAATCTTCAGGGCGCTCAGGTAGCGGGCATCGGTGATGTTCAGGTGGCCGTTGTTCTGGGCATGGGCGTCGATGATCGCGTAGAACTTGCGCTCCTTCTCCGCCTGGTATTTCCAGTACGAATCCATGGTCAGGCGGAAGGGGTCTTCCCACTTGTCCCAATCGTGAATCTTGATGCCTTCGTACTGAACGTAGGGAAAGACTTCGTCCTTGGTGTGATAGGTCGTGTCCCAGCCGAGGTCACGGGTCAGCAGCTTGTATTTTTCCTTCAGGCTGAGTTTTTTCTTGGCAACTTGCATGTCCATTTCGGTCTCCTTCTAGCTATCAGCTATTCCAGCGCAGGGTGAAGCTGTCTTCGTCCTCATCGACATTGCCGGAGAGGGTAATCAGGTTGATCTGCAGTTCCTGCAGGTCGTAGGCGCGGCCGATGTGTTCCTCGATGGTTTCGCGCTTGATTGTCATCGATCCGGGCACGTCGATCTTGACCATGGCGGGTTCGCGATTGACGATGGCCGCCGGGTTATCCTGGACGATGGCGTCGATGATCGGACGGGTGTCTTCGTTGGCTTGCAGGGCAATGAATACGGTCGACATGGTTTTTCCTCAGATTTCCACGCCAATTTTCTTCAAGCGGGCCTTGAAGGCGGCGACTTCTTCACCAACCACCTCTTCGGCATCCGCCCCGAGCGCCTTGCCGACCACCGGCAGCATCGCGGCAGCGGCCCGGGAGCTCCACTTTTCCGTCCACTCCTGCAGCACGGCGCGGTTGTGCTCCGACTCGGCGGCGGCCACTTTGATGACGGCGTCGCCCCACTTGCGGGTTTCGTCGAACCAGTCGCTCATGAACTGGCAGAGCATGGCGACAGCCGAGCCGCCCCTGGCCGACAGGGTGCCGTCGACGATGCGCTCGTAGACCAGCGGATAGAGCAGGCCATCGAGCGCCACGTTCTGGGCGACGAACAGCTCGAAGGGATCGCGCACGACAAGGCAATCCTCGATGTAGCGGCGCAGCGGCTGCCAGGCTTCATCGTCCATCCAGGCAGTCTTGCCTTCGGTCAGTGCTTCCTGATCACCGAGCAGCAAGCCGAGGCGCGACAGGTACTGGGCAATGCCCAGGTTATCCATGGCGTGGAACATGCACGCCTGGGTAAAGATGGCAGCGTAGCCATAACCCGAGATGAACGAGTTGTTCATGTTGGCGCCCCACGCGGCATGGCGCAGCGGCACCAGCACATCAAGCGCAATCTGCTTGAGCTCGTCCGGCAGCATGTCGGCCAGACCGCGGCTTTCGACGAAGCTGAAATTCGCCTCCGCCGTTTCCTGCTGGCGAGCCCGGGCCAGCGTGTAGTTATTGTAGAAATACTGGCGCGGGTCCTTGAGCGCATACCAGTCGGCCATGACGATCTTGCTGATCGAGGCATCGTAGATGAGCTGATCGGGGTCCCAGGTCGGCCGGTAGTGCAGGTTCTCGGTGGCCTGGATGTCGTAGCTGCCTTCCTGGTAGCGCGAGGCCGGCTTGTCGCCGAAGCGGCGCGCCAGGTGGTCGAAGGTATTGCGCTGCTGCTTGATGCTGACGGTGCGAAGATCGATTTGCATGTGTTTTTCCTTACGGGCGACTCGAGACGATGGATGCCCACCCTGTTGTGAGGGCGGGCAAATTGACGCGGCTGCCTCAGGTCACGACGGTCAGAAAGGTTTCGTGCAGCTTGCGTTGGGGATAATCCAGGCCGCCGCCGGCGCCCAGGCCGTCGAACGTCCAGGTCGTCGCTTCGTAATCGGGATAAGGCTGGTAGCCGCCCATGAAGGTCTCGAAACGATTGCCGGACGGGTCCCAGGCGTAGATCGTGCAGCCCCGGGTGACGCCGTGGCGCGTCGGGCCAATATCGATCGGCACATTGTTCATGGACATGATGTCGGCCGCACGCAGCACCTCGTCCCAACTTTCGAGCAGGAAGGAAAGATGATGCAGCTTGCCCGGCTCGGCATGCTCGACGAAAGCGATGTCGTGCACCTTGTGCGAACAGGACAGCCAGATGGCCACATTGCCGGCGCCATCCGGCGTCAGGACGCGCTCGACGAGATAGAAGCCGAGCACTTCGGTGAACAACTTCTGGACAGCCGCGATATTCGGGCCGTAAAGCAGGCAGTGATCGAGGCGAACCGGCGCGATGCCGTTTTCGGAAGCCTTGGTCCACGGCGCCGGATTCAGTACCTGCAGTCCGTTGCCCACCGCCGTTTTCTCGGCATACAACTCGATCTTGTGGCCGGACGGAATCTCGAAACGGACCCGCTCGCCGGTTTCCAGCAACTCGCCGGCCGGAATGCGTTCGGTGCTCACACCGTAAGCCTGCAGGTCAGCCTCGAGCTTGTTCAGCGTCGCCTTGTCGAGCACCTTGAAGGCGAAGAAATCGATCCCGGCCCGATCGGCCTGGCGCAGGATGACGCTGTGGTGATCGCGCTCATCCCAGCACTTCAGATACACCCGCCCCTGCGCATCGCGGCCGGTTTCGACCAGCCCCATCACGTCACGGTAGTGACGGACACCTTCCTCGAGATCCAGCACACGAATCTGCGCGTGCCCTGGACGCAAAACACCTGTCATTGCCATCGTCTTGTCTCCTCTTTGTCGTTCATGACTTGAAATACCGCTTTCAACGACATTCGTTTTTTGGCGAATGTCTTTCGTCGAGAAGCTCATCGCAGGATGCATGCCAAACCGGCAAAGCCTTCTTTGCATTACCCAATATAAAATTCATTCATTAACACGAAACTGCGTTGCAGATTTTCAAGCAAGCGAATTTCAGGATTTGAATAAATTCATCAACCGGCCAGGCCTGCGATTACCTCGTCGCTGAGTGCAGATTAGAAAGCCTCGGCTATACTGTCCAATACCGGTTTTGGCTCAACTCCATACCTTTTTTGACTAGACAAAACCGCACATTGCTACGGTCGACACCGTTTCTGGAGCAAAAATGGACCTTCGTCATCTCAAATATTTCATCGCCGTCGCCGAAGAACTGAACATCGGCCGCGCCGCGCTGCGCCTGTGCATCTCGCAGCCGCCGCTGACCCGGCAGATCCAGCAACTCGAAGAGGAACTCGGCGTCCAGCTGTTCATCCGCACGCCGCGCGGCGTCGAGCTGACGCAGGCCGGGGAGATGTTCTACGAGGAGGCAACCAATATCCGCGGCCTCGTCGAGCAGGCCGTCGAGCGCACCAAGCGGGCCGGCCAGGGCAAGCTCGGGCGGCTCGACATCGGCATTTTCGGCACCGGCATCCTCGGCACCATTCCCCGGCTGCTGCAGCTGTTCAAGGACACCAATCCGGACGTCGTCGTCTCGCTGCACACCATGTCCAAGTCGGAACAGATCGAAGCGCTGCGCCAGCGCCGCATCACCATCGGTTTCAACCGCATGCTGGCGCCGCTGCCCGACATCACGACCGAACTGATCATGCGCGAGCCGCTCTACCTCGTGATCAACGAAGACCACCCGCTGGCCCGGCACGAGTCGGTGCCGTTCATGGAAGTATCGAGGTATCCGCTGGTCCTCTTCCCGTCCGGCGCCCGGCCCAACTTCGTCGACCGCATCGTTCAGCTCTGCGGCAACATGGGCGTCACGCCGCAGATTTCCCAGGTCGTCGGCGACGCCGTGACCGGCATGGCGCTGGTCGCCGGCGGCTTCGGCATCACCATCGTACCCAAGTCGGCCACCACCATCAGCCTGCCCGGCGTCGTCTGCCGCCCGTTCCGCGATGCGATCTCGGCCACCGTGGACCTCAGCTGCATTTACCGCACCGACGATCACTCGCCGATCCTGCAAGCCTTTCTGGCCAGCGTGCAGAAATTCCGGGAAGTCCCCAGCGACTAGCGGGCTGGCAGGCCGCCGGATTTCTGAATCCCACGGTCAACCGGAAAAAACGGCCAAAATTGAAATCCGGATGTGGCCGCTCAGGCAACCTTGAAACGCCCGGCCAAACCGGCCATTTCCTCGGACAACACGGCCAGTTGCCGGGCGGCATCGGCCGTCTGGGTGATTGAACGGGAGTTTTCCTCGATCCCCCGGGCAATCATCTCGACCTTCTGCGCGGCATCCCGCGAAGACTCGTTTTGGGCAATGATCACCTGGGTAATCTCCGCCACGACACTGGCTGCCCGTTGCGCCGAATCGCGAATTTCAACGATGGAGTTTCCGGCGCTGTTGGCCAGCAGCACGCCATTGCCGACCCGAACCACCCCGTTGTCCATCTCGCGAACGGCACCTTCCGTTCCTTGCTGGGTGCGAATGATCATTTCACCGATTTGATGCGTCGATGCCGTCGTCCGCTCGGCCAGTTTACGTACCTCATCGGCCACCACGGCAAAGCCACGCCCTTGCTCACCAGCCCGGGCCGCTTCGATCGCGGCATTCAGCGCCAGCAGATTGGTCTGATCGGCAATTTCCTTGATCACCTGGACGATGCTGGAAATATGCCGCGACAACCCTTCCAGATCGCGAATCGTGCCGGCCACGACGTTGACCGCCTCGGCGATGCCCTGCATCTCGCTGGCCGTCCGCTGGATGATCTGGCCGCCCTTGTCGGCATGCTCGCTGGACATTTCGCTGATCTGATGCGCCTCCCGTGCATTGACACCGATACATTCCATGGAACGGGACAAATCGACTATTGACGACGACATTGCCGACGCCGCACTACTTTGCGTTTCCACCGTCAGCGCGCTGCGCTCGGCGGCCAGCGACAGATTGCGGGCATTCTGATTCAGTCCGTCGGCATTCTGGCGAATGGCGGCAATCAACTCGAGCAGGTTGCTGCGCATGACGGAGAGCTTGTCGGACAGCTCGCCGATTTCGTCATTCCGGGAAACTGGAATCTCGCCGGTCAGGTCGCCCCCGGCAATCGCCGATGCGGTTTTCCCCGCTTCCTTCAGACCGTTGCTGATGTAGCGTATGGTCAGGATCGCCGGCCCGCCGACAAATACTGCGCCCAGCACGAGAAAAGCCAGGAGCAAGGTCTGGCTCAGGCGATAGCGCGACTCGGCGACCTCGTACTCATCCCTGGCCACCCGGGCCTGATAAGCAATCAACTCGCGCAAGGCTTCGAGAGCCGCCTGCCGCTCCTCCTTGACCGCATAAAGAAACTCGCCGAGCACCCCGGCATCGTTGAGCTTGCGATCATCGATTTCATCGACGGTACGCAATATCTTGTCCATCCAGGCCTTGTGCCTGTCGGTAAATGCCGCGGCCAGCACGTTCTCTTCCTCGGTATGCCGGGTGGCTTCGTAACGCTTCCACTGGGCTTCAAAACTCTGCACATTGGCCCGCACCGCCGTGGTCAACGCGCTTGCGGTTTCATCCATCAAGCCGGATGCCGGCCGGCCCGGCGCGCCTTCGAATGCAAACAGCAGCTTCAGGGCATCCTCGCGAATGTCGGCATCAATGGTCGACAACAGCTGCATCGGAATGGCCCGGTCTTCGTAGACCGACTTCAGGGATTTGCTTGCCGCATCCAGCCCCCACCAGCCAATGCCAGCGGCAACGACATAGAGGGCAATGGACATGAAAGTGATGTAAATCAGGCGATGGGATATGCGTACCCGATTCGCCATGCTGCGCATAAACGACGTCATTGTTTGTGTCTCCGTGAATTGCGTTACGAGCAGGTCAACGAACAGCCGTAGTTGCTGCCTACTCATTTTTTCTTGGTTACTAATTTCTGCCGCCAACTGCCAAGGCGCCTTCAGACAACATCGCCAGGATAGATACTTGGCTTCATGACAAAACACCGTTCAAAAAAATGGGAGGCCCAAAGGCCCCCCAAAAGAGGGAGAGACAGGCTCCCCAAAGGGAAGCCCCCGCCCGCAGAGACAGTGAAGTATCTAAAGTTTGATCAATCCCCGCCGCGCAGGTTCTGCACCTGGAAGAGACGCGGCGGCGCCTTCTTCGGATCGACCTGACCCTTGAACTGGGCCGTCGTGCAGTGCTTGGCCTGAACGTCGACCATGATCACGCCATCGTCGATACCGATACCTGAACCCTTGTTCACCGGCAGGTGATGGTCAGGATGCGACTTGCCGACGCTGAAGGCCTTCCACAGTTCGCCCTTGCGGTCGTAAATGTCGATGGCGCCATTCAGGTTCTGCAACTGGGCATCCATGTAGAAGGTCCGCTTGCTGATCGGGTGGTTCGGATTGACCGGCACGGCTTCGAGCACATAGACCTTGCGCAACTGCCAGGTACCGTCCGGGAAGCAGCCGCCCTGGCCGCTGTAGTTCACAAACTTGTAGCCGTCGGCTTCCTTGAACTCGTCGGAAAGCTTGAGTTCGTTGTGGTTCCACATTGGCAATAGCATGTTCTTGGTGCCCTTATAGGTCCACTTCATGTCCGAGACGCGACCGTTATAGCCTTCGAAGTCTTCGATCATGAGATCCGAGCCGAGGAAGGAGTCGGTCACCTGCCCCTGGGCCAGACGGCGCACGCGACGCTGGAAACCGAGATACAGGTAGGCGTCGTCGAGCTTGCTGTCGTCTTCGAAGCGCTGGATCAGCAACTGCGTGTTCTTCAGATCCTGCGGCTCGTTGGCCTTGACGTAGATGGCGCGGTACAGACCGGACGGATTCGGGGTGAATTCAGGAATCGGCGCATCCTTGGTCCGGTGCATGAAGTTCAGGAAGTGGAAGTCATACTTGATGGTCTTCTCGATCTGCCCTGATGTCATGTTGCGGTAACGCCAGTAGAACGGCGAAATGACCGCACCATCACCCCAGTTCACGCCGTACTTGTAGTTCCAGGCCAGTTTTTCGCCAGCCCGCGGATCCTTGAGGTCCGGCTCCTCCGGGAAGGGGCGGCCAGCCACGTAACCGGTCAGATTCTCGCCGGCCTTGGCACCCAGCTTGGTCTTGTTCAGATTGGTCTTGGTGGCGTTGATGTAGCTGCTGTTGATCATGAACTGGGTGGTCGGCCCGACCTTCATTTCAAAGGCGCCATCCTTGAGCAGCTTGTACAGGCCAACCGACAGGACATCCTTGTACTTGTCGACGTTGTCCTTGGTGATCACCGTGCCGGGCGTCACGCCCGGTGCGCTGGGCATGCCGGCCTTGTACGGGTTGAAGGTATTTTCGACGTCGGCTTCCGTGGCAGCGAATGCCGAACCGACCAAACCTGCCGCCACCAGGGGCAACAGGGAAATCATGGTTTTTTTCATGTGGAGGTCTCCGGGTTTAAATTAGAACTTGTAGTTAACACGAACGAAAATGTCGTTTTCCTTGAACGCGGCACCAATCGGGCCGGCGCGGAAGCGGCCGAGGGGTTCCATGCCGCCGAGGCCGGACGAAACGCCGACGTTGGCTTCAGCCCCGGTGAAGGGCGGATACGGATTGCAGGAACGGCAGTCGTCAAATTTCCAGCGCGAACGCCCTTCGGCAAACTTGTAGTTGGCGCCGACGGTCACCTTCAGATCGTTCGTGACATTCCACTCGACCTGCGGCGCCATTGCTGTAGCCTGAGCCTGGAAGTCATGGGCAAAGATGATTTGGGGGCTGAGCGTGCCGTTGCGCAGGAACCCCTTGATCAACAAGGTGCCGATGAAGTTGTCTTCCCAGTCAGGCATGCCGACCGGGCCAAGGGCGGCCTGGTGGTACTCGTGGTCGAAGATGTGCTGGTAGAACAACTGGCCGGAAATCAGTGTGGCAGAGGTTTCACTGATGAACGGGATGAAGGTCGGGCGATCGATACCGATCACGGCGCGGAATACATCATTCTTCGAATACAACTCGCTGCGTGACGTATTGGCGAATTCCTCGCCATTCGTGTACGCGCCCTCGACACGAACTGCCGCCCCAACCGAAGGAAGCTGGAAGTCCATCGAGCCGCCGATCAGGTTGACGCGCGGAAAGTGGACGTCAAATGCAATGAGGCTCTTGACCGGAATTGCCGGGTTCTGGTTGCCATTCGTGCCAGTGAAGGGATTGATGGTCCCCTCTCCGTTGATCGAATGCAAAGACGGCAGTTGCGAGCGGTAGGTCAGCGCATTGACCGAGAAAGACAGGCCATCGGCAGTTACACCTTCAAATTTTGCGCCCAACTGCGTGTTGGACAATGACCAGTCCGGGAGGTAAACATTCCGGATACCGATCTGATGGGGGCCGAAATCGGTCGCCGTATTTCCATTCGCGAAGTTCGCAACGGTTCCGCCGTTATCCCAGAGATTGGCCATGCCACGGAAGAAACAACCGGCGTCGAGAATCACGTTCGGCGTACCGCACTGGCCAAGGTTGTTGGCACGGAACTGATCGAAGTTCCAGACGATCTGGAAGTTGCGATCCTGCATCGATTCACTGGCGCCCATGCGGTATTCGGCCTGGGCGATCCACATCGGAATACGGATGTCGGAGAGTTCGTCGTAAATGTTGTTACGCGAGTAGTCGACCGGATTGATCACATCAAGAACACGGAAGAGGTCGGTACGCCCCCACACCACCTGCTGCTTACCGAGTTTGAGGAACAGATCCTTGCCGTCGCCGAGGCTGAAGGTCTTCTTGACATACAACTCGCGAACGAAATCCAGTCGATCGTTGAATTCCGGCGCTTCAAGCTCCGACAAGGTTTTGTCACCGTAGCCGCCGAAGTCACGGCAACCGCGACTATCTACGTCACAAGGGCGGACGGGTACGCCAAAGGCAACACCACCCTCCGTCGCATGCCATCGGTCCCCCAACACTCTCAGACCGTCATTGGGATTGCTGGCCAGAAAATTCGAATTGGCCAGCTGAGCGACACCGCCTCCATGCGGAACAGCAAAGCTGCCCCCCGCCCCGGAGGTGTTTTCCAGCACGATCGGCCCGCCCGCATCCTTGCCATACTCATCGCTGTTCATGCGATAAACGCCATCCCAGCTACCGCGCAGGATGCCGTGGATACCCCAGCCATTGCCGGCCTTCTTGTCGAACTCGGCCTGCAAGGTGTTGCGGAACTTGGCCAGCCCGGCGTGCTCGCGATGCGCCGTGTGGTTCTCGTAAGTCACGTCTACCTGCCAGGGCGAATAGTCCTCGCCCATCGAAGGAAGCTCGTCACTCCAAGCCTGTGTTGCGAAAGCGGCGGAGAGCGCAGCCGCGACGAGCGTCAGGCGCCTTCCAGTGTTCAGTTTTGTCTCCATGGATCAAACCCCCAATGGTTTTGTTGAAAGAATGGTTGCTGTTCCCCCGGTCTTCCGGAGTGTTGTTAGTCGTTTTCCAGAACACCGTCTTCGTCGTAATGCACGGCCGTCACAAACTTCGGTTTGAAGACGACGCACCATGACGGCACGATCAGCACGGCGGCGATCGCATTGACGATGAGCATGAAAGAAAGAAGGATCGCGGCGTCGGACTGGAAGCGCAGATCGGACATGAAGATCCACATCACGACGCCGGCGATCAGCGTCACCGCCGTGAAGCTCACGGCGTAGCCGGTGGTGGCGACAGCGGTGATGACGGCCTTTTTCATGTCGCGCATCACTGCATACTCTTCGCGGATGCGGTCCATGAAATACACGGCGTAGTCGATGCCGACGCCGACGCCGACGGCAATGACCGGCACGGTATTGACGCTGATCCCGATGTTGAGCGCGCCCATGTAGGCGTAGGTCATCAGCGTCGAGAACAGCATCGGCAGGACCATCAGCCAGCCGGCGTGCAGCGAGCTGTAATAGATCATGACTATGAAGAAGGCGAGCAGCATGACGGCCGGGATGATGATCATGTGGTCGGTATGCAGCGCCTGGTTGCCGGCCGCCGTGACGCCGATAATGCCGCCGCCGAGTTCGATGTGCAGTCCGGGTACTTCGGCCTCGATCTTCTTGATGCCCTCTTCGGCCAGCGCAACGATGCGGTTGATCGTTTCGGCCTGGTGGTCCTTGTAGTAGAAGACCATGTTGGCTTCGTTTTCGTCGGGGGTGACGAATTCCTTCAGGGCGCCGGGAATCGGACTGGAGGCCATGTAGGCAAACATCAGGCCGCCGATTTCGCCGGCCGTATCGGGCAACTGCATCCAGCGCGGGTCGTCGTTGTGGGTCAGCTTGTTGACCACGCGCAGCACACCCGGCATGGCCTTGGTACCACCCAGGGTCGGGTCGGACAGCATATGTGCCTGGAAGCGCTCGATGGCCGCCATCACTTCGGGGCGCTTGATGCCCCCCTTCTCGTCGGTCCGGGCCGCGACATGCAGCTCCTCGGAACCCGGGAAGCGCGTGTTGATCGCCTTGGTCGACACGTTGTAGTCGTGGCTCAGGTGAAGCAGCGGCGAGCCCGGCTCGGATTCGCCTAGCTGGACCTTGCTGACGAAGTAGGTGCCGCCGATGGCGCCGATCAGGGTCAGGATCAGGATCGAGCGGGCACCGCCGTCGGTACCGCCGGTCATCGCCATGGCCTTGCCGAGGAAGGCACGGATGCCTTCGTTGCCGTTCTTGTGATTCTTCGGGGCGGGCAGGATGGTCAGGGCCAGCGGGACCATGAAGTGCACCGTGAAGATCACCGAGAAGCCCCAGAAACCGGCAGCCAGACCGAGTTTATGGTTGAACGGCGCAGCGCCGAGCATGAGCACGGCAATCCCCACCGCATCGACGATGATGGCCAGCGAACCGGGCCGGAACAGGGCATCGAGCGCGTTGCGGGCCGCTTTCTTGCCGTCATGGACGATGGCCAGTTCCTCGTAGTAGCGCACCACCAGTTGCACACCGTGCGAGGTGGCACGGGCGGCAATCAGGAACGGGATCGGCAACGACAGGGGTTCGAGGTTGATGCCCATGGCCGCCATGAAGCCAAGGCCCCAGATCGAGGACAGGGCAATGCCGAGCAGCGGCAGCGCAACGCCGTAGAAGCGACGGAAGTAGAAAATGAGCAGTGCAGACAGCAGGAGCAGCGTCCACACCATGATCTCGACGATCTGGTTGAGATAGGTATAGACCCAGCCGGTGAGCACCGGGTTGCCCGTCACATAGATTTCATGGCCAGGCCGGGCCAGGCTTGCACGGACCTTTTGCAAGGCCGCGAAGGTGGTCGGGTAATCGATGTCGCCCTCGTTCATCTGGGCCTTGATCAGCGCCGCCTTCATGTCCGGCGAGACAAGCAGGCCGTAGATGGTCGGGTTGGCGATGACATCGTTTCTGAGCTGCTCGAGTTCGGCCACGGTACGCTTCGGCTTGAGCGGATCGTAGTAGGACTCCGAGGCAAAGCCGCCCTGGTCGTCGAGGAAGACCTTGCGGGCCGTGCGGTGCGTCAGGCTGCTGACGAGGTTGTGGTTCACGCTGGGCAGGTTGTCGACGCCTTGCGTGGCCTCGTGGATGAGCTTCAGGGTTTCATCGTTGAAGATGGTGCCCTTGTCGACCTCCACCGACATGACGATCATGTTGGCGCCGCCGAAGTTTTCCTTCAGGCGGTTGTAAACCTTGATGTAGCTGTGGTTCTGCGGCAGCAGGTCGGCGAAGTCGGTGAAGACGCGCAGGCTGGGCAAAGCCATGCTGAAGAGGATGGTGACGGCCAGGACCAGCGACAGCACAATCTTCGGATTGCGGAAAATCCATTCCTCGCCCTGATGCAGGGCGTGAGTAATGGCGTGGCGTGCTTTTGCAACCATGGTATTGAGTCTCCCTGGCTTATTGTTTGGCGTGCGTGCTGACAGCACGGAGCAGCCCGCCCGGGCCGCCGATCACGATGGCCGACTGCCCTGGCAGGGACGCGCCGCCGCCGAGGAAGACGGGCACGGGGTCGGTGTACTGCACGGCGCGCCAGCTATCGCCTTCGAGGCGAGCAATGACGCCGCTGGCGCCAACGCCGAAAGGCTGGCCTTCGTGCATGAACAGGCGATTGAGCGAGGCCTGCGTGGTATTGACCTGCTTGGACCAGGACTTGCCACCATCGGTGGTGTGCAGCAACTGTCCGGCCACACCGCTGACCCAGCCCTCGCCGCCATTGGCGAACAGTGCGGCGTAGGCGTAGAACTCGCCCGGCATCGGTGGGCCTTTTTTCCAGGTCGCGCCGCCGTCTTCGGTCATGACCGTGAGGCCGAACTCGCCGAGGGCGATGCCTTTTTTCTCGTCGAGAAACTGAATGGTGGTGATCTGCGTGTCTTCACCCAGATCGGTCACTTTCCAGGTCTTGCCCTGATCGGCGCTGCCGGCAATGACCGCGTTGACGCCGACGACCCACCAGCCTCCCTGCTGGTCGCAGGTGACCGCCAGGGGCGTGCGCGGCATGTCGAGGGGAGCCGATTTCCAGTTCTTGCCCTGGGCGTCGGCCGACCACACCTTGTGGTAATGGTCGATGGCAACGAAGCCCCGGTCGCCGCAAACGGTCATGTCGACGAGGGAAGCATTGCCGAGCGCCGTCCGCTTCCAGCTCTTGCCCTGATCGTCCGAGGTCAGGACGACGCCGCTTTGCGTACCGACGACAACCACCTTGCCATTGCTGGCCAGGGCCTGGCTGATGTCGTAGCGATGCACCGAACGCTCACGCTCGGCTGCAATCCCCGACAGGTCGGGGCCTTGCGAGCACGCGGAAAGCATTCCGCAGGCAATGGCGGTGCCGAATGGCAACCACGAAACTTTCTTCACCCAGCCCATCTACTCCTCCAGTTATCCGTGCCTTTTGCTGGCACTTTTTTAATTCGTGCTTCATTGAAACAGCCATTAAAAATCGGCTCATTCAGACTATGCATTGCCCAAACCAATACCGTCCAATACCGATTAACGCGACGTTAAATACCGATAAGGTATTGAAATACTCGTATCAAAATAGCGGCTGGCAACGATCGAATTCACAGTGTCATTCGCTGCGGAGAACGAATCTCCGCAGCGGAGGTGCGGCGCCTACCGCCCCAGATCCTTGGCCGTCTTGCCGCCGATTCCCCATTGCGCCTTGGGCACGTCGTGGATCCAGACGCGGACGTTTTCGATCGGCGCGCCGGTAGCTTCGACCAGGGCGGCGCTGACCTTTTCGATGACCGCCCTTTTCTGCTCTTCGGTCCGGCCTTCGATCAAATAGATTTGCGCGAACGGCATGGTG
>Ga0209211_10003897_pt1 | contig 23762 bp, 19 predicted proteins | sample RifGroA2_FD_183992 | JGI IMG/M metagenome (GOLD analysis project Ga0209211, IMG submission 183992) | Groundwater microbial communities from Rifle, Colorado, USA - Groundwater A2 (SPAdes) (version 2) | ecosystem: Environmental > Aquatic > Deep subsurface > Groundwater | place: Rifle, Colorado...
ACGCCTTACGGAGCGCGGCGGCGCGAGTAGAGCAAATTTTCAGCAGAAAATTATGCGAGCTGAGCGAATAATAGAGCTTCGCGATTCACTTTAGTAGGTTACTTTATTTCCTGAATCACCACTTCCGTAAACGGCTGTCTGTGTCCCATTTTTCTTCGCGATCTGGTTTTTCTTTTGTATCTCAAAATTGTCACTTTTTCGGCTCGGCCTTCTTTCTTCACTTCGGCCGATACTTTCGCTCCTTCCACGTAAGGCTTGCCGAGTTTTATATCCTCCCCATCTATGATAAGCAAAACATTGTCAAAGGAAATTTTTCCGCCTTCTTTGGCGTCTTTTAGTTTCTCAATTTTGAGCGTTTGGCCCGGTTGAACCAAATATTGTTTGCCGCCTGTTTCTATAACAGCTGATTTATTGGAATTCATAACAAAAGCCATATTACACTAACTTTCTTTAAAACACAAGCGCTTATAAGCGGACATTTGTTGCTAAAATCTATATATATGATATTATGCATATATAGCAATGGACTTTTAAAATCTTTTTTATTTTTAGAAAGGAGCGAATAATGGAGAAGACAAACGAAAACACTCTCGGCAATGTTATCTTAAAGATTAAGGGCGTGCCGGAAACAAGACCATGGGGGTGTTTCTACAATCTAGCTCAAGTTTTTGACGATAAAGGCAACGAAACAAGGGTTAAACTCATTATGGTACTGTCGGGTGAAAAAATCAGCCTGCAGTATCACAGGAGGAGAAACGAGGAATGGACGCTGTTGAACGGTTCGGCCATCTTCGTCCGAGGGGATGAAGAGTTTCCTCATCCCGGGCCGGTGTTTTTTGTCCCTCGCCTCATTAAGCACAGCATCGTGGCGATAACAAACGCCATAGTGCTGGAAACTTCCCGATGTGTCGGTAAGTTTAGCGAAGAAGATATCGTCCGGCTGAGCGACAGATACGGGCGAGCAACAGCATGTTAAGTATGTTAAGGTTTCGCCTTGACAAGAAGGGTAAGCAAAGCTTACCCTTCTTTTTTTAATTACTTATCAAAAATCAGAATTTAAAAATATTTCTTAAAAAATAAACCAACCTGAATGTCAATCCGGGCGCTTCTTTCTCCAGCGCTATTGTCATACTCTCTCCTTCCGGCATTTTGTTTACTTTGGCCAACCGGCCGAAATACCCGCCGGCTGAAACTTTTATTTTTATCTCCTCCCCTTTTGGATAAGATAGGCGGAAGCGCCCGTTATTGGAAGTAATGGATGTTCCGTAAGGGCTCTCCACTCTGGCGCCGGCAATAGGTTTGTCCAGCTTATCTGTCACAAAGCCGGAGGCAATCTTGGGGTTATAAAATTTTTCAACCGCGCCGGCGGCCAGCACGGGCGTTCCTTTGCCGTCCCAAAGCTCCGTTGAACCGCCCACACTCGTCCAATAATTCAAGCCCTCCACTTCCGGCATTTTGGCCAGCTCGCGCAGAGCTTCTTCTATCCATTCGGCCTGCCGTTTCTGCGACATATTGCCGTGAATGTCGGGAATAGGAGCGCCAAATTCCGCCAGCACCACCTTGCCGCCGCTTATCTGGGCGAAATTTTTTATATCGGCAATCAGTTTTTGCGGCGTTCCGACATAGTGATCAACGGCCACCACGCCCCCCAAGGCTTTGGTGGTTTCTTTGTTCATAACCAGGCGCGCGACATCGCCATTCATAGAATGATAACCGGCCTCAACGTCTTTGCCGATTTTCTTAAAAGCTTCCGTGACTTTTTTGTACTCGCTTATGAGAAAATTCCTATGTCCCCATAGATCGTTGTTGTGGCGCGGGTCGCCCGGTCCGCCGTTCTCGCATTCGGGGCAAGCGGTAAAAATATCCCCATCCTCAAACAAGTCTTTGTTGTTTAAAATGAACCGCTCGGTCAGCCAGAGATGATCCGCCCGGCCTATTTTGGAATAACCAAACCACCCTTCCCAGCCGGACAAGTTACCCCTAAACCAAACCTTTAATTTGTACTTTCTAGCCGCATCCACCCATCTCTTAAGAATAGGCTTAAATTCGGCGTCATAAGGCGTGCCGATAGCGGCGTGAGTGGCGCCGGTGGCGGCTATCTTGGCTATTTGCGCGTCCATAACGGCGTCAAAAGATTTCTTCCAAAGCATTTCACGGCTCAAGTCTCGCGAATATTTCATTGTGTCTATGGATTGGACTTTCCAGAATTTATCTTCATCGCCGATGGCGATATAATTAAACTCCCGCGCTTTCCCGATGGTCGCTAGAAAAATTAATAACCCGAATATGAAAGCGATAATTATGTATTTAAATTTCATATATAGTTGAATGACGCCAAAAATCAGCCGTTAAGAAACTTGCAGATTGTCTTAGTTATTTCTGCGCGCCGAAAGACGGATTTGGGTCAAGGTCTTTCAAATACTCGTCCTTAAGCTGATAAATGTCGGCGAACGGATACTGCTTGACTCGCTCATATCTCTCAAAACCGATGGTCTTGCTCACCAATCGCCAAGTCTGGTCATCATCGGAATAAGTGCGCATCACTATCCAGCGGGCGTAGTGATCAGGAATTTCAGTGGCGGCGGTCCAAAAAGCGCCGGTTCCCTCGTGGATAAATTTCTTCATCGGCAGTCCGGAAGAAAAGATGATGGCGTCGTGAGAAGCGGCGGATATGAGGATCAGTCCGTCCTTGTCTTTGGCGTTCTCACCGAGCCAGCCGCTGACTTCTGTAACATTCTTCTGGCTTGAGCCGACTGTGGCGTCGTCAATCGTCACCGCGTCGCTATTCGTGAATTGGAAAAATGTGACGAAGACAAACAGGCCGATAATCACGAACCTTAACGGTTTTGCCCTGTGGACAAGAAAGCCCGCGAAAATCGCTATTGACGGCATAAGCATTATACCGTATCTGGCGTTAAACCACGACTCTCCGGATAATCCTTGAATGAACAAGACGGAATGCCCCAGATAAAGCGCCAGCACATTAAACAGAAACGGCGCTATGAGCGCGATTGTGGCAAAACGAATCCGCGGAGAAATATTCTTGCTGAACCACAAGGCGACAGAGCCGACAACTCCTAAAAACAAAGTGAAAGCTCCCGTATTATAGGCCAGAGCGTAGAAATAAACTTTCAAGGAGAAAAGCCAATCGCCTTTGGTCGCGAGGACGCCAGCGGTTTCCAACTGTTTTTGTTGCGCTCTGGCGGAGTAAGGACCGAAAGCGAAATACAAAGCGTCTCCGAAAATCAGCTGATTCCAAAGAAACCATAAGAATATTCCGAATCCGCCTAAGGTGCAGAACAGGACGAAATTCCCTTCCGCCGCTTTATACCCTTTCCTTTTCCACACATAGCCGAAGACCATCATAGCCGCGAAAAAAAACAGAAACCATCCGTCGTAGCGGACAAGCGTGGAAAGCATTATCCAGAAAGCGGACTTGATGAGGTGCAAAATATTTTCATTTTTATGCCACAAAAGCAGTTGATAAGCTCCGGCAGTCATAGTCGCCAAAAGAAGAAGCTCGGTCATAGCGGTGGACTGAAGATAAAGAACATTTATATTTGCCGCGAATACCGCCACGCCGAAAAATCTTCCGATGATTCCCACTCCAAGCTCTTTCAAAAAAAGATAGATAAGAGCGCCTGTGGCGACAAAGCCGATCATTGATTGGATCGCTCCTGAAAGCCCCGAATGCCACATAAAGTCGTTCCACACCGTCGGCACCATAAGAATGTGAGTGAGTGGAAGCCACACGCTTCCGAGCTGGGCGATACCGGGCTTGAGCCCTTCCACCACGCGCCGGCCGATGTCCAAGTGCGACCGCGCGTCGTTGTAAGCGAGGCCAAGTCCGTTTTGATAATAAAAAATGAAGCTCAATATTGAAACAGCCGAAAGGGCGAAAGTGACTATCCAAACGCCGTATTTATCCAAGAAATTTTTCAGCTTGATCAAAGTTTCTTTGGAAAAGCCGAAGCTTAAAATAAATTTTGAAATATTAATAATCATTTGGCGTCTTATGTGCTTTTACCTTTTATTATATTTTTTATCTCTTCCGCGCTCCATTTTATAGAGTAAAGAAATCCGCGTCCCAAAAATCCAAGTTTTTCTCCAAAACTAAAAAATAAAATCATTATCAGCACTAAAAAAATGATTGAACTATAAATTATCTGATGATATTGAATGGCGTTTACATAATCCTTGGCTTTTGTTTGAAACACAAAAGACTTTGACCTGCCATTTTTTAAGACTTCCCAATTTCTCATATAGGTGTATTTTTCCTCTCGACCGGATAATTTTTCAAGAGCGAGAATTTCCGTTTGGGGCGGGTTTCTGTTCGTGGTTATCGCGCCGAGCGAATTCACCCAGACGGAATAGCTCATCGCCAAAACGAAAAAGGTGATAAATAAATAATTTTTTCTAAACTTCGTAATAGCAAGCGCAACTCCGATTCCAAGCAGGGCGTATGTCGGGACAAGATAACGCGAACCGAACGCCCACCCTCCCCACGGATCGCCCCACATTGAATACAAGAGTAGATTGGCGCCGATAACGGCGACCAATAAATTGGCGATTTTATAATTTACCTTATACAGATAAAATATTCCGAAAATTCCGAAAAGAATAACCGGCGCGAACCTGCCAATTCCCCTGTCCGGACTTATCAAATGAATGTAAAAACCGTTGAGAAGATTTCTTGTTTTGAAGAATCCCGTGGCTGTCTTTTTCTTCTTAGGAGAGGCTGACAGATTTTCTTCTTGGGAAGACGTCAATTCTTTTTCTGAAAGGTCTCCGGCATTTTGAAGCAGTTTTGATATGGTTGGATTGCCTTGCTCATCAATTTCTTGAACACTTTTTACAGTTCCCGGAAGCTGGAAAGCGTTTCCGTAAGATTCGTAATTAAACCACATAAAGAAAATCGTCGGAAAAATTATCGCCGCAAAAGTGAGCGGCCCGGCCATTTTAAAATTTATTTTAATTTTATCCTGTTCTTGGCTTAAATCTTGGCTTAAAAAAATTATTTTCCCGAGCGCAAAAATAGCGATCGGCAGCATAAAAAACACATTCGGATTATCCACAACTAGAGCCAAAGCCGATAAAAACCAAACTAAAGCCGCCGACCATAAATTATTCCATCGGATTACGGAGTAAATCGCCAAGAGCAATAAAAAAGCGGAAATATGATGCTGATACAGAGAAACGGCGTAAGCAAAAGCGGGAGTGGCGAATGCGAAAGCGAGAGCGCCGAGATTTGCCGCTAAGGGCGGAGCGCCAAGCCTCATAGCGATAGCTCTTATAAGCGCGATGTTTAAGAGCGCGAAAATCGCGATTATAGCGAACGCTCCTACTTGCCCCGCGCCAAAATATTTTCCGGCAATATATCCGGGAATAATAAGAAAGGAGACTCCCGGGTTAAACAAGGACACATATTTTCCATTCACATATCCGACATCCGGCGTCGTGAATCTGGCCAAAGGCAAAGAAAATTGGAACGACTCGTCTTCAACGAGAGAATAAGTGAGGGCAAACCTGCCTCTGTCCGGAGAAAGTTCAAGCGGTCCTTCTTCTTTCCACTCCGGATTATTAATTGTCTCCGCGCTTGGATTACCGGCTGTCCCGCGCAAAGACAGCGCCAAAATAATGGCGCAAAAAATAAAAAATATTATTGTGAAATACGACTGTTTTTTCATTGAATAAATTTAATTAAATGTATCAGAAGTTGAATTAAAATTATTACACACTTTTTAATATTTAGCAAGATAAAAATTATTTAAGTTTTTTGGACGACATGTATGGTTCATATAAAGTGGTGGTTTTGTCGGTGATTTTTCGGAATCGAAAAATAAGCAAAATTCCAACAAACCAAAACTCAAAGAAATACATCGTGATCCAAAAAGGATTTTTGCTAAATTCTTTAATTGTATGAAAAAGAATCAATGATTTTGGTATTTTATATTCTCTGTTTAATAGATCGGTGGGAAAATATTTTTCTAAAAACTTAACGCCACCTAAAAACTTTCTTCTTTGTTTTATCCTGTCATTAAGATTATCAACATTTTTCATATAAATCCTTGCGCTATGTTGCATTGAAAAAGTTAAACCTAATTCCTTAAGACGCAAATAAATATAGGTGTCTTCTGGCGCATCTTCCGGCCAAGAAATTTTGCGTCCAAAATCGCCCCAAAAGGCCTTCGCGCATTGTCCGGTGCCAACATAAACATTATCTCCATTCTTCCATTTCATGAAAAATTTCCTTTTAAAAATATTTCCATGAAAAATTATCTTTTCTAAAAATTTCTTTGGCGGAATATAGATTAAATTCCCTATCGTCATTGCTAAATTTTGTTTTTCCCCACTGATAAGCGGTTTTATTAAATTGGCCAAAAATTCGTTGTCAACTGGCAAAGTATCAGCTTCAATAATGACCAATAAATCACTTCCGTTCATTTTCAAAATTTGATTTTGTCTTGCTTGTTGTCCCAATCTTTCCTTGTCCTCAATCAAGTTGATTAAAGAATTATTTAACGATCTGACAATATCCGCAGTTTTGTCACTGCTTCCGTCAGAAACTACAATAATTTCATCAATTATGAAATTATTCTGTCTTTGCGATAAAATTGAATCCAGCAAATTTTTTATATTCGCTTCTTCATTGTAAGCCGGTATGCCGATTGTGACTGTTGGTTTTTTGTACATGTATAAATTTATTACACTCTTTTTGTTGATTTAATCATATCCCATTTGGAATTTATTTGACTTATGTTTGCAATGGATATGTACTTGGAATATTTGTTTAAAATAAATATATATAAACACAATATAGGATGTTTAAATAATTGTTTTAGCATTTCCTTTCTAATCAATTTTTTCGGCAAGCTGTAGCAACTATCCACTAACTCACGCGGTAAATATTTTTTTATTACATTGGGAGCTATGATAAATCTGGCTTCTTGTTTAGTTTGGTCTTTAAATGTTTGGGGCAGTCTGTAATTAACTACCGATGATTCAATGTATTTATATCCGTATCCCTTATTCTTGCATGTGATGTATGTAAACATATCATTGGCCAGCATATCATTTGGCACATATACTTGTTTAATAAATTCTTTCTTATATCCCAAGATTGGACCGTTAACTGTCAGAACATTCTCACCATCATTCACTTTTTTTCTTAATGGTCTGTAAACTTCACATGCGACATATACGGCTTTTTCTGTAAATGTAACTGGTTTTATCGGCAACAAATTACCTCCAGTCATCATTACATTATCATCTGACAACAATCCAGCTATCATATCTCTGACAACATAAGGATTGCAGAAAACCACATCAGCATCTGATTGGATTAAAATGTCGCTATTTAATCCTGAATAAATCTCGTTGAGGCGGGTGGACTTGCCCGTCCTTTCTTTGTAATCTCTTATTTCTAATTTGGAATGTCTGAACGAGCGGACGATTTCCACCGTTTTATCAGTTGAGCCGTCAGAGATAATTAGAATTTTTTCTAAAACAAAATTTTCTTCTTTCTGCTTAAGAACCGACGCAATAAAATTACTAATGTTTGCTTCTTCGTTGAAGGCGCTGACGGCAACAGTAACCGTCGGCAGAGTTTTTTTAATTTCTTTATTCATATTTTTTATGAATCGCACCGTTGAAAATCTCTATAAGCTTGCTTGCGATCGCTTTTGGTGAAAATTGCTGTCGGTATAAAGCGTAACCGTTCTTTGCTATTGTCTCTCTCAAGGCGGCATCGGACTTTAATTCAAAAATGGCGTCTGCGATAGAACGCGGATTCTCCGTACTGCAAAGGTAAATATCTTTTTTGTGCTTAAATTTTTCCGAAACTCCGACTCCTTGTCCAGTAAGTACCGGTATTTTCATTGCCATCCCTTGTATCACCTTATTTGGGATTGAACGCAAGCCGGTGTCATTATTTGCAAAAACTCCCAACATTATATCCGCAGCCCGAACTATATCTAGCGCGCCAGTCGCTTCAGTGAGTGTGGAAAAAGTTACATTAGCAAGCCCTAATTCTTTTACAAGCGCCACATTTTCATTGTAACTTTGTCCGCCACCGACAAGAAAAAATTGTATAGATGGATCGCGTTTGCATATATCTGCGGCTTGAATGGCGTATTTTAACCCATGAAGAGGGGCTTGCTGACCGTAAAATACAACATTGAATATTCCCGGCTGTTTGGCTCTATAAACCCCGCTGTTGTTATTGTATATTCTGTCGTCTGCGCCAAGTTGCGTCGCGAAAACTTTATCTTGTTGAATGCGGAATAATTGGGTAAAAAATCTCTTATTGGACTCAGTATCAATCAGGATAATATCGCAAAGAATATATATAAATTTTTCAAGAACAAAAATAATTTTCGCTAACAATGACCCCTTTCGTATCAATTTTTTATCATTTGCAAAAACATCGTAGAGAGACTCAAGCGCGTCAAATACAAGCGGTTTCCTTATTATCCTTGAAAGAAGAAACGCCGCGGGCACATCAAAGTGACCTTGATAACCGACTAAAATAATATCGTAAGAATGATAGAAATAAAGAAAAAGTCCTTTAAAAAAAGAGTACGCGCTTCTTGCCGGCAATGTAATCGGATATAGCGCCGCGCACAATATGAAAGAAAACCGCGATTCGCTTTTGAATTTTGGCTTTCCGACATGACAAAAAACAATTTTTGCCCCGCACTCATTAAGACCATAAATATTTATAGCGTTGCGGGAATATGTTTTAGAATAAGCTCCGAAATAACAAATTTTTAGATTCATAATCGTATTATTTTATTAATGTTTTGGAAGATGTGGCAGAGTCCCATTTTACATTTGCCTCTTTTCCTCTTAGTGACAATATTTTTGCGCTTATTAAAACGACAACATAGGCTGTAAATAAAAACGGATTCTTGAAAAAATATTTAACGGAAGACGCAAGAACAATGCGAAGAGGAATTTTATGTTCTCGCGCGACATTCGATGCAGATACACTGCCAGCTAGATTCTTTTGTCCTTTGAAAAACCTTATGCTTTGTCGCATATGATCTTTAAAATTTTGCGGGGAACGATAAAGAATCTCCGCGTCGCGCGCGTAAGCAAAGCCGAATCCCAGTTTTTTGCACATAAGATATGAGTAGGCGTCTTCACTTACCGCGCTGCCCCATTTGAATTGTTTTGTAAATTCATTTGAAAAAGCTCGGCCTCTGCCGTGACATAAATAAATATTATCGCCGCTGTTTATTTTTTTTGCCATATCTTCTTTCATTTGAACGCTGTAATTTATGACGCTTTCAAAAAATGTTCCTGCTGGCATAGGCACAATTCTAGAAGAAACAATTCCGAGATTTTTGCTTAAATAAAATGGAGCTACCATTTTTTGAATATAATATTCATTTCCCGGCAATACATCCGCGTTTAAAATAACCAGTATGTCGCCGGTAAACCGCTCAAGGATTTTGTTTTGATTTAGGGCTTGTCCAATTCGTTCTTTGTTTTCGCTAAATACAATGCGGTTATCAGGGATGCTTTTAACTATTTCCGCTGTTCTATCCTTACTGGCGTCTGAAATAACTATTATTTCAGATAGGACAAAATTATCTCCTTTTTGATTTAAAATAGAGCTAATAAGATGCCCGATATTTGTCTCTTCATTGTATGCAGGTATCCCGACGGTCACACTATATTTTTTATTCTCGCTCATAGTGTTTGCTTAATATCTGATAATTCCAACTCTTGCTTCGGCTGGTTTTGGCTGATGACGGACAGGAATATATCGCTTGTTTTGTTCCAGTCAAAATTTTGCGCCCAAGCCACTCCTTCACGCCCCATCTTTTCACGCCCCTCTTTGTCGCTGATTATATCAATTATTCTTTCATAAAACCCGTTAACATCTCCTTGAGGCGCGAGATATCCAGTCTGACGATCCCTGACCGAGTCGCGAAGGCCGGGAACATCGGAAGCTATGACTGGCGTGCCGCAAGCGTTGGCTTCAATGGTGGTAATTCCCCAGCCTTCCATAAATGAAGGGTTGACCAAGACCCAAGATTCTTGAAGGAGTTTCATTTTTTCATTATCCGTCACCCTGCCTTTGAATTCAACTTTTGCCTCAAGTTTGAGACGTTTAACCAGTTCTTTCAGATTCGTTTCTTCTTCGCCGCTTCCGGCTATTATAAGTCTGGCTTCCGGAATTTTCTCTATGACTTTTTTAAACGCCTTTATGAGAATATCAACTGATTTATAATATTTCAGCCGGCCGAAATACAAAATTGTCGGTGTCAGACTTTTTGCTTCAAAGTTCGGAGTCAGATTACTCAAATCCACTCCAGGATAAGCCACTTCAATTCCCGAACCGCCCAGTCCCAATTTCTCAATGTCATATTTACTGGACTCCGAAACGGTGATGAATTTTACATTTTTATACGCTAGCGCCATAAGGTCTTTCTCCAAAAATCCGGCAAACCATGCGAGCGGCTTCGGCAGAGAATGCCTGAAAACATCCTGGTGAACATGGTGCATAAGACAATACACCTGCTCCTTGGCGTAGAAAGGAGTGAAAAACGGAATGCCATTATGGCAATCTATTATGACGTCATACTTGCCCCTAAACTGAAGCATATAGTAGAGAAACGCCCAGAAATAGACGAAATAAAATCCGCCGCGTCTTATGACCTCAATGCCGTCAACATTTTCTTCTCTTGGATTTAAACTGTCGTTGCCGCAAAAAAGGGTAACTTGGTTGCCTTGCTCAATCCAACGCTTGGACATTTCGTGGATATAAGTTTCCGCCCCGCCGGAAAACTTGTGCTTGGTATCCCGCCAATTAAAAATCAGTATTTTTTTATTGAAATGGCTTTCAATAAATTCCAGACGCGGAATCCGCATAAATGCCCCCAAAAAATCGGCAAAATTTCTTTTTACGAATCTTAATTTGCCCTTAAAGAAATGAAGAAGAATTGTCGCGATAAATCCTAAAGAAGTGCTGAAAAGCATCACATTCGCAACCGATTCTATGGAATCATGGCGCATAATTATGCCTACGGTTAAGAGAAGCGAGAACAATAAAGATACCACTTGGGAAATATAATGTTTGAGAGCCAGATGGTAAAGAATAATTGAGCTGGAAAGAGTGAAAATCGCCATCGCCAAAGTATAGGTATTCAGATACGGAAGAATCGCAAGCGACTTTTCGCCGAACAATATCGGAACGGTAATATTGCCGAACGGCCCGACAATCAAAAACCCCATCGCCGAAAAGGCAAGCGTTCCTAAAAAAATATGATGGAAGCTCTTTCGAGTGTCGCGCCCAATCCCCCGATCGCGGCTGACCAAAGTTACCATAAACATACTGGGCATATTTCCTAAAAAATAGACCACCTTCCCGACAAGTGACAGCAAGATATATTGTCCGGCTAATACGGGAGGCAGATAATGTTTTACCAATATGACGTCCAGACTTAAAAATATCGTGGCTGAAACTCCGTTTAAAAAAGAAGCCGCGAAAAAACGGGTCGGGAAAGTGTGCCGCCTGGCGATTTTAACTTTTCTCGTTTTCGGCAATATTATCCAGAGCGAGAAGACGGCGGATACGGCAATGGAGATCGGGATGGACAAATAAACAAGATGATTCAGTCCCAGCCGCACGAACAAAAAAGCGAACGCCAGTTTGCTTACCGTCTCCGCGAGCAGAATAAACGACACCGCCCTGAAGTTCAGGTTGCCGTTCAGATACCCTCTGTTGGCGGAGACGATCAGACCCAAAGATATCGCCGGAGTAAATAAAAATAAAACGGATTTGTCCGCGATATGAAAGAAATTGGAAAGAAAAGGAACGGCGGCTAGCCAAACCAGAGAAATCGCGACGGATGACATAAGTCCGATCTTCAAGGCTGAACGAAGGAAGGACGCGCTTGATTCGGCGTCTTCAGAGGCCGACAAATGGGCGGTCTTATGATTTATGGTCGTGGAAAACGCGCCCACGAAAATTCCCGTCATTGACCAAATAGTATTTACCAAAATAACAAGCCCCAATTCATCAAAGCCAAGCGTCCGGCCAAGGAAAGCGTTGAAGACGAAATTGAGAAGGTTGGATATCATCGTCACCGAGATCAGCACCCCCGCTTTGGAAAAAAGGCTGTTGACCAAAAAGTCCGGTAAAAATCGCCTCGGGTTAAAATTTGGTCGTTTTTCTTTTTTCAAAGGCTGAACGCTTTGGGCCGGCGGCAATTCCGCTTTCTTGCTCTCGCCTTTAAATTCAACTGTTTTTAATTTATCCAAATGGAGTCCGTGCCGCGTCTTTTCCCAGAAGTGCGGCTTGACGAAAAGCTGGTAAAGGGCGATTAGCGCGGCAAAACTCATAAGAAACCAATAAAGCGGAATCAGAAAGACGTATTTTATTATGGGCCAATGTCCGCGCTTGGCGGCTCCTATCATATAGTAGAAAAGATAGAGAAAGTTGCCGAATATCATTGAAATAACCGCCATATAAAAGACCGGCGTCGGATAGAGCGACTCAATGTTCGGGCCGACAATTTCATAAAGCGCGAAATAGGCGAAAGTCATTATCCAAAGAAGGGGATTTATCAAAAGAAATGCAATTTTACCGCCGATGTTAAGTTGCATCAGAAATGCGTGAAAGCCATTAATCTTCAAGAAATCAATCGGCTTTCGCATATGCACCAAGTAAGTTTGCATATAGCCCTTTATCCATCTTGATCTCTGGCGAATCCAGTTGCCCAAATGGCTGTTTGCCTCCTCTAATGTGATTGAATTAATAATTGCCGTTTTGTAACCGTATTTGAAAAGTCTGGCGCCAAGGTCGCAGTCTTCTGTAACGTTGAATGGGTCCCAGCCTTTAAGCATCATAAGATCTTTCGTTCTGAAGTGATTGCTGGTTCCGCCAAGAGGTATGAAAGTATTGATTGATTGCAGGCCGGTCAAAACAAGGTCAAACCATAGAGAATATTCGGCGGTAAAAAGCCTAGTCAGCAAATTGTGATGAGGATTGAAGTAATTAAGCTTGGCTTGAAGGCATTTCGTATCGTCCGGCACGTTTTGAAATCCAAGATAGGCTTTCTTGAGCTGGTCTGTATCCGGAATATCTTCCGCGTCATATATGACCAAATACTCCCCTTTCGCCATCCCCAGCCCGTAATTGCAGGCTTTTGGTTTTGTTTTCGGCATTGAGTGCGGGACTATAACCGTTCGGATATAATAAGGCAGATTCATGCTCTTGGAAGCTTCAATCGTTTCGGCGTCATTTTCTTCCAATAGAAGAATTACATCAAGCTTGTCTTTAGGCCAATCAATTTTTCCTATCCCCTCAACGAAGAAAGGCAGGATGCGGGACTCTTTGTATAACGGACACAAGATGGAGTATATGGGAAGAGAGTTGTCGTCAATCGCTTTTATTTCATCGTCAGAGAAATTTATCTCCGGCGGATTATGAAGACTTTTTACGACTAAAAATAAATTGAAAAACACATCTATGAAATATATCGTCGTCAAAATCGCCATAGTAGCGATGGCTGTCCGAAAAGGATAAAGAAAAAAGCTTGCGGCTAAAATCAGAATCGCCATAATCAATGCGTATTTCTGCCAAGGAGCGAAGGTGCGAATGGCGGATACATGGTGATGGAGCGTCGTGTGGGTGATAAAACGCTTTTTCTTGTGCGCCATACCGGCTCCGATCATAAAATGTTTTTTATGAGGTTTTATTTGTATAGGTTTTTTCCCTCTTATTTTCAAAGCAATGGCGTTGTTTCCGATTTCCCGAATTGCTTTAAAAAAATTTATCTTGGACTCTCCTTGGAATCTTTCGGCAAAGACTATATCAACGGAAGCGATAGTATAGCCGGCATTTTGGGCGTTTACTAAAAATTCCAAATCAAATGTCCACGGTGAAGGATTGATTGTTATTTCCTCTATAATGTGCTTCCTAAAGACTTTCAGTCCGGATTGCACGTCGCAATCGATGCCATGCAGAATTTTGCCGAAGAACAAGTAAAAAAATCGACTGGCGATTCTTCTGATAACTTTTTTATCTTTTACTTTTATTCTGTTGGCAACGACAATATCCGATCCGGCATTTATTTTATCAATCATTGCCGGAATGGCCTCCGGAGGGTATTGCAAATCCGCGTCCAGTATCGCGAGCAGACCATAACGCGCAAGACGGAAACCCTCCAAAAGAGAATACGCCTTGCCTTTATTTCCCTTTTTTAAAAAAACCGAGACCGGATATTCGTCCGAAATATTTTCTATGGCTTTTACCGTGCCGTCGCTTGAATGATCATCAATAAAAATTAACTCGTAGCCAATATTGCCCGCTTTCAAAGCTTCGTCTATCCGCCTGCATAATTCTCCGATATTTCCTTCCTCGTTTAAGGTTGGTACAATTATTGAAATCTTGTTCGGTTGCATTGTAATTTTTAGAGTATTTAAAACCGCAAAATAAAAAGCATAATATGTCAAATATTATGCGAAAAAATAGAAAGAAAATTTACTTCGACTTTGCAATACATTATACGCTTTAATTAAAAAAAGTCAAACGCCGTTCCGATTTTGCATCGGAACGGCGTTTGACTTTTAATTGGCCAACTCTTACTTTTTTCTTAAAGAATTAAGAAGGTTTGAAATTTTGTTGAGTTTCTCGCTTATAGACGAAATAATGCTCGCAGTGGCAGACTGGCTTTTTGCTTTATCCATCACACTGAAATGAGTACTGCCGCTTCCTGACGAGCATCCGTCCGTAAACACATACGATGTAGGACAAGAAACTTGGATGACAAAATTGTCGCCGGTGTCGCCAAGAGACGGAGTCCAAACTTCTTGGCCGTCATTCGAAGTGTCTTTTTTGATAGTTTTTACAAACTCAAACTTGCTGGGGTTGGTGGAAACTTGGCGCAAAAGGTTTATATTCACTGCCGCTCCGGCAGGATAATTGGACGATGTCCATCTTATGGTTTGAGTAACTCCGACTTGTATCGCAGTTCCGCTGGCTGGCGAAATTGTGCTTATAGTTGCTGTTTTTGCAAAAGTTATCTGCGCTGTCGCCAAAACAACTAAACCGATAAAAACGCTCAAAATATAGTTTTTATTCATAAATTTGTTTAAAATATTAATTGCTAACAATTCAAGTGTATCAAATAAATATTACCTTGTCAAGTAGTTGTTTTTTGTTTTATTGCGGTGTTGTTTCTTCCGGTTTTTCCACAATTTGCGGTTCAATGCCGACAGCGACGCCGGTTATCCGCAAAATATCCTTGTCTATTTTGTTCAGTTCTTTATAAGAGCTGTTGTAAGAGTTTACCGTTGTGGACAAGTTAACTCCCAATTTTTTCATAAACTCTTCGTAAACTCCGAGATGGCGCGACAAGTCCTCTACCCTTTTTCTTATCTCTTTGGCCGATTCTTCTATCTGCAAAGCGCGCAAGCCTTGAAGAACTGTCTGTAGATAAGCCATAAAAGTCGTGGGTGAAGTTATTATAACTTTTTTCTGCTTGAAAGCGTATTCTATAAGATCCACGGTGGAGGTTTTTACCGCGCCGACTTGATTGATGAGCAAGTCGTAAAATATACCCTCCGACGGGATAAACATAAAAGCGAAATCCGTCGTGTCCTCATTCGGCCGGATATATTTGGAAGTCTCGTCAATTCTGTTTTTCAGATCTTGCTTGAAAAGTTTTTCCAGTTTTTCTTTTTCCGCCGGATTATTTTCGTTGATTATTTTGTTATAATTTTCCAAGCTGAATTTTGAGTCAATTGGCAGTATTTTGTTTTTATCCAAAAATATAACGGCATCCACGATATCTCCATCGGCAAACTTATATTGCATTTGGAACCGGCCCGGCGGCAAGACATTTTTCAGCACTGTTTCCAAGTAGTATTCCCCCAGCACCCCTCTTTGTTTCGGATTAGTGAGAATATTCTGCAAACTTTGCAGTTGTCCGGCAAATCCGATGACTTGCTTGTTAGTCTCGTCCAGTTTGGTCAGTTTTTCCGTCACTTCCGAGATTATCTTGGCGGAATGGCCGATCTGCGATTGCATCGCTTTGGTTGACTCCCCTATCCTGCTGTCCAAAGTGTTTCTGATGTCCAGATTAGTTTTGTGCAAAGCCTCTTTTATATCTTTCAACTGCTCTTGCATCATCAAGGCCGCCCTGTCGCCGTTTTTATTCTCGTCCTTCGGCGCCAGCATTTTTTTCATCATCATCCAAAACACTACGGCAAAAACCGCCATCACTCCCGCCAAAACCAAAATTATCGTAAAAATTTGTAGCATTTATTTATCCGTAGACAATAGCGTATCTATTCTGTTTAAATCTCTAGGAAACAAAGTCGCTTCTTTGATATTTTCCAATCCGAGAAGTTTGGCGGTGAGCCGTTCCAAGCCCATGCCGAATCCGCCGTGCGGAGGCATACCGCATTTGAAGGCTTGCAGATAAAAGCTGAATTTATCGGGATTGAGCCCTTTTTTCTTAAGGGCTTCCACCAGCTCGTCATATTTGTGGATACGCTGGGCGCCGGTGGTTATCTCCACCCCCCTGAAAAGCAGATCAAAGCCTTTGGCGTACCCTATGTCATTTTCGTCTTCGTGCGTATAAAAAGGTCTTTTTGCCATCGGAAAATGGGTTATGAAAATAAAATCTGACCCAAATCGTTTTTGGGCGTATTCGCACAGCCATCTTTCGTGTTGAGGTTCAAGGTCGGGTTCTTTCACGCAATCTTCTCCTGTTTCTTTTTTTATAATCTCCTGCACTTCTCTTAGTTTCATCGCCGGTATATTTTCGGGCACTTCCGGTATATTCGCTTTAAGCAATTCAAATTCTTTTCCGCAAGATTCTTTAAGCGCGCCCATCACAAACTTAAGCAGGCGGTTTTCCATCTTCATTATATCCGTGTGGTCTTGGATAAACCCCATCTCCATATCCAAGCTGGTGTATTCGTTTAAATGTCTGGTGGTGCTGTGCTTCTCCGCTCTATAAACATTTCCCACGGCAAAAACTCTCTCAAAAACGCCCACCATTATTTGTTTGTATAATTGAGGGCTTTGCGCCAAGTGAGCGATGTGCTTAAAATATGTCACATCAAACGAATTCGCCCCGCCTTCCGCATCCTCCCCTATCAATTTCGGCGCTTGAAATTCCGTAAAACCTTCTTTATTTAAAAACTCCCTGAAAGCTTTTACTATTTCCGCTTGAACTTTAAAAACAGCCTTAAACTTTTCCGTTCTTAGGGTAAGAGGAAGATTATCCAAATGCGTGTCAAGGTTTGTCACGGCGTCTTTTTCAAACGGAATTTCAGCTTCGCTTAGAATCTTTACTTCCATTATTTCCACCTCCACCTCGCCCAGTTCTTCGTTTTTGTTTATCATCTTTTCCGGCCTCTTGTTGACTTTGCCGACAATTTCCACCACCCATTCCGAACGGAGCTTACTAGCGTTATCGCGCGCTTCTTTGTGATTGGGCAAAGCCACCATCTGGACTTTCCCGGACATATCCCGCAGGTCAATGAAAATAAGCTTGCCGTGATCGCGGCGGACATCCACCCAGCCGGCCAATTTGACTTCCTCGCCGATTTTGTTTTTTATGTCTTTTATATATATTCGGTTCATTGTTTAGAGTTTAGCATATTAGCCGATTTTTTGAAATAAAAAAGCCGGAAGAGTAAAGCGCTCTTCCGGCTTTATGTTTGAAGAATGATTAAGGCAAGCTCAAGTTAAATACAGCCACAATTGCCATCAAGGCATTTTTTTATGTCCTTAAAATTTTTTCCCGAGAAATGTTTGACTCCTTTTTCTCGGTACGCATTTGTTAATTGCAACGATGACATTACTGAAATGCTCGTGGACAAAACTGTTACATTTCTATTTATTTTGTCTAACACTTCCAGTCCGGTTCCGCTATCAAGATTGTGGTCAAGCAGTATAATATTGGGCGCATCCTCTTCTATGGCGTAAACAGCCTGACTTACTGACTTTGTGGGCACTTTTCTTGTTAGAACAAAGGGTTCTTCTTCAAACAACAAAGACAAAACTTCCACAATAGACTCTGAGTCGTCAATAATAAGCAATTTATTGTTCATTCTGCCTTTTCCTCCTTTTTTAAATGTCCAAAATAAAGTAAAAACTTATCCGATTAAAGTATATAACAAAATATAATTTTGTCTAGATTTTTTCGGGAGTTTTGACGCCAAGCAGTTTCAAGCCGTTTTTTATGACGGTTGCCACCGACTTTATGAGCGATACTCTGGATAGTCGCAATTTCGCATCTTCCGTGCCAATTATGGAAACTTCGTTGTAAAAATGATTGAATAATTGCGCCAGTTCTTCCAAATAAACGGCGATGAGATGCGGCGAATTATGCTTTTGCGCTTCCAAAATGACTATTGGGAAAAACATCATTTTTCTGGCCAACGCGAACTCGCTCTCTTTCTCAAAAACCGGCGCATTTCCATCAAGGGGTTGCCTTGATGGTCGGACCATCAAGGCAACCCCTTGATGGTCAGCTGGGTCTATTTTTTTGACTATAGAATTGATGCGGGCAACAGTGTATTGCAAATAAACGGCGCTACCGCCTTCAAAATCCAACATTCTGTTCCAGTCAAAAGAAATATTTTTCTGGCGCGATTGTCGCAGGTCGTTGTAAATCACCGCCCCGAGGCCGACAATTTCGGAAATTTCTTCAATTTCTTTCTCGCTTAAATCCTTGTTTTTTTGCCGCAAGATTTCTTTGGATTTTTCAACGGATTGTTTTATCAGTTCCTCAAGCTCAATAAGCGTCCCCTTGCGGGTGGACATCTTTTCTCCCCCGCTTAAAACCAAGCCGAAACCGATATGCTTGGCTTTCGCGCCGTCAATGTAGCCAAGGGCGCGAGCCAAAGCGAACAATTGTTTGAAATGCAAAGATTGTTCTTCACCGACCACGTAAAGAATATCGTCTGGTTCAAAAACTTCCACCCTGAAAATCAGCGCCGCCAAGTCTCTGGTTAAATACAATCCGGAATCGTCTTTCTTGCGCAGTAAAAAGGAAGGCAGACCATCCAAGTCTTCCACCGCGATAGCGCCGGTTTCTTCGTCTTTTTTGGCCAATCCTTTTTCTAGACATTCGTTTACTATTTTATCCGTTTCTTCGGCAAAATAACTTTCGCCGAGATATGCGTCAAATTTTATCCCCAACCGTTCGTAGATTTTTTTAAACTCGGCGATGCTGATACTTCTGAATTTCATCCATAATTTTATCAGTTCGCTATCTCCCTTTTCCATTTTTTGGAAAATTTCCCGGGCGCTGTCTTCAATCTCCGGATTTTTCTCCGCTTCTTTATGGAATTTTATATAAAGATCATTCAGCTCTTTAAACGGATTTTGAGCTATCTTTTTTTTATCGCCCCATTGACGGTAAGCATAAACGAGCTTGCCGAATTGAGTGCCCCAATCGCCCAAATGGTTATCTCTGATGACGCTGTATCCAGTCGCTTCGTAAATATTGGCCAGCGCTTGGCCGATAATTGTGGAGCGCAAATGCCCCACGCCGATAGGTTTGGCGATATTGGGGCCGGAATAGTCTATGACAGCAACTTTCTTGATATTTAAATCGCTTTGGCCGAATTTACTCTTTAATTTGGATATATCCTTAAGAAGCGACGAATAAATTTTTTGTTTTTTTAAGTTTATGTTGAGATATGGGCCAAGCGCTTGCGCATTTTCTATGAATTCATTTTTTGTTTTGTTTATTTTTCTCGCCCAATCTTCCGCCAGTTTTTTAGGGTCATTGCTAAGGGAATCCGATCCGGTAAAACCGAATGAATCCAAGCTCAAGTCGGTTTTTATATGCTCCGGAGGAGCGTTTAGGAAAAGTTTATCGGCGTCTATTTCCAGAATTCCCCCCAAACTTTTTTTAATCTTAACAAGCGCGTAATTATTGAAAACAACGGCTTTTTTTGAAGAAAGCTCTTTGGCGATTCTTTTTTTGGTTTTTTCTATAGCTTTGTCCCCTTCTTTTTTTATGGCTCCCAGCATGGTTTATATCATAATATTAAATGATCTTTTTTGCCAATAAAATAACCCCGCTTAATATAACAGCGGGGTTTTATTGGGAGATTGGAAAATGAATGTTCCGTCTTCAGATTCCAGCCTTGACATACTACTAAGCGATTTTACCAAAACAAAGGCAAAAACATAAACTGCAACATAAACTGCAACTGCAATGGATAAAATTAAATAAAAAAACATTTTTTGCCTCCTTTTTGTTTTATTTGTTTAAAATATAAATTTAAAAGTGCCTCTTTACTTATTAAGTATACAACTGTTTAATTGTAATGCAATGCGATTACATCGTTTTATTGGAAATTTTGATTTATCAAAGAAAGGAGTGTCTGCCAATGACGCTGACTTTATCAATCAAGCTAGAAATGTCTTGCGTCTTAAGGTTGGCGATAAATTGATTTTGTGCGACGGAAATTTGAATGAAGCCGTTGCTGAAATTATAAATTTAAACAAAGAATCCACCGAGTTGAAAATTTTGGAAACTTACAAAAATCAAAATGAGCCTGCCTCGCCGGCAGGCGGGCCGGAAAGAAATACCATTCTCTACTGCCCCATTCTGAAAAAAGAGAATTTTGAATGGGCGGTCCAAAAAGCGGTGGAGGTTGGAGTGAAAGAAATTACGCCGATTATTACGGCTAGAACCGTTAAACTCGGCCTGAACAAAGATAGATTGAAAAAAATAATCAAGGAAGCGGCGGAGCAATCGGGCCGGGGCATTTTGCCGAGACTTAATGAAGCGATTATTTTTGACGAAGCTATAAAATCAGCCAAAGAAAACGACCTCAATTTGTTTTTTCAGGCCGGTTATCCCCCACTTAGACATTCAATGTCTAAGTTTGAAAAAGTCGGAATTTTTATAGGCCCTGAAGGCGGATGGGATGAAGAAGAGATAAAAAAAGCCCAGTCCTCTAATGGATTTACCATTGTCGGACTGGGCAAGACCGTCTTAAGAACTGAAACGGCAGCGGTGATCGCGAGCCATCAGTCTCTTGCTTAAAAATTTAGCCCTTTTTCAAAGAGAAAGCCCACCGACCACCTTCTCTTTTGTAATAGACCTTTTCTATACCGATGAGATTATTTTTCCTCATCGTCTCTTTGACCCAAAAAGGGCAATCTGCCCTTTTCCACAACTCTTCGGCAGAGGTTTTATCTCCATCAGTTAGAGTTAATGGCATGTTGTCAAAAATCTTTTTTAATTTAATCATTCACCTTTCTCCTTTAAAATGTTAAAGAAATAAATAAACAAATCTATATCATTTTTAGCAAAATAATGAATATTTGTCAATACTAACGCTATTTAGGCATTATGTTAGAATTATTTAATGAAGTTATACAATACCGCCTCCAGAAAAATTGAGGAATTTAAACCGCTCAATCCGCCCAATGTTACTTTTTATGCCTGCGGGCCGACGGTCTACGATTATACTCACATTGGTCACTTAAGGACTTACGTCAATAATGATGTTTTAAAAAGAACGCTTGGGTTTCTCGGCTACAAAGTCAAACATGTAATGAATATTACCGATGTCGGCCATCTTACCGGCGACAGCGATGAGGGTGAAGACAAAATGGAAAAAGGCGCGGGGAAAAAGGGAACGACCGTCTGGGAACTGGCCAGAGTTTATACGGATTATTTCATTTCCTCTTTGGATGAAATGAATATAATCCGGCCGGATGTTTTCTCCAACGCCACCCAGCATATTCCGGAATTTATAGAGATGATAAAAGTTTTGGAAAGCAAAGGCTTTACTTACGAAACGGACGAGGCGCTTTATTTTGACGTTTCCAAGTTTAAAAATTACGGCAAACTTTCCGGCCAAAAACTGGAAGACAAGATGACGGCCGCCAGAAAAGAAATTCACATTGATGCGGGCAAAAGAAACCCTGCCGACTTCGTCTTGTGGTTTAAAGCGGCAGGCCGGTTCAAAAATCATATTATGCGCTGGCCGTCCGCTTGGGGAGAAGGCTTTCCCGGCTGGCACATAGAATGTTCAGCGATGTGTATGAAATATCTTGGAGAAACCGTGGACATTCACGCCGGCGCCATAGACCTTATCCCAGTCCATCACGAAAACGAAATCGCCCAATCGGAAGCGGCGACCGGCAAACCATTCGTCCGTTATTGGTTCCATAACGATTTTTTGCTGGTGGACGGGCAAAAAATGAGCAAGAGCCTTGGAAATTTTTACACCATTGATGATCTAAAAAATAGCAGAATCGGACCGATGGCTTTGAGGCTTTTGTTCTTGCAAACTCATTACCGCCAGATAATGAATTTCACTTGGGAATCGCTGTCCGCATCCGGCAACGCTTACAATAAGCTTGTAAATCATATCTGCGAGTTGAAGCAAAAAATTAGTGAATCAAATTTGAAAAAAGAATATGGCGAGGAAGCGAAAAATTATCGCCAAAAATTCATTGACGCAATTTCGGACGACCTTCAAGCGCCCAAAGCCGTGGCTGTTTTATGGGAAATAACGAAATCAAACCTGCCGCCGGACGAAAAATTTCGCCTTATTCTTGAAATTGACGAAGTTTTAGGCCTTAATCTTAAAAACGCCAAATTTTTCGCCGTTGAAATTCCGGAAGAGATAAAAAAACTGGCCGAAGAGCGAGAGGCGGCAAGGCTCGCCAAAGACTTCCAAAAATCGGACGAATTGAGAAAAATAATCGCCGGAAAAGGCTTCAGCGTCAAAGACACGGATGAAGGTTACAAAATCTCAAAAAAATAAGCTTGAAAAAAATAAAATAATTTTGTTGCCTATTTGAACGATAGGCAAAATAGATTACAATTTTATATTTTATTTTATTTCACTTTACTTTATTATTTATCGCCGCTTCAATGAACTTCATAAATAAAGGATGCGGATTAAGTGGCCGAGATTTGAATTCCGGATGGAATTGAGCGCCGAGAAAGAAAGGGTGGACGCTCGGAGGCAGTTCGACGATTTCCATAAGTTTCGCGTTGGGCGATTGGCCGGAAAAAATAATCCCCTTTTCTTCCAATTGTTTTATAAAATCAGGATTGACTTCGTAGCGGTGGCGGTGGCGTTCGGAAATTTTTTCTTGGCCGTAGGCCGAATAAGCGATGGTGCCCTTTTTGACCTTGGCGTCATACGCGCCAAGCCTCATAGAGCCGCCGTAATCTTTTTTAATCATTTTTTCTTTTTGTTCCGACAGAATATCTATTACATTATACGGAGTTTTCGGATTCACCTCCGTGGTATGCGCGCCTTTCATTCTCGCCAAATGCCTGGCGAATTCCACCACCATCAATTGCATGCCATAGCAAATGCCCAAAATAGGCAACTTGTTTTCTCGGCAATATTTTATGGCCGCGATTTTGCCTTCCACTCCCCTGTCGCCAAAACCGCCCGGCACGATAATTCCGTCGTATTCGTTTAATTTTTCCAAATTATCTTCGGCTCCTTTACCCTCATATTTTTCCGCATTCAGCCATTCTATGGCCGGCTTCCGGCCTTGAAAATAAGCGCTATGCTTTATCGCTTCTATCACGGAAATGTAAGAGTCGGCCAGCACGAAATCGCCGGTGGAAAAATATTTTCCAATGATGCCAATTTTGACCGTTTTAGCCGCCTTTTTAATCTTATCGACAAAATCTTTCCATTCTTTGAAATCTTTTTTTTTGGACTTGATTTTCAATTTTTCGCAGATAACTTCGCCCATATCGTCCTTTTCAAAATTTAGAGGTATCTCGTAA
>Ga0209211_10003900_pt1 | contig 23752 bp, 17 predicted proteins | sample RifGroA2_FD_183992 | JGI IMG/M metagenome (GOLD analysis project Ga0209211, IMG submission 183992) | Groundwater microbial communities from Rifle, Colorado, USA - Groundwater A2 (SPAdes) (version 2) | ecosystem: Environmental > Aquatic > Deep subsurface > Groundwater | place: Rifle, Colorado...
TTAAAATTATTGGAATAGTTCCTTATTTTCCTTGATCCACTTAACCAATTGCTTGAGCCCTTCTTTGTGGCAAATCTTCAGATCCCAGGAAAGCTCTTTTTTCAACTTTGAATTATTGCTGAAATACACTTTCTGGTCACCGGAACGCCAATCTCCCGACATTATTTTGATCTTTTTCCCCAGAATACCTTCCAGAAAATTTATGCATTCAATGATTGAGAAAATATGTTTTAATCCGCCGCCGATATTGTAAACTTTTCCCGATGAGGTCTTTATATTTTTTATTGCCAATTCATAAGCGCCAATCAGATCGGAAATATGTAATAAGTCCCTAACCTGTTTACCATCCCCGTAGATTGTAATTGGTCTTTCAAAAAAACCGGAAATTGCAAAATGAGCAGCCCACCCCTGATCTTCCATGCCCATTTGTCGAGGGCCATAAATGCAGGATTGACGAAAAACAACAGTAGGCATATCGTAAATCCTGTGATAATCCTGGACATATTGGTCTGCCGCGCCTTTTGAGCAGCCGTAAGGCGAATGAAAATCGAGTAAACACTTCTCATCCACTCCATTTTTTAACTTTGAATAGAGATATCTGTTGCTATTTTCTTTAATTTCCTTATCTGCCATAGCCCCATAAACCTTGTTGGTTGAGGCATAAATAATAATGGGTTTGTGGCCTGCATACCTCGCCGCTTCCAAAACATTAAGTGTTCCTTGAGCATTTATTTCAAAATCTTCCCGCGGATTAAGAACCGAGGTTGTAACTGCCACTTGGGCTGCCAAGTGGTAAATAACTTCCACTTTTAAGCTTGCTTTTTTTATCGCGGCAAAATCTCTTATGTCCTTTACCAATACTTCAAGTTTTTTATTGCTCCGGGATTTTAACCAGTCAAGATTTTTCTTAACTCCGCGCCGGGAGAGGTTATCAAAAACAGTAACACTCCACCCTTTTTTAAGTAAATGAGCGGCTAAATTGGAGCCAATGAAGCCTGCCCCGCCGGTAATTAATGCCTTCATCGTTTTTAAATAACTTCTTTCTTTTTTATTATACCAATAGATTGAGACCTTTTAATGACAAAAAGAAGAAATGCAAGTGTAAAAAGGGAAACGGCTCCCGCAATTAAATCCGGCATTGCAAGACCCTCTCCTCTTGCTAAAGAACCAATCCCTGAATTATAGTTATTTACAATTGCTTTATATGCAAGTTCATTCCGCTCGGCCAAAGCATTTTGTACTGAAAATATTAAAAACAATGTCAGCAGAGTATAAAAAACAATAGTGAAAGGAAAGAATATTAGTTTTTTTGCCTTAAGAATATAGTTTCGAAGAGCCGATTCAATTATCAAAACGATTATAAGCGAAAAAAAGAAAGCTCTAACAAAAGACATTTCAACTAAGTACCTCTCAGCCGTAAAAATCCCTGAAACCGCAAGGTTTCTGCTCGTCCCATAAAGGAAAAGATAAATGATAAAAAGTGAAAGACTAATAAAAATCGGTTTCAGTTTTTCCCTCCGGTCAAGTATGAGAAAGAAGATTATGCCAAGAATCGGAACAGAGGGAACAAGAAGGGGAAAGATAGACCAAGACTTATTTAAAGCATAGCTTACATGGGAAAGATCTAAAATTTTTCCGATGATATTCGGGTAATACCAGAAGAATGAAAGCCCAAATGAAGAAGCCAGCAAGAAAACGAGTCTGATAAATTTAGTCCTGAAATTTCCCATAAATCCCTCCGCAACTGTGACAATTATCAAAAAAATCAGCAAATTAAAAAGCGCAAAAGGAGAGATAAAGGAAACAAGTCCCGTGCCTGCCGCAGACACAACACCCCAAAAGGGGAGTCCCGTTCCAATAAATACCTGAGAAGTCAGAAGCACCAGGGGAGCAAAAGAAAAAGCAAAAGCGTGAGCTCCGTCTCCTGAGATAATCGCTTGGGCCAGGGGGAGATTGTTTCCCGTAAGCGGGTTAGGTAAAACATAAAGAAGAGTTGCTAAAAAAGCAGTCATTTCATGTCTTAAAACTGTTCTCCTGACAAATAAATAAAAGCTGATGGGAGCAATGGAAAGAGAAGTAAAAGTCAAAAACAGGAAAAAATAGCTTTTCGGAATAAAACCGATAGATTCCAAAAAATTACCGAAAAAAGAAAGAGCCTGAGAGGAAGAATAAGAAACAGTCAGGTCGCGAGTAAGAAGCGGATAGATAAGAAAAATATTAACAATGAAAACAAATCCTAAAAAAAGAAAGGTAGTTTTATTGATCTTTCCGCCCGTCCACCATGAAAAAGTTGCCTGAATTTTCTTCCCGACTCCACTCTCCCCAAGCCTGTTAGTCAGTTCAACTCCTCTTTTTAACGAGTCTCTCTCCATAAGATTATTACTTATAGTAGTCTAAAAAAAGGACGAAAATCAATAGGCTAATACTCTTCTTCGTCTCCCTTTGTCCCGAGGGAAAGCTTTGATAACGCACGGGAAAAATATGGATATATCTTTTCAAATCTAAGCATGATCAATAATAAGAGGGATGAAAAAAACACAGGTAATAAAAATTCCCCCGGACTATTTGAAAAAAACAATACAAAAGCCTGCTCTCCTTGTTTTTGTGGTTTTATAATTATGTTTCCAATAGGATCCTTCAAAACAAATCCCTGTCCCTCTTGAATTTTCCAGTTCGGATCATAAGATACGGCAAGTGAAATAACTTCATTTTCTCCAATTTCTCCATTTACAACGATTTTATTCGGTTTTTCAAAAAGAGAAGAAATTGGCCGCTTTATTGTTTTGACATATGTCAAAAGAGCTTCCGAATCTGCGCCATTTTTGGGTTTTTGAACTTCTACGATCTCATCACTTGCAATCCTGCCTATCGAACTATCCTCTATTTTGTAAAGCTTATCTCCGCGATCCGCAAGAATCAGCTTAAAATCCGCAAATTTATCCGTGTTTTTAAAATCGTGAAAAGGCTCATCCGATCCCTTATCGTGCACTAAAATATACGATGCTCCAAGCGCAAGCAACCAATTCCGAGTTAAGGGCGCCTCCTGCCCTTCCCGAATCTGATAAACCCCGTGAGCCCAGAAGGGATGGATAGTTGCCTGGTCTGCTCCCCCCCGCACTTGAGCAATGTTTATAAACGAATTAACGAAAAAAACCGGGGAACCCGACAAAAACACCCTCTTCCCTCCCTTGGCAAGGCCCGGCCTTGCCAAGCTGCTGTTTTGGAGGAGCCGGACAATCCTCTCTTGATAATTGTTCTTATTTTGAGCCATCATCGAACTCAATATCCAGAAGTCGAAGAGGATGGACAAGATTAATAAGCAAGTTAAAAGTACAAAGTTAAAAGTTAAAAGTTGCAGTTTAAAGTTTGAAATTTTGAATTTTGAATTATAATTTTGAACTTTGAATTTTGAACTTTGAACTAAGGCGCCTAGCATAATTGCTCCTCCAAACTGCAGCTCCAGGGAAAACCCCACCCAGTCCATGACAAAATCGGGGTCTGAAAGAAATCGGACAACTGACAAAAACAAAAAAGAAGAAAAAAATAGAACCGTGAACAACATGTATCCTTTGGGTTTAAAATGTCTCCATTTAACAAGTAAAATAGCCAAAACCAGAGGTACCAAGTTCAAAAGAAACTTAAAAAGCGAAACGATTAGATTAAAAAGCGGCACCCCGCCAAAAGAGGGATTTGCGAGCAAAACCCACCAAAACCTCGGCGTGTACCAAACGGTAGCAAGAGAAACACCGAGCAAAGTAATTAAAACTGTCTTAACCGCCTTGTCTTCAGTATCCCTTTTTAACCCCAACGAAACATACAGCGCCACAAATCCCACAATTAGCGGCAACAGTATCGAAACATCAATTAATAATACAAAAGCTATCGCAATAGATAAAAATATGGCATTTTTGGGACCGGAATTCTTTATTAATTTTAAAAACAACAGCAGGATCCAAGGAAGGAAGCCGAATGTTACATGGTGAAGCCCATTTTGGTAAAAAAGAAGGTAAGGCGAAAAAGGCAGAATTAAAAATAAAATGCTCGAGATTAGGCAAACTCTCTTTTCACCATCTAGGCTTCTTAATAAGACATATAACCCTGATGCACCAATCAAAAAGCTTAAAGATATTAAGAAAAAATAGGCAAAGGAAACGGGTAGGAAAAAGGCTTTGTTTAAAATCAAAAGAGAGAAGGGGGCCACGGGACCAATGAGATAATTGAATGGATTCCCAAGGTACCAATAGGGATACCAGGAAATATCGGGGAAGTTCTGAACAAAAAAATTTGATAAAGCAACGACAGTTGGGATAAGAGATGCATCGCCCATTAGTGCATTACATTATATACATTTTTAAGTGGTTTTTTCTCTTCCAACGCGTAAGAGTACCTAGCTTGTCTACTTCCTCGATATGTTTGATAAATAAAGTTTTAGATAAAACGTTAGCTCGTCTTGTAGCTTTTCCTTCACAAAAGCTTTTTGTTTTTCATCTTCCAGAAGTTCTCCCAAACCGGCTAACAATTCAGTTTTCCGAGTGGTCTGAACCAGATCGCCAGCCTTCTTAAGAGCTTCAGTCAAAGTCATATTGGTGTTTTCCTTAAGCATTCTTTCATCTATCTTCCAGTTTTCTTTCAAGAAAAACCATAAGTCAAACATGTCACGGGCGGCAAACTTTTTCCTGGTTAGAAGAGCTTCTAACTTGCCGGCTACCATATCTTCCTCCTTCATCACAAGCATTGAGATTCCCAGGTAATTCTTAGGTGAATACTCATACAGCAGTGGCCTTTTTGAAATATCTATTTTTAAATTGCGTTCTCCCTTTTGATAGCTTAAGAGAAAAAAGAGTGTGTTTTTCTTGTCTGTTGCTTCTACGATATTGCCAAATTTAGGCAATATTTCCTTTAATCTTGCAAAGACCGGTTCTTTTTTCGCGGGATCCAGCAGATCAAAATCTAAATCAACAGAAAAACGGGGCAACCGGTAAAAAAGCATCGCGCAAGTTCCCCCTTTAAATCCCAGGATACTGCGTAGAAGTGTGTCAGAGTATATCTCTCGCAGAATACTCACCAAATTACTGCGGTGTAGATCAATGTTTACCATAGTCTTCTTTGTAAATCATGTAATACTCTTCTACCCTTTTTTCAAATGCTTTGCTTTTATAAATTTTTTTAAGTTCAGCCACCTTCTCCCAGTCAATCGTCCCTAAATTGTCAAAATGATAATTTTTATATAGATACACTGCATCCAGGAAAGCGCGTTCTAAAGTAGCCATAAAATAGCCTTCTTTTTGTTCAATTCCCAAAAGATTCGTTAACGCCTCTCCTTTAATTTGACGGTATTGAATATTGATCCCATTAATTTTTACTGATCGGGTTAGGTAGGATGCCGCAAAAATAGTTTCGTAGTATTGAAATACTACTCCACCTCTTGCCAAAACTGTTTCGAAGCTAATATAGGAGGGTTTGTATGCTTTATTGGCAACCTCAAATGGATTATACTCATTCTTTGCGTATAACCCCTGACGCAGTCTTTTAAGTTTGCCCGCATTGGTAAAGTACCGTATTCTGCTTCTCAGATTCTCATACGGGATCTGAGGAAAAAGCAAAGAAATGTCATCAAGAGTAAACACTGTTTGTGGCTGACTGTATAAACTAAGAATCAAATCTTTCTTCATATTTCCTACTGAAAGTGACAAAAATTATCGCATCTAGTAGACATTATACCATAATTCACCATAAAATACTCCACGAGTCAATAACCTGATCGCGAACGAAAAGTGTTGTGCGGGAATCAAAATTCGACCGAAGGTCGAACTAGCAAATCAACCTGATTAATCTCCTTTTCTCTCTTCAAGGACAAAACTATACGAGAACCACCAGCCGCCAGAGGCGAGCCTCGCCTTTGCGGGCGGGAAGAAAAAGAGAAAGATGATGGTCTTCTTAAAGAGGCTAATAAATTGTTTTAATAAACTCAAAGTAGTTTTCCTTGGTGATAAGTTTTACCGCAGTGTTGTACTCACTGACAAAAGAGCTTGCCCCCCGACTTAAAGCATTGCCCCTGTATTTAAACTCAAATGCCGCAATGTCTTTGTTGGCAACTTTTTCTATATAATCCACCTCTGCTCCGGAGTAGCTTCTCCAAAAGTAGGAAATTAGGCTTTTTTGCGAGTTGGCATAAAGTTTTCTCCTCTCTACAAAAAGGAAATTTTCCCATAAGAAGCCTGAATCCCGGCGCAACTCAACCGAATTAAAGTCGCCAATCAAAGCATTCCTGATCCCTAAATCAACGAAGTAAATTTTGTAGTTTTTACCAATCTCACGCCTTGGATTTTTAGAATAAGGGTGAGCTCTCAAAATCACATAGGCCTTTTCCAGGATATCTAAATAGGAAACCACTGTTTTTCTATCAATTTTTAATCTATTTGAAAGCTCGTTCTCGTTCACTTCAGAACCGATCTGATAGGAAAGCGCTCTGGTTAAATCTTTAATAGCTTGAGAATTTTTAACTCTCTGAAAGCTTAAGATATCTTTGAATAGGTAGCTTTCAACAATCTTATCGAGGAGTATTTGTTTTTGCAGAGGATTATTCTCTAAATAAACATCCGGGTATAGTCCATAAAGCATCACTTGAGGCAAAAGCATATCGGCTTGATTTTTTAATAAAGCAGGGTTTTTAGAAAACTCCCCCGCTCCTAGAATTTCTGTAAGTGAAAGGGGATAAAACATAAAATCAAAATACCTGCCGGTTAAGGGGTCGCTCAATTTGTTTTTTAAATCAAAACTTGAGGATCCGGTAGCCAAAACACGAACTTTTGGAAAGCTATCATGAATAATTTTTAGAGTAAGCCCCGGGTTATCGAGTCTTTGAGCTTCATCAATAAGCAAGACATCCACTTTTGAGAGCAATAATTGCGCAAGTAGTGTTTTGGAGGTAGTGTTAATAAGACTCCTTTCTTCATCGATATCGCAATTCAGATACAATATTTTGCTCCCCCTGCTCTCCAGTTTTTGACTGATATCTTTAACCAAAGTTGTTTTTCCAACTTGTCTGGCTCCCAGTACTAGGACTATCTTCTCGGAAGACAATAAACTGGAAACTACATGATCTTCAATTAATCTTGGGATCATAGTCCTAATATTAGAACTAATTTTAGGATTTGTCAAGACGAGGGTTGAACCGGAAACTAAGCTGTTAGACCAGCACTGCGCTCTTCCAGCACATACGAGTAACTGAACCACCAGCCGCCAGAGGCGAGCCTCGCCTTTGCAGGCGGGAAGAAAAAGAGCCAAGCAATATAGTGTTGATAAATTTGACTTATTCGAAATCGACACAAAATTACAAACTACATTAACTTCCACGATCGTGGACTTTTATGTAGGGGTGCGGCAATCAGATCAATCAGATATTGCCTCTTTCCCACGAAGCGGGACTCAGACCTTAAAGTCCTCTTCCTGAATGGATGGCTGTTGTTCTTCAAGGATAAATCCATAACTAAACCACCAGAAGAAGAAAAGCCATAGAATTACTACCAGAAGCAGGAATATTTTCATTGTTCCTAATACTAATACACCTTATTTATTTAGAAAAGGGGATGTGAGTTAATTTCTAAATTTGCTATCTTGACAAGCCAAAAAAAATCAGTCTATACTGAAGTTGCCTGTGAAAAGACGCATTAAAAAAAGAACAAGCCGCCCCGTAAAGAATAGCCAGAATATAATTAGCTTATTAGTGGCTTTGGGAGTTCTTTTGCTTGTTGCTTTGGCTTACATTTCCGTTAAAAATGGCTTTTTCAAATTTAGTGAAGCCTCCGCAAGCTCTGCTACCTTCTATAATCCAATCATGTCTGACGGGGCAGACCCCTCCGTGGTTTACAAGGATGGCTTCTATTATTATACTCAAACCACCGGCAACAATGTTTCGGTTTGGAGATCTGAAACCATCTCGGGCATCTCCAAGGGAACAAAAGTTGTAGTTTGGACTCCTCCTGCAAGTGGCCCAACCTGCTGCAATATTTGGGCGCCTGAACTTTTGTTTCTGAATAATAAATGGTACATCTATTTTGCCGCCGATGACGGGCAGTCTTACAACAACCATAGAATGTATGTGCTTGAATCTAACACCACCGACCCTCAAGGATCTTACACCGAGAAAGGTAAAATCTATGATCCCAATAATGACAAGTATGCGATAGACGGTACGGTTTTACAGAAAACCGATGGATCGCTCTATTTTATTTGGTCAGGTAAAAACACAGACCCTGAAACGACACAAAATCTTTATATCGCTCCCATGAACAACCCCTGGACAATAAACGGAAGTAGGGTGTTACTATCAACACCAACCTATCCGTGGGAGACTAGCGTTGCGCCTATTAATGAAGGCCCTGAATCTCTAATTAAAAATGGAAAGATCATCGTAGTGTACGCTGCCAATGCCAGCTGGACGGATGAATATAATCTAGGAATGTTGACGAATACTGATGGCAATATCTTAACTCCTTCTTCATGGACTAAAAATCCCAATTCAATTTTCTCTAAAACTTCAGAGGTTTTTGGACCGGGACACGGAACTTTTACAAAATCGCCTGACGGGACCGAGGACTGGATAATATATCATGCAGCCAAATATAGCGGGGCCGGATGGAGTCGAAATATACGAGCACAAAAATACACATGGAACCCAGACGACATTCCTAATCTTGGAACCCCGGTGCCGGGTGGGTTATCATTGCCCTTGCCTTCTGGGGAAGGGCTGGCCTGCAGTACCTGCAATATTTATTATGGCTGGGGCAGTTCTGCATCGGGAACTCTTGTTAAGGGCACCTGGAATTTGATAAGCGATACAGCAGCCAGTATTACTTCTTTAGGGGCAGGCTGGCAACATTTATTTAGGGGTGATGTTGCCTCAACCGACTATACCGTCAGCGCTCAAGCCAAGTGGGTTGCTACAGGCACCACCTCAAACTATCCCAAATATGGTATCTATGCAACATACAAAGATAGCAGTAACTATGTAGCAGCGTTTCTGGATAAAAATAACAAAGTACTGGCCACATTTGGAAAGGTACAGGGAGTCGATCAAAATTGGCAGAACTCCAGAATAAATGTCAATTTTGGCCAGTTTCATACAATCAAAGTCGTAAAAAACGGCACAACGTTCCAGTTTTACTTAGATAATAAACTGTATCAGACAAGAACATTTAATATAAGCAACGGACAAATCGGTTTGGTAACGGAAGACACTAAGGCAGATTACCAAAATGTTACAATTTCCTTATCTGCAGGTCAGGTTTCAGATCCCACCCCCACATCAGGAAGAAAGCCCCGCTAAATTTAGCCGTCTAATTAGTTTATGACGGCGCGGGCATTGACTTTTCCTCGAGAATAAAACTATAAGCAAACCACCAGAAGAAAAAGAGAAGGCCTATTGCCAATAAAGTAACAATATAATCGTGATAGATAATTCCAACTAGACGTCCAAAACCCTGATAAATAAGAACTACTGAGGTCAGACGAAAAACATTTAAGAAAAAGAGTCCAAGCAGTCCAAATGTTAAGGTTTCCAATTTAGAAAACAAAGTGTGTCTACCAGAAAGCCCGGTAAACAAAGTTGCCAAAAATAATACTAACGATTGCCAGCCAATACAATTCCAAGAAAGATAAACCACATCCCACTTACCACTTCGTATCACTTCAATATATGAGGAACCATATCTTACTTGATTAAAACCAAGCAAATTTAAACTCGTCTTTAGCAGACTCATTTCATAAGGAACAATTATTTCCTGAATCCATCTATAAACTTCAAAGCGTATTAAGAATCTTGTCAAAAGATCGGTTGTGGAAGTCAAGAATGGCAATATCGCCAAAGCAATAACTGCCAAGATAATAATATTGGATAGTACTTTTTTCTCAGTCCTCATATATTTTTACCTCAATTCAACCACTGCAGGTTCCATTTTTACTCTTCTCTTTCTGTACCATCTAATAATTGCGGGAAAGAATATCGCCACAGGTAATATCCAAACAATATTTTCCGGAATTTGCAGATTGGAAATTTGAATAATAAGGGTTGAGCCGGAAACACTAGTTGTATTACCGGAAGCAGCTGAATTTTTTATCTGGGTATCAAGCTCCACAGCAAATGTTGGCATTGTAAGGCCTGATGCTGTTCGTTGTCTCCCATAAGAGGTGGAGGTTGTAGAAACGGGTGAAGGTGATCTATCTACCAAGCTACTATAACTGGAAAAAGTTGGTGAGGTAGCTGGGGCAGTAGACCAATTTTTAGAGAACATGCCAACCGAAACCGGTGTAAAGTCTTGAGTTCTTGAATGAAGATTCGTAAAATTCGTTCCATCAGTTGAGTAGTCAAAATAAAGAGTAGTTCCCTCTTTTCTTACCCTTAACCACATAGGCAAGGTGCTAGAACTCAAAGAAGTAATCCCATTACCGGTATCAGCAATAATCCCTGCTAAATCAAAATTGTTACTGGAGGTATCATCATTCCTGTGTCTTCCCCAAAGATACGCATTGTCTCTATCCCTATAAATCATAATTCCAGCGTGGGTAAAGTTATTGACAGTATAAGAATTGAGTTTAACTGTGGCAATAAAATCTCCGGTTCCTGCTGTTCTGTAAATTATTGGGGCATATTCTAATGCTCCACTCCACCAATCGCTTCCGCCGCTATCAGCTGTTGTTATTGTTAAAACTGAAGTCTCGACAATGCTTCCTGTTGGAGTGTTAGTGGTCCAGCTGGCATCAATAGAACTGTCATCAAGATTGTCGCTAAAACTGGTCCCATTGTTAAGAACCGCATAACCCGTTCCCGCTGAAGTTTTGATAGTAGATTCAAAATAGTAAGTAAATGTGCCTCCTTCAAAGTTTCCCGGATCATAATAATTCAAATAGTTCTGACTCGTATAGACATCGTTTGTATCGGTTGCTAAGGTGTTAACGTATTGATGGTATAATTCCATTTTTGTTAAACCACCGGCAGCGGTCTGGTCAATAATTACATGGGCATTTGCCACAGCCACAGATTTGGCCTGAGCAGCACTTGATTTTAATCTCACTTCATAAGTCGTTCCATTAGTTAAACTGACAGATGCCGGGGTTGGATAAACAAAGCTGCCCGAAGTATCAGAAACGCACCCTATCTCAGAGCCGGAAGTTGAATAAAGGCAGGCATAAGCAGTATAGCTTCCCCCACCTGCCTTTTTGACTGTTGCTGAAAAAGTGGTCGTCACTGTTCCATCATAGCTTCCTGAAGTATAAAGCCAGAGTTTTTTGTCAGTTAAAGCAGTTGCTGTTGTTGTAACGGACAATGTCTCATTATTTCCAACCTCGATGATTGTTCTTGTAGTTGTAATGTTTGTAGCATTTTGTTGGACAACAATCAGTCTCGCGGCTTTAATAGTACTGGTAGCAGGAGTGGTGGAATTCTTGCCTCTTACACTGTATTGAGTTCCATCCGTAAGATTACCAGAAATATTTCCGCTTCGTACTCGGTGATAATTTGTGTCACCTGTCGTGGTAACTTCGCTTTGAGTAACTTGGGAGCCGCCTGAGGTGAAGAGCGAAACATAGGCTGTATGGGTTGCATTGGCTGTACTGAAAACAGCTTCAAAATAAACGGTTATTGTCGCTGAGTATTTTGTCGAGTCCCATGTAAAAAGACCGAGAGAATTATCCGTTGGTCCATAAGAAGCAGAAGTTATGGTAGCACTGCGGTCCATAATATTTATCTGCTGTTCAATGGTCGGGTCAGGAGCCGCCTGAGCATTGGTTTGGGGAACAAAAAGAGAAAGATAATTGAAGAGAAGGGCCATAATTATAAGTATGCTAAGAGTGGCACGACCAAACCACCTAATTTGCTTTGGTCGGATCCTAAAGTTTTGGAAGCGGTTATTAGCCGTGGCAAAAGAAAGATAGGGATTGGGCGAAGTTGCACCTGCGAGGAACGAGCGCGCCAAAGCCAAGTCAGACTTGGCCAGTGCAGGTGCCGGCTTGCCTCTCCCAAACACCCCCCAAACAAACCTGTAGAATCTGCCGGGGGTAAAGATATCGGTAATTCTTCCTGTCTTGGGAGTCCTGAACCAGGGCCCTTCTTCTTTTGCAAGAAAACCTTTAACTGCGGCATAGGCCTGGAAGGGGGCAACAATGTAGGAAAGAGCAACGAATGAGAATAGTCCCAGATAGTCTTTCTCTTCCGCCTCCTCTAAGAATAGTCCCACCATATTCATAAGAGGGAGGGCAAGCATGTTGGTCAAGATTAGAGACCATCCCCATATCTCTGTCCAGAAAGGAAGACGGACTTGAAATATAACTTCTGCGATAAACCAGGAGATGGTTCCGGTAATAAAGAAGGCAGCCTGGAGGTAGTATGGGGTGAGGTATAGGAACTCAAGCTTTTCAGAGAGGGTTAGAGGAGAAGGAACGAAAACTTTTGACGATGGATGGTTGAAGGTAGAAGGTAGTGGTTGAGTATTGAGGGTAGAAGATAGACTGTCTATCATCAAACTTCTACCTTCTAAACCTATCTTCGATCCTCTATCATCTATCGTCGGCTGTTCCTCCCACCTGCCGAACAGGAGTTTTGTGAACATTTTGCGAATATTGAATGAGTGGCCTTCCGCCCATCTCATTCTCTGCCTGATGAGTCTTTTGATTGTTGATACTGCCTCGGCAGGTGCCTGGACATAGGGGGTGTAGACTACCTTGTAGCCTTTCTCATAGAGTTTGAGGGTGAGCTGGAAGTCTTCTGTTATTGAGTTACCCCAACCTATGCTCTCTAAAACATCGCGTCTGATCATATATACGGAGCCTGAGATTTGCTTTAATCCCTGATAGATTTCTTCTCCGGATCGCTCAATTACATAAGAGCCTGAGTATTCGGAGCGGACTCCTCGGGTTACCCAGTTTTCCGATTTATTTAATACATGCCATTGGTATCCCTGGACAGCGGCGATAGGAAAGGGTTCATTAAGGCTGAGGAAGGTTGAGGAAGGTTGATTAGGGGTATTCTCCCCCTTATTAACCTTTATATCCCCCAATTTACCCTCATTAACCTTAGAGAAGTCGAGTGTTCCGCATGTTGCCTGAAAGTACTTCAGGAACTGGGTGATGGTGTCGGGGTAGGGGATAAAGTCTGCATCAAAGACCATGATGAATTCTGCTTTCCTATCTGTATGCTTAAGAGCTTCTCTTAACGCTCCTCCTTTGAATCCCTCTCTTGTTTCTCTGTGGGAGATCTTGATTCTCGGATGGTTAGACCATTTCTTAATCAAATCCAGTGTTTCATCTGTTGAATCATCGGCAATAACTACTTCATAGTTTTCGTAAGAAAAAGAAGTTAAGGCGGTCAAAAGCCTTTCTACGACCCTTTTTTCGTTATACAGAGCCACATGAACGGAAACAAAGGGCTCCCTTTTGAGCTTAATATTCGATAAGTCGGGATAAAGACCTGCTCCTGTAACTTTTCCATCTTGATTTATACCGCCCCGCATAAAAATCCTTGAGAAAAAATTTCTTCCGGAGTCGGAGTTGTCCTCAAGTTTTCTTGAGAAAGAAAGCACAATGGCAATTGTCAAGTAATACTTTAACGAGTAGATGAAGAAAAACATCCCTATTAAAAGAGCGGTCAAAGCAAAAAATGTGCCTGTTGTGAACGCGAAACTTGGCGAATCTAAAAGATAACTGCTAAAAGAGAGTGCCCCCCAGACAAAAACAGAAGTAAACAGCGCGAGAGAAAAAATCAATCCGGACCTCACTAAAAATGTCCGAACCTGAGGCTTTTGTGAGAGTAAATTTGAAAGAAAAGCTTCAAAAGATTGAATTAAACCGCCAACAAGAGGCGCGCGCGCCTTCTCGGCTGCATAAAGAAGCCTTTTCTCATAGGATGTCAGATCGTACCTTTTTAGTATGTTATATACTCCATGATTTGACAAAATAGGCCTATTTCCTATTTGCGGGAGAACCCAAACGATTTTATGGCTTGAAAGTTCGGGATGCGCAATTACGGCCGAAAGAACCGCCCTCTCATATTCCTCAGGCGCTTGATTAAAGTATCTTTCAACCTTCGGCTTTTTGTCCCATAAGGCCTCGAGTTTTTGACCCGGAGGCGCATCCTCGTATCTTTTTAAATATTTATAGAATATTGTTCTTGAGACTCCAAATTGCTCGCAGACTTCTTGCACGCTTTCGCCATTTTTGACTTTTTCAATCATTAGGAGCCGCTGCTTGGGGGACAACTTCTCAAAACGAACCCATGAGGCGGGAACCTTTCCTTTTGGGACAAGCGCGGAAGCTCTATTCTCTTTTTTATACCTTGACAGCCACCTGTAGAAGACGGTTCGGGATATGTTTGCCTCGCGGCACACTCGGGCAACATCTTCACCCGCTTGCGTGACTCTCTTTATTAATATTAAACGCTCTTTAAGGGATAGTTTTGGACTCATATCAAGCCTCAACACCACCCTTGCCTACTGCAGATTTATGGTCAAAAAAAGCTTGAGCCAAAATCCCAGCGAAGTGCCTGCACTGAGCCCCGATTTAATCGGGACGAAGTGTTTACACTTATAGCGTATAATAGCCTCTAAGCATTTGTCAATAGGGAGTGGGAATACAATCTGGAAATATCTTAACGAACACATTCATTAGTCAAAAACCCGACAATGATGAAAAAATCCGGAATATTAACCCTTTTGGTTGAAAGATTCATTCTACAGGTCTGTTCCTTTTTAATAACAAAACCCTAAAATAAATATTTAGAATTAAGGTTTCCGTTTTCTTTTTTTTACTTTTCACTTTGCCTTTAAAATGTGTGCTCGTGCTGTTTTAAAAAATAACACTTGCATAAATCTTATTTTCCTCTCGAGTCTGAACCTGACGGTCCAATCTTTTTATATTCCTTTTTTGTAGATTTACTTGTTATTTCTGATCTTTTAATAACTATAGTTCACTTTTGGTGCGCAATTTTGCTCCAAAAATCCAACTTAATTCTCTTGTTCTGATTTAAATCGTGAAAAAACCGATAAATATTTAGGGGAGATGCTTATCTATGACTACCATATTTTTATCCTACTTTTTAAAACTATCGGATTGTCAATCGGGGTCTAAATTCCTCATTGGTTTAATTTCGCTATTGAAAAGAAGATTATTCCATGCATAACATATAAATGATGCGCTCTTTTTTAGTTACTGCCACCGCTCTGACTCTTTTCATAGGAGGAATTGTCATTCTTCTCTTTTTTGGCGGATTCTGGGGCTACATTTTGGGTATACCGGCAGTCCAGATTGGAATTGTTTTTATAATCTTTACATTTGAAAAACTTTCAAGTGACTCAATGGATGGGGATATTGAACGGCAAAAAGAAGAATTTAAGAAGCTGAAGAGATAGAAATACTACAAATACTACCAATACAGTACCAATTTACATAATAACCAATTTACCAATTGATCAATTTTCAAACCAAGTACCAATGATCAATTTTAAATTAATAAAACTATTTCGAACTCTTAAGAATAGTTGAGAATATTCTTGTAAGTTCTGTTGACTCTTGAATTAATCTTTTCTTTTCAGATTCTTGTTCGGGTGACGGTTCGGATAGTCTAAACCAGAGCCTACTCTCCTTTGCCTCTTTCTTGCAAATCTTTATTCTCATATAGAAATCTTTCTTTGAAAGGGCTTCATTTGCTTCAATGTAATTACCCGCTGTTGAACCTGTTGATCTTATTCCTTGATCAGCATACTTAAGGTTAGATTGTGTTTTGGGAAGCTTGTTAAAGTAGTCACGGCTATCTTCTGCAAACTTTGCTGTTCTTTCTTCCAGGTCAAACTCGGTTTTGCGCATTATTTAATTTAACATTTTAAATTGGTTTGATCAATTGGAATTTGGTTAATTGATTAATTAAAATATGGTGGCATTTGTAGTATTGGTAGTATTATTTACCTTTCTTCTTCGAAAAAAGCTCATCAAGCCCATCCTTATACCCCTTCAGATATCCATCACGGTGGGAGAGGTGATCAATAAATACAAATAACATTCCTCCTGTAATAAAACTAAAGAGGATAAGAAAGAAACCAAGGTTTTGAGATGATGTGATGGGCAACATATAGGACTTAACAAAATTTTTGTGATTTATAATAATGAGTTTCCAGCTTTCATCTCCCACTCTTATGGTTTTAAATGCGATAACCTGGGTTTCCGGCCATGAAGCACCTACATGCTGAAAAGACCATGCTCCGATGCCTTCCTCTTCTTTTTGAATCTTCTCAAATTCCCCAACAAACTCTTCCCAACCTTGCCATTTTTTGCTTTTCGCGTAGTCCACAAGATTCTGATTTAACAACCCGTTTCTATCATAGATAACTCGCCCCCCTCGCGTAGTAAGGAGAACTTCGGTTTTACTCTCTAGCTTGATGGGGTCTATGAATGTTTCAGCGAATTTTTCAAGTAAAATAGCGCCCATTGTTACGCCGTTAAACTCATTTTTAAAATAAGAAGGAGCCGCGACCACCATGACCATTTTACCTTGGCTCACCCCTACCCGGGAAATAAAGGGATCCGTGGTATATGCTTTATTCCTGTTTTGAGGGTCGCGTGCCCACTTGAAATAATCTCTGTATGAAAAGTCTTTTCTTTCACCTGTCCTCAAGCGCTTTTTATTTGCAATAACAATTACCTTCCCCGACTTATCAAGCCTGGCAAATCCGATAAGAGGGGAGGTTGGCGCATTATCTATAAATTCCTGAAGTGTCTTGCGAGCTTCTTCCTCGCGCCCTGCGGAAACATCTTCTACTGAAGCAAGGCGCAGGACATCACGCCTAAGTCCCTCAAGGAAAAACTCTATTTGGGAGGCGGCGGATCTTGCCAGCACCAATTGTCTTTCTTGATTCTGAAGTGTAACAACCGCTTCTCCGGCAGAAACCGTCTTAAGATAAATAACCGAAGCAAGCGTTCCGGCAACTACAATGAAGATAAGGAAATAGAGCTTTATTTGACTGCGGGTGCGTCGAGCTATTATACCCTTTACCTTTTCCCTCACATTTCTAGCGTAGCATTAAATTTCCCAAGAAGTCAACCCGAGTAACTTAATCTTCTTTTTGGTTTTGGAAAAAAATGAAAAAGGATAGAATGCCTATTTGAAAACCGATTGTAAAAATGCCCCAATATAACATATTAAAGGGCAGGATTGCGAAACTTTTCCTTGGGGCAGATTACAAAAAGAAGTGCTTTTTTTATATACCATAATTTAGGCTTTTGTCAAGAAGTTATTTAAAATTCATCATCAAACTTATCGTCTCTGATCTTTCTTTTGCCTCCTTTTGCGCCAACCCGGTTTCTTGAGTAATACTCTCTAAATTCCTCTTCATCCTGATAAGCATTAGTATCAAGAATTCTGATGTTTTCTGCCCCGTTATCAAGGAAAAGCTCCCTGACTTCTTTTTCTTGTCCTGAAACTACGGGAACTGCCAGCAATACTCCACCTTCTCTGATAGTTTCTTCATACAAGCGGGCTTCCTGCTCGGGTATCCCAAGCCCGATTAGCCCTCCAACCAATCCTCCCGCCAAAGCGCCGGTTATTGCGCCTGAAACCGTAGTGGCAGCAATTCCGCTCAGACCAAGCGCGGCAGCAATCGGGCCGGCAACAAGAAGGGCCCCAATTCCCGGAATAGTGATTAAACCCGCGCCAATAAAAAGACCTGTCAGTCCTCCTATAATTCCTCCTGTCGCGACGCCTGTAACTGTTCCTTCAGTAACAGATGATGAATTTTCATAACGGACCCCGTGCTTTCTCCCTGTCAAACCATTTTTCATGACGAGTGATATTTCGTCATTTCTATACCCGTAATGTATAAACTCATCAACGGCATGGTCTGCGGTTTCTTTGTCCGGAAAAACTCCAATGATTGTTTTGGCCATAAACTTTCTCACCCCCAAATAACTACTTCTCTATGTCCGCCAAAGTGACGAAGGCGGACTATCAAGATATATCTTCCTACCATATCCTTAGAATAGAAAAAAAAATGGGTAAGAAATGAGGAAGAAAGGAGTTTTTGAGCCGAAGGTGGCCTGCCTGCCGGCAGGCAGGTGCTGTGAGCCTCCGAACAGAATCGAACTGTTGTCAACGGTTTATCCCAGTATTTCTTGCCCTTTAACCTTGAGCCCTTTGTCAGAATCGAACTGACGTCAACGGTTTACAAAACCGTCGCTTTACCACTAAGCTAAAAGGGCTTAGAAATACGGGATCCCGCACTTCTAATTCCAAATTTTAGCAAATTTGGAAAGATAGTGCTGGGACAAAACAGCTTACCCGGACACTATCCGCCTCTGGCAGAGCTGAGTTACTTCGGCCTGCCCTGCCTTGAAGGGCGTATTGAAATTTTATCAAATCGAAGCCTATTTTGGAAGAAATGAGCCGGAGGTGGGACTTGAACCCACGACTTGCTCTTTACGAAAGAGCTACTCTACCACTGAGTTACTCCGGCAAAAATTAAATCTATTAGGATTTTATCAAACTCTCGAGGAAAAAAGAAGAAAAAAGAAAAAGAAAAACTATACGCTAAACGCTAATAACTAAACGCTAACTAAAATAACTTCGTGCCCTTAAGCCGTCGTAGGAAACGCTTCCCCGAGTCAACAACGGGAAAATACCTAACCTGCTCCACGGAGTCAAGTTAAAGTTATCTCGTCCCCCACTTCGCATAAAGCTATGCGGGGTACCCCATCGAGAAAGTTGTAGAGGAAAACAAGTCGCCTACAACCTTTCGCTTAAGAGCATGTATAGTATATTTCACAAAAAGTTTAAATGTCAACCCCGTTAGAAACTGTGAGAAGAAAAATTCCGGGTTTATACAAACTGGTGCGACTAGACTGAATTACCGCTATTGTGGCATAATTCAAATATGGATATTTTGGGGGCTATTATGCTTGGTATTATTGAAGGTTTGACCGAATTCCTGCCAATCTCATCCACCGGACACCTGATTTTAACCGCAAGGCTTCTCAACATCCCGCAGACCGAGTTTGTGAAGACATTCGAAATAGCAATCCAATCCGGGGCAATTCTCTCTGTGCTCGTTTTATACGGAAAAACAATTCTGTCAAGGCCGGGCCTTGTCAAAAGGGTGGTTGTGGCTTTTATACCAACTGCCCTGGTAGGGTTTGTGTTTTACAGATTTATAAAACAGTATCTTCTGGGAAATACTGAAGTGGTCTTAATTTCACTTTTTGCGGGAGGCATAGTTTTAATTCTAATTGAGCTCTTTTTTAAAAATAAGCCGCGGGACGCGCAAGCGAATCAAAATCAGGATTTCTCAACCCTCTCTTATGAAAAAGCCATGATAATTGGCATTTTCCAGGCAATTTCTGTGGTTCCGGGAGTATCCCGGGCTGCCGCGACAATTATCGGAGGAATGTTATTGGGGCTGCCTCGAACTTCGGCAGTTGAATTTTCGTTTCTCCTTGCAATACCTACAATGTTTGCCGCAACTTTCCTCGACCTTAAAAAAACAAGCATCAATTTAACAGGTCAGGAATGGCTTCTGCTTCTGGTAGGCTTCATGGTTTCATTTTTAGTGGCAACGGCCGCAATAAAATGGCTTCTCTTTTATGTCAAGAAGAACACCTTTGTCCCCTTTGGAATTTACCGAATAGCAATATCCATCATCCTATTTCTCATTATTAGATAATCGACCCCTTATGTTTCTCCTACATTATTGCCGATGCTGATGAGCAGCTTGGCTGCTCGCCTCAGCTCGCGGTCGCGGCCGGAACGCTCGCTTTTATCCTATATTCCTTCTGGATAGTTGTTATGTAGTGGGGCTAGATTTCGCTTTTTTGCTGTATTCCCAGAAGATAAAGGACTGCCTCTTTTTTATATCGCCTGTCTCCACGGGAGTTTATTCTAATTGCCGGAAGTTTTCCGCGCTTTCCCCATCTTTTAATGGTAAGAGGCGAAACACGAAGGATTTGCGCAACTTCACGAACCGTAAGTAGATCTGGTAAGTTCTCTATTGATATGTTTTGCTGTGACATACTATTTAAAATTATAAGTTAATATATCGTATATGAAATAAGACTAGCAAATGCTATCAATGTTGTCAAGATATCAAAATTATTATAAGTTTTTCGTGGTCTGTCTTTGGGTCGCGATATGAGCTTCGTTACCCCTTACTAATTAATGATTCCTGTGGCTAACTCAAGTTAACTTAAGGGGAGAATGGTTGTAAGTGGTTGAATGGTTGCATGGCTGAGCTTTAACTATTTGACCATTTCGAACTATTCCAACCATTCATCTCTCATTTTTCATCTTTTTTACCCTATTACTAAGTGCTCTCGCAAAAATTAGGCCTGCGAAATGCCATATTTGAAGCTGGCGTTTGAAGCGCCAAGGCTGAATAGTTAGTCTGAAAAGCCATTCGAAGCCAATATCCCGTACAAACTTTGGAGCACGGGGAACTGCCCCTGAGATAAAATCAAAAGCTCCGCCTACACCCATCAAAACCGTAGCCGGAATTTCATCTTTATGTTCAATAATCCACTTTTCCTGCTTGGGAAAACCTAGCGCCACGAACAAAATATCAATATCAGACCGTATCATTCTTTGCCTGTCATAAGCCTCGGAAGCATATCCAACACGCAAATTTGGATAAATTTTCCGTAAGCAGTTGGCAGCTTTCTCTGCCACACCCCTCTGACCCCCTAAATAGCCCGTCACGACGGGCTGTTCTGATATGGTTTTCACAAGACTTTTCATGAAGTCAACACCCGTAATTCTCCTATCAATAGGCGCGCGCAAAAGCCTGGCAGCAACAGGCACGAATACTCCGTCCGGCAAGGCTATTTCAGCCTGATTCAGGAGTGTCTTCAGTTCTTCATCCCTTGATGCTTGGGATATTTGCTCGGGGTTTGGAGTAAAAATGACAATTTTTTGCCTTTTTTTCTTTGGTTTTCCAAGATCCTTTATTATATACTCTAGGATTTTATCCTCTTTTTCCGTTGTTATCCCAACTCCTAAAATATTTGATTTTTGCATGTTTTACAAAATTACTACAAGCCTTGATGGAAAATTTAAAAAACTTGCTAAAATGCAATTTCTGACCAATTTTTGTATTCTTATTAACTGATTGTTAAAATAGGCTATATTGATAAGCTGGAGTAAGAAAATGCTTTCCTTGTCCATATTAGATTTATTGTTTTATAGGATATTTCTATAAAAAATCGCTTTCTTAATTTCGTGAAAATAGAAATGAATTTCGTAACTTTTCACAAAACTAAAGGATTAACCCCGATTGAATCGGGGTTAATCTCTATTAATTGACTTTTTATATAATTCAAGATTTTCAAGAGCAACTCCCACCCCTCTTACAACGCAGAATAGCGGATCTTCCGCGACATACGCCGGAACACCTGTTTCTTTCGCAATATAATTGTCAAGGTTTTTAAGAAGAGCTGTCCCGCCGGAGAGAACTATGCCCTTTTCAATTATGTCGGATGCCAATTCCGGAGGGGTAATCTCGAAAACCTCGCGAATTGCCGAAATAATGGCTTTTAGAATTGGTTGAATTGCCTCATTTACCTCCTGTTCCGTAATTTCAATGGCTCGAGGCAATCCTGTCACACTGTCTCTTCCTTTTGTCTCCATTTTCTTAGGACTTTCCGGCTCAACAATTGCGTTACAAACATTCACTTTAATCTCTTCAGCAGTTCGCTCCCCCACCAGAAGATTAAATCTTTTCCTGATATAGTTCGCAATTGCTTCCTCGGTTTTGTTTCCGGCCACTCTTATAGATTTATGGACTACTACTCCTCCGAGGGAAATAACGGCAATATCTGTTGTTCCGCCGCCCGAATCAAGAATCATGTGTCCTGCAGCCTGGGCTATTGGAATTTTCGCGCCAATTGCCGCGGCCAGCGGCTCTTCAATAAGGTAGACATTACCGGCTCCTGCCGTCATACAAGCATCCAGAACCGCCCTCTTTTCAACCTGTGTCACACCCGAGGGAATACAAACCATAACCTCGGGTTTAAAAAATCGAGACCTTCCGCAAACCTTATCTATGAAATAGGAAAGCATACTTTGGGTTATTACATAGTCAGCTATTACTCCATCCTTCAGAGGGCGCATAGCAATAATATTGCCGGGGGTTCTTCCAAGCATCTCTTTTGCTTCCGCACCAACCGCGACAACTTTATTGTCATCGGCCCGCACGGCAACAACCGTGGGCTCATTGAGAACCACACCCTCTCCGGCAAGATAAACCAAAACATTAGCGGTTCCTAAGTCTATTCCGATGCGTTTACTAAGCATTTGAAAGTTAAAAGTGAAAAGTTAAAAATTAAAAATTACAATTCAAAGTTTGAAATTTGTTCAACTTTAAATTATTAACTTCAACTTTTAACTTTAAATTTTTAACTTTTAACTATTTCAAACCATATCCTATCTCTATCAAATTTCCAAATTTCGAATGGTATGTTTTTTATAGCATGAGACCTCGCGAGATTCAATAGATCAAAAGGGAACAACTGACATCTGACCACTGACATGTGACATGTGACTAATTGTCAATTGTCAAATGTTAATTGTTAAATGTAAATGTTTGTCTTTTCCGCCCATAGCTTTTATAATACAGGTTAAGATAGTTTAATGGTAATAAATTCGAACCATGTAACCATTTAGCTATTTTAGCCATTTAACCCATGAAGCGAATTCTTATCTCGGGCATATTTATCGGTCTGTTTATAACAATAGGAACTACTGTCGCCATTCTCTATGCCAATGGAGTAAGGATCAGCTTTAACAAAAGTGAAAACGGAAAATTTATAGAAGGGACAGGGCTTTTGGTTACGACAAGCAAGCCGGACGGGGCAAGGGTTCTTATCAATAACCACTTGACTACCGCAACAAATAACACAATCAACCTTAATCCCGGCCAATATGATGTCCAGATTGAAAAAGACGGATATCGTACCTGGCAGAAAAAAATAGAAATTAAAAAAGGCCTGGTAAGCGAGGCAAATGCTCTCCTTTTTCCAACAGCCCCAAAATTTGAAGCAATCACAACTATTGGCATTTCAAATGTAGTTATGGATTCAACAGGAAACTCTCTTGCTTATACCGTTTCCTCATCCTCGGCCACCAAAAATGGAATTTATATCCTTAACATAAATTCAAGACCCCTGATTTTCCTTGGCGCCTCAGGCACACAAATAGTAAATGATGTGCTTGACCGCTTCTCGCAAGCAAAAATTTCATTTTCTCCTGACAGCAAGGAAATTTTGGGAGAACTTCCGAACGCATATTATCTTCTCTCAACCTCAGGAAGAAATGATGCCCCGCAGGATGTAACAAATACCCTTAGCCTTGTCCAGAGAGAATGGGAGGAGCAAAAACAGGAGCTTGACAGGAAAGTGCTTGAATCTTTTCCTCGCGACTTGAGGCGCGTGGCGCAGGAATTTTTTAAGGATTTTACTCCTTCACCTGAAGGTGACAAAATTCTTTACACGGCAAGTGAGAGCGCTTCTCTTCCTCTTGTCTTGAAGAAAAAAGTCCCATCCTTTAATTCCACCGCGGAACAGCGAACTTTATCCGAGGGAAGCATTTATGTTTACGACATAAAGGAAGATAAGAATTATGGACTATTTAATGCTTCGGATCTTAAACCAAAAGAAAAAATGCCGCAATTTTTCTGGCTGTCTTCCTCCCGCCATTTAATTTACGCAAGGGACGGAAAAATAAATGTAGTTG
>Ga0209211_10003901_pt1 | contig 23750 bp, 20 predicted proteins | sample RifGroA2_FD_183992 | JGI IMG/M metagenome (GOLD analysis project Ga0209211, IMG submission 183992) | Groundwater microbial communities from Rifle, Colorado, USA - Groundwater A2 (SPAdes) (version 2) | ecosystem: Environmental > Aquatic > Deep subsurface > Groundwater | place: Rifle, Colorado...
TTATAAAACAACATATTCCTTCTTCATTTATATTCTTCAAACCAAAAGATATTGTTAGTGGTGATTTCTACTGGTTTAAAGTGACCGATGAATATATGTTTATTGCACTTATTGATTGCACAGGTCACGGAGTACCTGGAGCATTTATGAGTATGATTGGCAATACTATTTTAAACGAAATAGTTATCCAAAAAAGAATCTATGACCCATCTATAATTTTAAAAAACCTCGACGAAGGTGTAATTTACACACTACTCAAGCAGAAAGGCGAAGTTCACAGTCAAGAAGATGGAATGGAAATTTCTTTATGTAGAATTGATAAAAAAAATAAAAAATTACAGATTGCAAGCACAATACAATCTGTTTATGTAATTGAAAATGATAATATTTCAGAAATAGAAGGTGGAATATATTCAATTGGTGGAATTCTTTACGAAAACAAAAAATTTGAATGTCATAAAATTAATTACATCAATGATATAAGAATTTATATGTATTCAGATGGTTTTGCAGATCAGTTTGGTGGAGAAAATAATAAAAAATATTCTTCCTCCCAATTCAAAAAACTTATTGGGTCAATTTGCAATCAACCATTTGAAAATCAAATCACAATGATTAATTCCGAATTTGAACAATGGAAAGGAAATAATAAGCAAACAGATGATATTACAATCTTAGGATTGAAAATATAAATAGAAAAAAGCCTTTAAAATATTTTAAAACGTTTATAGTCGTAATAAAAAAATAATTTTAAGAATCGTAAGACCACTTAACATAAATAGAACCCCATGTAAAGCCACCACCAAAAGCTGCAATAATCAGATTATCACCTTTTTTTAGTCGTTTTTCGTAATCCCATAAGCAAATTGGAATTGTTCCAGAAGTTGTATTTCCGTATTTTTCAATATTTATCATTACTTTTTCTGGTGGTAATCCCATTCGTTTACCTGTAGCATCAATAATTCTTAAATTTGCTTGATGAGGAACTAACCAAGCTATATCTTCTGATCTTAAATGGTTTTTTTCCATCAATTCAACAGAAACATCAGCCATTTTTGAAACTGCAAATTTAAATACAGCTTGACCTTCTTGATAAATAAAATGTTCTTTTGCATCAACAGTTTCGTGTGACGCTGGTTTAACAGAGCCTCCAGCTTTTTGATGTAAATGTTTACGTCCCGAGCCGTCAACTCTACAAATATAATCTATAATTCCTGTTCCGTCTGTAGTAGGCTCTAATAATACAACACCAGCACCATCTCCAAAGATAGGACAAGTATTACGATCAGTATAATCTACAATTGACGACATTTTATCAGCACCAATTACTAATATTTTCTTATACCGACCAGATTCAATATATTGTGATGCAGTAACTAAAGTATAAATAAATCCTGAACATGCTGCTCCTATATCAAAACTGAATGCGTTTAATATTCCGAGTTTATCGCAAATAACATTTGCTGTAGCTGGAAATTGCATATCTGGTGTAACAGTCGCACAAATTACTAAGTCTATTTCTTCAGGAGAAATACTAAGTTTTTTAAATAGTTTTTTTACCGCTTCAACAGCCATATCCGAAGTTCCAAGTCCTTCACCTTTTTGAATTCTGCGTTCTTTGATACCAATACGAGTCATAATCCACTCGTCAGATGTATCAACCATTCTGCTAAGCTCTTCGTTGGTAAGGATGTATTCTGGCAAATATGCCTCTACTCCGGTTATTGCAGCAGTAATCTTGCTCATTATTATTTATTTAAATGCTTCTTTTATTTTTTCTACCATCCTTGATTCGACAATAGATTTTGTATGATGAATCATGTTTTTTATTGCAAATTCGTTTGAAATTCCATGACCAATCATAACACTAGAGTTTACACCTAAAACAGGAGTTCCTCCATAGTCCTCAAAGTTAAGTTTTTTGATATAATCATCTTGTACATTTCTCTTTTTAAGTAATGTATAAACTGATTCAATATTTTTTAGAATTACATTTCCTGTAAATCCATCTGTGATAATTACATCACATTTATCTTCACTGAAAACATCATTTCCTTCGATATTACCAATAAAATTAAAGTCTTTTGAATCCTTCATTAATTCGTGAGCAGTTCTACTAAGAAGATTTCCTTTTTCTTCTTCCTCGCCCACATTCATTAAACCAATTTTAGGATTAACAATTCCAAATACATTTTGTGCATAAATTGATGCTAACATAGCATACTGATATAGCACATCAGGCTTACAGTCAACATTAATTCCAACATCTGCAAGTATCATATATTTGCCACTGGGTCTTGGGTATGCTGCAGCAATTGTTGGACGAATTACGCCTGGAATAGATTTTACAGTGTACATTGCTCCTACAAGCATTGCACCTGTACTTCCTGCACTAGCAAAACCATCTATTTCGCCAGCTGATAATAGCTTAAATCCTAATGCAATACTCGAATTAGGTTTTTGCTGAAAAGCTTTTGCAGGGTGTTCACCCATACCAATAACCTCAGTACTATGTACAATGGTAAAATCATTAATATTACCACCAGCATCTTTTACATGCTTTTCGATTAATGATTTATCGCCAAACAATACAATTTCAGCTGCGTCCTTTATTTCGTTTTTAGCGAGAACCGCACCAATTGATGTTGTAACGGGTGCAAAATCACCACCCATTATATCAACTCCTATTTTCATCTTGTTTACAGAAATAAGCCTAAGCTGTTACTTTTTTCTCAATCGCTAATTTTCCCTTATAGAATCCGCATTCTGGGCAAACTCTATGATACATAACTGCTGTTCCACAATTTGAACATGCTGATAAAGTTGGAACCATAGCTGTGTCATGAGTTCTTCTTTTGTTTCTTCTTTGCTTCGAGTGTCTGCGTTTTGGATTTGGCATTTTACAAAACTTTTAATTGTTTATATTTAAATTCTTTAACTTATCCCAACGGGCATCGGTTTCGTTTACATTTTTAATTTCATTTTTTGTCGATAGTTGCTTAATCTTCTTTAGCATCTCTTTATTACATTTTGTCTTTGATGTAGTAAGTTCATCGTGTACTTTTCTAATTGGTAATTCAAGACAAATACATTCATAAAGATAATCGGCAATATTAAACTCACTATCATCTTCACTTAATACTATTAACTCATCGTTTTGTTCATCAACATTTCCTCCAATTTTTATATAAATTGTAGATGTTGACTCTATTGGCAACTGAAAACTATCAAGGCATCGGTCGCAAATAGCATCAACATATCCGTCAATGTCAATATCAAGAGTTAATAAATTGCTTTTTTTATCAAGCATTACAGTACATTTTAGTTCTCCTGAACTGAGTTCTAAATTACTGTCTTTATACAAATCAAAGAACTTATTTGAAATATTAAACTCAAATTCATGTTGACCAATTTCTAGCCCTTTGAACGGAATTTTAAAGCTTTCAGTATATTTCACCTATGTTAACAAAAAATGTGGTGCAAAAGTATAAATTAATCTTTTAATAAAAAAATTAGTTTTAATAGTTCTGTATGTTGCTATATAATAATTGTTTAGTATTAACTTTTTTTGTGATTTAAGCATTTATCTCTGATTGAAAGCAAAATATATTTATTGCCTCTATAAAAATAGTGTATTTTTGGAAATACCAAATTTTAAACTTCAAAAATCAAATAAATATAAAATTACAATTGCCTAATATCCAAACTGTTTAGATAATTGAAGTTTTGAGAATTGGAATTTGTTTGACATTTGTTTTTTGTTTTTGGAGTTTTCTTCTAAACACTATTTAGAGTTTGTCCATAATGTCAGAACTTCACACATGCTGGCTCAAACACTCAACGAGTGTTTGCCCTGTTATTCTTGAATTGAAAACGGTCGTTTACACTAGTAAACTCCCTGATTTTCAATTCAGCGAAAGACTTGCTCTCGAACATTCTGAATCAAACACTGAGTTTAAAGACAGACACTATTTAGTTGATACAATTTTTGTATTTTCTTAAATTTCAATTAGGTTTGTAGAAAAAGGAATATGCGAGTAGGAATTATTGACCTTGGAACAAACACATTCAACTTGTTAATAATTGATATTATCAGGGAGCATTCAATTCAAAAAATTTACAAATCAAACCTTCCGGTTAAACTTGGAAAAGAGGGATTTAATAATGGAAACATTTCAAAACTTGCAATTGATAGAGGATTAGAAGCATTACACTTTCATAAAAATTCAATACAAGAATATAATTGTGATAAAGTATTTGCATTTGCAACTTCAGCAATTAGAAGTGCAGTAAATGGCAAGGATTTTACAAGGTTGGTTAAAGCCACTTTAAATATTGATATTCAAATTATTTCAGGCGAAACCGAAGCAGAATTAATTTATTTAGGTGTAAAAAATGCAATTAATCTCAAAGATGAAATAGTTCTTATAATTGACATTGGTGGTGGTAGCACAGAATTTATTATTGCGAATAATGAAAAAATATTCTGGAAAAACAGCTATCCTCTTGGAATTGCTAGAATAATTGAACGATTTAAACCATCTGATCCAATTACAACAGATGAGGTTTTTAGAATTGGAAAGTATCTTGAAACTGAGCTAAATGATTTATTAATAGAAATGTCAAAATTTCAAATTAACACATTGATAGGTTCTTCGGGTTCGTTCGATACTTTTGCGTCTATGGTTTCAATTGCATTGAATCACGAAAAGCAAGAAAATCAATCATTTTATGAAATATCTGTTGATGAGTTCGAGAAACTTAATCAGATTCTGTTAAAATCAACTTTTTCGGAACGTGCAAACATGGAAGGTCTTGAACCAATGCGAATTGAAATGATTGTTCTAGCGAGTATTTTTACAAAATTTATTGTCAAAAAACTAAATATTAAAAAACTATACCAATCGGAATATGCAATTAAAGAAGGAATTGCATTTGGATTTATAAATAAGGAACTAAAAACAATAATATAAATTTTTAATTTATGTCGAAGATTCTTGTAGTTGATGACGAGCGAAGTATAAGAAATACTTTAAAAGAAATATTGGAATACGAGCATTATTCTGTTCAACTTGCTGAAAATGGAATAGATGCCTTAAAATTAATTGATTCTGAAAAGTTTGATATTATTCTTTGCGATATTAAAATGCCTCAAATGGACGGTATGGAAGTTCTTGATGCGATATTTGAAAAATCAATTGACACACCAGTAGTTATGATTTCTGGTCATGGAAATATTGATACAGCAGTTGAGGCAATCAAAAAAGGAGCATTTGATTTTATTGAAAAACCTCTGGATTTGAACCGATTGCTAATTACCATTCGCAATGCAATGGACAAATCTACTTTAATTACCGAAACAAAAGTTCTAAAAAGAAAAGTAAGCAAGACTTATGAAATGATTGGCGAAAGCGAATCAATCTCAAAAATAAAAGATATAATCGAAAAAGTAGCACCAACCGAAGCAAGAGTTTTAATTACAGGCGATAATGGAACTGGAAAAGAATTGGTTGCTCGTTGGTTACACGAAAAAAGTAATCGTGCCGATGGTCAGTTTGTAGAAGTAAATTGTGCAGCAATTCCTTCAGAATTAATTGAAAGTGAGCTTTTTGGTCATGAAAAAGGTTCTTTTACTTCAGCAATAAAACAACGAATTGGCAAATTTGAACAAGCCACAGGTGGAACTTTATTTTTAGACGAAATTGGCGATATGAGTCTCTCGGCTCAGGCAAAAGTTTTAAGAGCTTTGCAGGAAAATAAAATAACCAGAGTTGGGAGCGATAAGGATGTATCAGTTAATGTAAGAGTTGTGGCTGCAACAAATAAAAACTTGAAAAAGGAAATCGAAGAAAACCGCTTTCGAGAAGATTTATATCATCGACTGAGTGTAATTTTAATTCACGTACCTTCATTGAACGACAGAACCGATGATATTCCAAAGCTTGCCGAACACTTTATAAACCTTATTTGCACCGATTACGGAATGCAAGTTAAAACAATTGATAAAGAAGCAATAACAGAATTGCAAAAACACAATTGGACAGGCAATATTCGTGAGTTAAGGAATGTTATCGAAAGGCTTATTATTTTGAGTGGCAGCACAATAACAGTGCAGGATGTGAAGAGTTTTGCGTAAAAGGCTATCTTTTTAAATAGCCTTAATTTGTGTTAAAAAAATTACTTATTTGAAACAGTGATAGAAGCTCCTTGAAAGCCTAATTCTTGATTATTATTTTCAGTATTTCCACCTTTAACAGTATTTAATTCTTCATTGTTAAGAACGATAACTGTTTCGCTTTCAAACATTTTTTTCTTATCAGATTCATTTTTTTTCATTGTAGTAAATATTTTAAGTTAAAAATTATTCAAAACTAATAATAAAAAAATTAATATTACAAATTAGATTACAAAAATGAAAAACATTAAAATTTTCTATTTATTATGTGCATTATTTATATTATTTTATAAAATAAATATAGCTCAAAACGTTGTCATAGATTCACTTTTGAAAGAGTTCAAAAAAGTTAAACACGACACTACTAGATGCAATATTTATTTAAAAATTGGTGATTTATTAGAATCTGAGAATCTTGATTCTGCAATATATTATTATAAAAAAGCAATTCTTTTAATAGAAAATGAAAAAATCAAATCAGAGATTAATGTTATTTTATTAAAAATTAAATTATACAGGCAAATTGGAATTGCTATGTCAGATAATGGTAATTATGAACTTGCCATTGATTATTATAATAAATCATTAAAAATATCCGAAGATATTATTAAACAATTTCCAGAAAACCTAGATGTATTAGAGGGAATATCATTTGCTTACACTAATATTGGTCTCGCATGTTACGATATTGGGAGCTATGATAAAGCAATTGAAAAATTCCTGAAATCATTAAAAAATTCTGAAAAAATTGACGCTAATTTCCCTGATAAAATAGATGGAAAAAGAGGAATAACTTCAAGTTATAATAATATTGGAAATGTACATAAAAGCATAGGCAATTATGATGAAGCAATTCAGTATTTTTATAAATCTCTTGAAATTATTGAAGATTTGAAAATAAAATATCCAGAAGAATTTGAAATAAAAGAATGGGAACTTGCCTGTTACAATAATATTGGAGTATCATATTATTTTAAAAGTGATTATAAACAGTCATTAGACTATTTTATTAAAGCAATGAAAATTATTGAAGAAAGAGGCGACAAAAAATGGATGTCGTATTGCTATAGCAATATTGGAAATGTTTACTCTGATATGGAAGACTATACAAGTGCTAAAATATATTTTCTTAAATCGTTAAAAATTTTGGAAGAAATTAGAGATTTAAATGGGTTAGCTACAATTTACTGTAATTTGGCATTAATACAAAATACACTTGCAGAGAGAAATATAGATCAAAATCAAAATCTAAGCCTATCCCTTGAGTACGGAAATAAAGCAATGGAAATTGCTAAAGAAATAAATTCAGCAGTTTTAATTTATCAAGCTGCTGGAATTATTAAAAACAGCTACAAAATGCTTGGAAATTATAAAAAGGCTATTGATTATTATGATATTCTGGTTCAAACAAAAGATACTATTTTTAATGAGGAAAAGTCTAATTCGATTGCAGATGCAGAAAAGAAATTTCAAACCGAAAAAAAACAACTTCAAATTGAAAACCTCGAAAAAGATAATAGCCTTAAAAATAGCGAAATACAAAAACAAAAGATTTTAATTCTTTCTTTTGTTTTAGGATTTATCATCATTTTAGTTTTTTCAATATTTCTTTACCGACTTTTTGTTCAAAAGAAGAAAGCAAACATCCAATTAGCTCAAAAAAATATTGAAGTTGAACAAAAAAATGAAGAAATTACAACCCAGCGTGACGAGATTTCTGCTCAGAGAGATTTAGTTACATCTCAAAAAGAAGAAATTGAACATATTCATATTGAATTAACCGATAGTATAAATTATGCAAAACGAATTCAAGAAGCTGTTTTGCCAATTAGTGAAGAATATCGTTCAATTATGGGAGAACACTTTATTTTATTCCGTCCTAAAGACATCGTTTCAGGAGATTTTTACTGGACAGCAAAAATAAACAACACTCTAATTGTTGCAGTTGCAGATTGTACTGGACACGGTGTACCCGGAGCATTTATGAGTATGCTTGGAATAAGTTTCTTAAACGAAATAATAAGAAATAAAGCAATAACAAAAGCAAATGAAGTCTTAAACGAGCTTCGTAAAGAAATTATTAACGCTTTACAACAAAAAGGACATTCTGGCGAACAAAAAGACGGAATGGATATGAGCCTCATTGCAATAAATGCCCAAGATTCAAGCCCAAAATTCCAAGATTCAAGTCTCAAATCACAAATTTCAAGCTACAAGGTTCAAGGAAATGATGAATACTTCGACAAGCTCAGTACATTGCAATTGAATATTCGAACAATTGAACATTCGAATCATGAACTACAAACTACAAACAACAAACAATCTTACCATGCTCAATGGGCAGGAGCAAATAATCCTTTGTGGATAGTTAGCTGTAACGAAACTCTGACAGGGTTTAAAACCCTGTCAGAGTTCAATAAGGATGCGTCAGTCAACAACGAACTACAAACAACAACCGAGCTTGCGAGCTCAACGAAGTTAAACAACGAACTCCTCGAACTTAAGCCCGACAAAATGCCTATAGCCATTTACGAAAAAATGGATAGCTTCACCAATCACGAATTTCAATTAGTATCAGGAGATTGCATATATCTTATGTCTGATGGCTACCAAGACCAATTTGGTGGACCAAATGGCAAAAAGTTCCTCTCCAAAAATTTGAAACAATTGCTTATTGCAAATTGCCATTTGCCAATGGAAAATCAGAAGCAAATTTTGGAAAAGACTTTATTAGGCTGGATTGGAGATAGCGAGCAGATTGATGATATAACCATTTTAGGTTTGAAAATATAGTTTATGAAAATATATATTCTGTTTTTTTGTTTAATAGCCTTTTTGTATAACAATTTGTTATTTTCACAAGGAGCTGATAATAAGATTATTGATTCATTAAAAAATCAACTAAAATCTCATATTAACGATACTATAAAACTACAAATTCTATCTGATTTAAATTGGATTTTTTCGGGTATAGACGCAAATGTTTCAAAAGAATATGGTCTTCAGGAATTAAAACTTTCTAATAAAATTGAAAACAAAAAATGGATTGCACAATCTTATAATGACATTGGAATTTCGTGTTATAAATTAGGGTTGTTAGATAGTGCATTAGATTATTATAAAAAATCTTTACTAATCAGAAATGAACTAAATGATAGCAATTTAATAGCTTCTTCATTGAGTAAGTTAGGAGTAATTTATCTTGAACAAGGTAATTTTAACAACGCATTAGATTGCAATATAAGAGCATTAAAAATATATGAAGAAGCTACAAATGAAAATTATTTGGCAATGACCTTAAACAACATTAGTGCAATTTATGATAAACTGAACAATTACGATAAAGTTATTGAATATGGTGAAAAAGCAATTGAAATTCATTTGAAAAATGAACGCGATTATGATGCAGCTTTTTGTTATTCAAATTTAGCATCAGCATATAAAAGAAAAAATGATATTAATAAATCAAATGATTATTTGAAAAAAGGTCTTGAAATATTTACAAAATATGACGATAAATCAAATGAAGCTGCAGTTTTAAACGGTATTGGTATGAATCTTAGAGAAGATCATAAAGACAAAGAAGCATTGGTATATTATCAAAAAGCGTATGAAATTTCTATGCAAATAAATGACAAACTGAGCAAAGGACTTTATTGTCATAATCTTAGTGGTACTTATTCCGATTTGGGAAATTATTCACTTGCTGAAAAATACAGCCTCGAAGCTTTGGAAAATACAGAACCAACAAATAAATACCAGCTTACATTGATTTATCGTCAGCTAGCTATTTTAGGTGCATTTTTAAATAATGGAAAAAAATCTAAACATTATTTTGACAAATATGTTGATTTAAAAGATAGTATATACAATACTCAATCGTCGGGGCAACTTGCAGAAATGGAAACAAAATATCAGACCGAAAAAAAGCAACTTCAAATTGATAATCTTGAAAAAAGTAATAGTCTAAAAAATAGTGAAATTCAAAAACAAAAGATTTTAATCTTTTCATTTATAATTGGTTTCATTTTTATTCTAGTCTTTTCAATTCTACTTTATCGATTATTTATTCAAAAAAAGAAGGCAAATATTCTATTAGAAAAACAAAATGTTGAAATTTCTCAACAGAAAGAAGAAATAGAAGCTCAACGTGATGAAATAGAGACACAACGAGATAAAGTTAGCAATCAAAATCACATTCTTTTTGAACAAAAAAAGGAAATTACCGATTCAATTAATTATGCAAAACGTATTCAAACAGCTGTTTTACCATCTGGCGCTTATGCAAATAGCATACTAGGCAGTCATTTCATTTTATTCAAACCAAAAGACATTGTTTCAGGCGACTTCTATTGGGCAACACGAGCAAATGCATGGCTAATTGTAACAGTTGCCGACTGTACGGGACATGGTGTGCCAGGAGCATTTATGAGCATGCTTGGAGTAAGTTTCCTAAACGAAATTGTAAGAAAAAAAGAAGTTACAAAAGCAAGTGATGTTCTCGACCATCTTAGAGAATCAATAATAGAAGCTTTAAGCCAAACTGGTGAAACTGGAACACAGAATGGAATGGATATAGTTTTGTGTGCTATCAATACGACAAATAATCAACTGCAATTTGCTGGTGCAAATAATTCACTTTATATAGTTAGTAGCTCAAACCTACAAGGTTTTGAAAACCTTGCAGGTTTATCGGAGCAAACTGCGCCAGCCAACCTCAAACCACAAACTTCAAACTTCAAACTATTCGAGTTCAAGCCCGACAAGCAACCAGTCGCCATTTACGAGCACATGAAACCATTTACAAATCACATAATTCAACTTAATTCTGGTGATGCACTTTACTTAATGAGCGATGGCTACCAAGATCAATTCGGCGGTCCAAATGGCAAAAAGTTCCTCTCCAAAAATTTGAAACAATTGCTTATTGCAAATTGCCAATTATCAATGGAAAATCAGAAGCAAATATTGGAAAAAACTCTGATTGAGTGGATTGGAGAAGGAGAGCAGATTGACGATATAACTATACTCGGTATAAAGGTATAAGGTTTATAAGTCAATGCCGAATTAGAAAATGTTATGGAACGATGTGGAATTTACATTTTCTCAATCGGGATTGATAACATTACAATTCTTGGAATTAAGGTTTAAAAAATAAAAATTTCCTGATTCATACATAAGAAGTCTGCAACAAACTATTAACTTTGTTTCATTAAATAAATAAAAATGAAAAAAGTATTATTAATTTTTGTAAGTATTTCATTGCTATTCAATTTATCTCTTATAGCTGATGAAGGTATGTGGCTTCCGCTTTTAATAAAAAGTCAGATTTACGATAAAATGAAAGCAAAAGGATTAAATCTTACATCTGAACAAATTTACGATATAAATAATGCAAGCCTTAAAGACGCTATCGGTGGATTAGGAGAGTCTTCTGACCCAATGGGATTTTATTGTACAGGTGAAGTTATTTCTTCTGAAGGATTAATGCTTACCAATCATCATTGTGGGTTTGAATCAATTCAGGAGCATAGTTCAGTCGAACATGATTATCTTAAGGACGGTTTTTGGGCAAAATCTAAGCAAGAAGAACTTACAAACGAAACCATGACAGTTTCATTTCTTGTAAGAATGGAAGAAGTTACCGATAAAGTACTTGCAGAATTAAATGATACAATGAGTGAAGCTACAAGAATTGCAAAAATTGATGAAATATCAAGAAAGATTGCAAACGATGCAGCAAGCGGAACAAGTTATAATACTGATGTAAAAAGCATGTTTCATAATAATAAATTTTATCTTCTTGTTTACGAAACATTTCAAGATATTAGATTAGTTGGAGCTCCACCATCATCAATTGGCAAATTTGGTGGCGACACTGATAATTGGATGTGGCCTCGCCATACTGGCGATTTTAGCATTTTCAGAATTTACACCGGACCAGACGGGAAACCTGCAAAATATTCGAAAGATAATATTCCTTATAAACCTAAAAAACATTTACCAATTTCATTAAAAGGAGTTAAGGATGGCGATTTTTCTATGATTTATGGATTCCCTGGTTCAACAGAGCGTTATCTTACTTCTTATGGAGTAGAACAAACATTAAATATCTCAAATCCTGCTGCCGTTAGAATTCGTACAAAGAAACTTTCTATTATGAAAGAATTTATGAATCAGAGTGATAAAGTACGAATTCAATATGCTTCAAAATATGCAGAAACCAGCAATTATTGGAAATATTTTATTGGTCAAAACAAAGGTCTAAAAAGATTAAAAGTTTACGATCAAAAAACAAGTTTGGAGAATAAATTACAAACTTGGATTGAAGCAGATTCAACTAGAAAATCAAAATATGGAGAGGTTTTATATCAAATCGAAAAATCGTTTTCAGAAGACAAAAAAGTTGCTCTTGCACGACAATTTGTTTTTGAAGGAATGTTTCAAGGATCCGAAATCGTAATGTTTCCTTATCAGTCGTTTATGCTTTATAATGTATTAAAAAATTCTCCAAATTCAACAGATGCAATTAATGATGAAATTGCTATAATTAAAGACGACGCAAAAAACTACTTCAAAGATTACGATGTCAACATTGACAAAAAATTATTATCTGAATTATTAAAAATGTACTATAATGAAGTCCCTAAAGAATATCATTTTAATATTTTCAATACTGTAAATAAAAAATTCAAAGGCAACTTCGATAAATATGCTGAATATGTGTTCTCTAAATCAATTTTTGCCGATTCAACAAAATTTTTTAGTTTTTTAAATAACCCGAATTATAAAGCCATTGAAAAAGATCCTGCATTTGAAATTACACGTGAAGTATTAATTCTATATTTTCAATTTACCGCCGATAATGCTGGAACTAACGACACTCTTGATCAAGGAATGAGATTATTTGTGGCTGCTTTAATAGAAATGCAAAAAGACAAGCAGTTTTATCCCGATGCAAACGCAACTTTACGATTGACTTACGGAAGTGTTGGAAAATACAGACCTGCAGATGCAGTGAAGTTTAATTATTACACTACTATCAAAGGGATTATCGAAAAAGACAATCCAAATGATGACGATTTTAATGTTCCTCAGAAATTAAAAGATTTATATGCAAATAAAGACTATGGTCAATATGGCGAAAATGGCGACTTAAAAGTTTGCTTTACTACAAATAATGATATAACAGGAGGAAACTCAGGAAGCCCAGTTATAAATGGCGATGGCGAATTAATTGGTACAGCATTCGATGGAAACTGGGAAGCAATGAGTGGAGATATTGCTTTCGAAAACGATTTACAAAAAACAATAATTTGTGATATCAGATATGTTCTTTTTATCGTTGACAAATTTGCCGGAGCAACAAATCTAATCAACGAATTAACTATTGTAAAATAAATGTTTTTTAATTTTACATCTATTCTTTCTGCATTTATGGTACTTTTTGCTGTTATTGATATTATTGGATCAATTCCAATTATTCTTGATATTAAGGCAAAAAATGGAAATATAAATCCTCTTAGAGCATCACTTGCTTCATTAGCAATTCTATTATTATTTCTTTTTGGTGGCGAAAGAGTTTTATCTATTTTGGGAGTTGATATTTCATCATTTGCAATAGCCGGTTCTTTTGTTGTGTTTTTCGTAGCATTAGAAATGGTTTTAGGCGTTGAAATTTTCAAACAAGATAAACTTTCAGGAGCCTCAATAGTTCCAATTGCTTTTCCACTCATTGCTGGTGCAGGATCAATAACTACACTTCTTTCGATTAGAGCCGAATATAATGTACAAGATATAATTGTAGCTTTAGTTTTAAATATTTTAGTTGTGTTTTTTGTACTAAAATCTACTAGGTTTTTTGAAAAAATATTAGGTCAAACAGGTATTCTGATTTTACGCAAAATATTCGGAATTATACTTTTGGCAATTGCTATTAAACTGTTTGTGGCAAATACGGGTATTAATATTGGAATTAAACCTTAAAAAACAATGAAACATTCATGACTAAAAAGAGACACACAAAATAATGATTATTTAGTAATTTAGAATTTAGAGATTTCGGATTTTACTGCGATAGCAAATGCAAGAAAAACACAGAGCAATTTTTAATATTTAAAACAAACCTTTGCTTCTCAGCGACTTAGCGGTAAAAAAAACTGCGTAGCAACCTCGAACTAAAAACAATGTAGCAATTTAACAATGAAACTTCTCCTCCTAATATTTCTACTTTTCATAATATCGGCAAGCTTATTTTCTCAAGAAATAATTTTAGATTCAACTGCAACCCAAAAAATAAACAAAAAAGTACTTGTAATCCCATTCAGTCCAAGACTTTATTATAACGATGCCGATAAAGATATTGCCAAACAAACAGGCAAAACCTTTGAACAAATAATGAATGCGTTCAGAATTGGTTATGATTTTAGCCTTATAAAATCATTAAACGACACATGTTCTGCAATAAGTATTTTATCCGGATATACAATATCTAACAACGAAGATATTGAAGATATTTATTCAAACTCTATTTATGTTTTCGAAAAAGCAATGGGATTCGATAAGAAAAAACCAAATGGCTACGTTCACAGTCAGCTAATGATGAGCGATAAAAAAGCTGAAAAAGATCTTAAAAAAGCCAAAAAACACAATGGCGGCGAAGTAGTTAGTCCAGTTAAGGATGTTACAAATAAATTTATGCATGTTAAGTTTATTTCTCCTTCATATTTAATTGAACTCTCAAAAAAATACGAAGCAGATTATGTATTATTTATAAATCAATTTGAAATAATTGGAAATTATTTGAATCCTTATGAAACTGGAAATAATACTAATAATATGCTAATTAAAGTTCATTATTCCTTATATAGTTCAACCGGAAAATATTTATTTGGAAGTTTTGCCAGCTCAGAATACCCATCAATCCTAACCGATATAAACAAAATATCATTAAATTATTTTCATCTTGTAAATAATCAAATCATCAAAAATATTCCTCTCGAACCCGAGAAAAAAAGATTAAAATTAAAATAATATTTTTCAATTTTTGACGAACACAAAGACTATCTTATCAAAATTTGATTTTCAAAATATGTTTTCAATTAACTTTTCTTTATCATTGCTCATTGACTGTTTAAGAAGTTTAATTTAAATCAATTTTTATGAGAAAAAAGTTACTAGTATTAATTGCCATTTTTGGCATTGTTTACTTTTGTCCCAGCTTAAGTATTGGACAAAATGTTAGTCATGACGTTATTTATCCATCAGAGTTTTTAGAAACAAGACCTTTAAGGGATATTGTTAAAGACTATCCTTTTGTAGAAAAAGACTCAAAAGGAGTTGTACATGAATCTATTGACAGAAAATACAGAAAACCTCAAACGTTTATTTACTCTCCTGCTGATGGTCCTCAGTATGGTGAAGATCCTTCTGTTCGACAAACTACAATGGGAACAAGACCAATTGTTTCAAACAAAGCAATAATAAAAAATTGGGCTGGACAAACAGCTTCAAGCTTTAGACCATTTGATCCAACTGGAGCAGCAGGTCCAAATCATTATGTTCAGGCAATAAATGGAACTCCATTTAAAGTATTCAATAAATCTACAGGAGCAAATATGCTAACTGCAAATATTGGTTCATTATGGAGTCCTGCAACAGCAAATGATGGTGACCCTATAATAATGTATGATAAATATGCTGACAGATGGTTTGTTAGTCAATTTGGACAAACAGGAAATAGCATTTACATTGCTATATCACAAACAAATGATCCAACAGGTGCATACTATGCCTATACATACACATCGCCACAATTTCCTGATTATTTAAAATTTTCAATATGGGAAAATGGTTATTATATGACATCAAATCAATCAACTGATAGAGTTTTTTGCTTTGAAAGAGATCAAATGATTGCTGGAAATCCTTCAGCTCGATCAATAAGTGCTACATTCTCAACGGGTTCAACAGACGCTTTTTTTGTTCCACTTCCTGCTGATGCTGCTGATGGTTCTCTTCCTACAGCTGGAACACCTCTTCCTTTTTTCTCATTATATGACAACGCTTGGGGTGGTGGAAATGATGGAGTTAAATTTTGGAATATGACTGTAAATTGGGGAGCAACAGCAACAGCATCAATTAGTGCTGCTACTTTAATTCAAACAGCTGCTTTTGATGCTTCTTATGATGCAAGTTGGAATGATGTTACACAGCCAGGAACTACTACAAAGCTAGATGGTATTGGCGGAGTTGCAACATATAGAGCACAATGGAGACCTTGGAACGGATATAATTCACTAGTTATGAACTGGGGGGTTAAGATTAGCACTACTCAAAGAAGTATTAGATGGGTCGAATTAAGACAAGATCAAACATCTGGCACTTGGAGTTTATATCAAGAAGGTACTTATACGCCTGATACTCATACTCGTTGGATGGGAAGTATTGCAATGGATGATAATGGAAGTATTTCATTAGCTTATTGTAAGTCCTCTTCAACTGTTTATCCTACTTTATGTTATACTGGGAGACTTGCAAGCGATCCTCTTGGTGAAATGCCTTTCACCGAAACAATTGCAATTGCAGGAACATCTTCTCAAACAAGTGGAAACAGATATGGTGATTATTCTCACACATCTTTAGATCCCGACGGAGTTACTTTCTGGCATACAGGAGAATACATTTCTGGTGGAGTAAAAACACGAGTTTATTCATTTCAGTTACCACTTGGTACTGTACCTCCAGTTGCAGATTTCACCGGAACACCTACAACCTGGGCAATCTGTTCAATTTACAGATCAAACAATGAACGCTCCTACAGCATGGTCTTGGGATTTTCTGGGAGGCACACCTTCAACCTCTTCATTACAAAATCCTTCTATAATTTATAGTAATCCTGGAACTTATGATGTAACACTTACAGCTACAAATCCTTATGGAAATAATGCTATAACAAAAACTTCTTATATTAATGTTGTTGCTCAAGCACCTGTTGTTGATTTTATTGGAACACCAACTGCTATTAATACAGGAGGTTCTGTTGCATTTACCGACCAATCAACAAATACACCAACTTCATGGTTATGGACTTTCTCTGGAGGAACTCCAGCATCTTCTACTTTACAAAACCCAACTGTTGTGTATAATTCAAATGGAGTTTATGATGTTTCATTATCAGCAACTAATACCTATGGGTCAAATTCTTCAACAAAATCATCATATATTACCGTTAACTCTCCTTCAAATACAGGAGGCTGGATTGAACAAGCATCAGGTTTTGCTACTGCTTCAAGAGGAATAAGTGGGATAAGCATTGTTGATGCAAATACAGCATGGGCTTGGGCATACGATGGAGCAAATACATCAAACTATATTAAAGATTTCACATTAACTTCAAATGGCGGAACAACTTGGACTGCTAAAACTATTAGCGGAAATACTGGTTTTGCAATTGCAAATATTTCTGCAATAAGTAGCACAGTTGCTTATGCTTCATTGTATCCTACTGCAACAGCTGGAGGAAAAGTTATGATAACTACTAATGGAGGTACAACTTGGACTCAACAAACCACTGCTACATTTAGCAATGGATCAAGTTTCTTAAATTTTGTTCATTTTTTCGATGCAAATAATGGAGTTTGTATGGGAGACCCTATAAACGGGAAGTTTGAAGTTTATAATACGACTAACGGAGGAACAACTTGGACGTTAAATACACATGCTGGATTAGCAATAGCAACCGGATATGGTTATGTTAATGATTTCTGTGCTGTTGGTGATAATATCTGGTTTGGATCTAACACAAATAAAGTTTTTAGGTCAACAGATAAAGGTTTAACTTGGGCATCGTCTTCAACAACTTTAACAGAAGTCAATGTATTATCATTCTCAGATGCAAATAATGGTTTTGCAATTTATTCTACTAGTTTTACCGTAAACAAAACTTCAAACGGTGGTGCAACTTGGACTGCATATACTCCTTCAGCAAATATGCGACAATCTGATTTATGCCTTGTTCCTGGATTATTAAATACATTTGTTTCGGTTGGTGCCGGAACTGGTGATTTAGGCTCTTCATACACAAAAAATTTAGGAGTTGCATGGGACACAATTGATTCTGGAAATCAATATACTGCTGTTAAATTTTTAGATCAAAATACTGGATGGGCTGGTGGATTTAACACTAGTGCAACTGTTGGTGGTATTTATAAATGGTATGGAGCTCCAACTTTAAGTTGTTCTGCAAATCCTTCAACAATTATTACAGGAAATTCTTCGACAATATTTGCAGATGCAGCTGGTGGATATGGTCATTATGTTTATAATTGGGAATCAAATCCAGCAGGTTTTTCAGGAACTAGTGCAGGAGCAACAGTTAGTCCAACTGTAACAACAGATTACTCAATTACAGTTACTAGTGCATTTAACGAAGTTATTTCAACTTGCTCAATTATAGTTGAACCAGTAGGAATTTCTGAAGTTGAAAATTCTGCTATTAATATTTATCCTAATCCTGCGAGAAATGAATTAAATATTGATTTCGGAAGCATAAGCAGTTCTGATTTAACTGTTAAAATTTATAATCTAGTAGGAGAATTAATTTACATGAAAAAATATACTGATTTTGAAAGTAAAGCTAAAATCGAACTTAGCAAATTCTCAGCAGGAGTATATTATTTAAGTGTAAGTAGCAATAAAGAGTTTGCTAAAAAGAAAATAACTATAATTAAATAATTTAGTTAATAACTGAAAAAAGTCCTCAAATTGAGGACTTTTTTTTGAATAATACTCTCATTTTCTATATCACGATTTCCTCTTTCAGTTTAAATTTTAATTCAAAGAATTGTAATGTCGTCAATACCGATTAAGAAACTGTATGTTTCATTTCATTGCACAACATTTTCTAATTCGGCATTGACTTATAAACCTTCTGTTTCCTGACTTCGACAATGCGTCACCCTAAAATTTTTTCCAAAAATTATCTTCAAATAGTTTAGCTATGGTTTTGTGTTTTTTGGTTAAGAGCATTGTTTTAGACATTGTAATTCCACTAATTGGCAATTTGATTTTTAATGTAGTAATCGTTTTAGCTATGTTCAAGACTTTATCTACGCTTAAATCTATATTGCTTATTTTCAATATTCTTTCGAGTTCTTTGTAAACTTTATACGCTATAAAACATATACAAACGTGTGCTTCTATTCGTCGTGGTGTGAAATGAAACATTGGTCGCATTTCAAGTGTACCTTTTGTTATGCGATAAGCACGTTCTATAACCCACAATCCTCTGTATTGTTCGTAAACTTCTCTTGCAGGAAGTTCTGTATTGGTAATGTATCCTTTCAGTCCGTCCCATTTTTCATCTTCGCTTATTTTATCATTGTTTATAGCAATTTTCACATTGTCAGATATTTCTAAAAACTTATTGTAACCACGCTTATTTATGTTTTCTTTAGTAATAGTTCCGCTCTTATATGCCTTTTTTAAGCGTTTTACTCCCTTTTCTCTATTGTATTTGTCTTTCTTTGCTCGGTTTTCAGAATAACCAATAATCAGTCGACTATCGCCTTTTTGTGTTTCATTAAATTCTCCATCTCGCTTTTCCAATGACAAAATCCATTGTTTTATTTCTTCATTTTCATTTTTTATCCTTGCTCCAACAATATATTTATAATTTCCAGATTCTAAAAGCAATATATTTGTTTTATTCATTAAACCAGAATCGGCTACAACTATAAAATCCTCTAAATCAAACCTCTGTACAAAATCATCTACTATCGGGAGCATAGTCCGTCCTTCGTACTGTGAGCCATTGAAAACAGAATATGAAAGCGGGTAACCATCTTTGCTAACTAATAAACCCAGAACTACTTGTGGCTGACTGTGTTTTCCATCTTTTGAAAAGCCTGACTCTCTTAATTCATCGCCATAATCTGCCTCAAAATAGAGAGTGGTTACATCGTAAAACATCAGACCAATTTTTCCTCCTAATATCCTTTTTGTATGCTCTACGCTGATTTGTTGTATCTTTTCTTTTTGTGTGTTGTACAATTTATCCAAATAACGATAAATATTGTGTAATTGTACATCTTGGTCAAAATGAGATTTTAGATAATCTACTGTTCCAGATTTGCTCATCGGCTGACTTAAACGGGCTATTACCAAATGCTTTAAAATATCATCATTTATAGAATCAAATCCTGTAATTTTAAATACCTGATTTAATATCAGTTGCGTCCCATTTATTAAAATATTTTCAACATTGGATAACAAATACTCTGTTACTTGCTTTTCTTCGCACTCCTTTTCGTAAATTTCAAAAATATCACGATTGCCACAATGGGTTGCTATCCATTTTTTTCCTTGATGATATAAAGATTCTATATCAGAACTATCTTTGCTTACTCCGATTGTTGTTATTTCTCTAAAAACACCATTGCTTTTATCAACAACAATAATACTTGTTGTGCCTGAACGATTTTTCTTTTTACGTATGAACATACGCAAAATTACATCATATTTTTGCTTGCGTCACCCATTTTGGTGACGCAAAATTTGTAAGAATAAAATAATCAACTAGTTATAAAAACTACGTTTTTAAAGTGTCGAAGTCAGGAGATTTGAACAAATGGGGCATGAATTTTTAGAAGGTTAAGTTAAAAATGGAGATACAACCGGAATAGTGAAGTCCGATGGTTATTTATTGTCGAATAAACATATTAATTATGAATTCAGTGATATAGTTTTATTCCCAAATCCAGCAAACGATTTTGTAGAATTACAATTATCAAATTTAAATAATTCAAAAAACATTGTTATTGATATCTATAATATTAGTGGAGAAGAGGTGAAAAAACAAATTTGCAAATCTGAAAATGTAAGAATTAACCTTGATGGACTAAATGATGGTATTTATTTAATAAAGCTGATAACTGAAGATAAAGTCACAGTTAAAAAGCTAATAATTCAGCATAAGTAATTCAAATTACTATGAATTCCACCTAAAAGCTTTATTTTCAAATCCAGCCAAATCAATTACTCTATCAACAATTGTCATTGCTAATTCGTTAATATTATTTGGATTAGAATAAAATGAAGGAGAAGCCGGGCAAATAATTCCTCCGGCTTCTGTAATTGTAGTCATATTTCGAAGATGAATCAAGCTGTATGGAGCTTCACGAGCAACTAGAATTAATTTTTTTCGTTCTTTCAGAAAAACATCAGCAGCACGAGTAATTAAATCGTTTGAAATTCCATTTGCAATTCGCCCTAAAGTTCCCATTGAGCAAGGGCAAATTATCATAATGTCAAAATCATTAGAGCCTGATGCTATCGGACAATTAAAATTATCGGCAGTAAAATTTGAAAATCCATAATTTAAATAGCTTTCATCATTTAATTCCGATTTCCAAATTTCTTTAGCATTTGACGATAAAACCATAATTCGTTTTCCAACCTGAGAATCGAGTTCAGTTAGTTTTTCCATTAATAACTTTGCATAAATTGCTCCACTAGCTCCAGTTATTGCTAATGCTATATTTTTTTTATTCATCTTTGAATTTATAATATAATGCAAAACTAATTAGATTGTTATATTGTCCTCTATCGTTCCAATAAGTCTGATTTCCAGGGTGATTTCTAATTGGTGTCATTGAATAAGAATATCTGAAATTAGCAATAAGTTTTTTACCTAGTGCGAAATTATAACCAATTATAAAAGGAATTTCAATATTATTAAAGCTTGGTTCAGGTGTGTACCAACCATAACCATCGGTATCTTCTAGTGCTTTTGCAAGATATGCAAAGCCACTACCAACTTCAAATTTCATCTTTTTTTTAATTAGAACTGTAAATAAAAAAGGCATTTCAATATAATTTAAGCTGAGTTTATAATAAGCAGCATAATCGCCCATTTCGTTTCTACTTATTTCTCGACTACCTTTTTGAATAAATTTTAATTCTGCTTGTCCGCCAATTTTAGTCCCGAATTGAATATTTACAAAACCGCCAAACTGAGTCCCAGGTTTATTGTAACCAGCGAACATGTCGCCATCGACCTGACTTGCAACCATTCCGGCAAGCAATCCTCCCTTAAAACTTTGCGAAAAAGCAGATACTGTATTAAAAGTAATTAAAACTAGGGCTATTTTTAGGTAAAATTTCATTTAAGCTTATTTATTGATTCTGTCCACACTACTTGAACCATTTGTCTAGTTTTTGTTTTGCCTGTTCCTTAGTATGAATTTTTCCATTTTTAGAGTCTTCGATGCCTTTTTGGATTTTTTCCATAAATATTAATTTGTCAATCAAATCTTCTATTACAAGATTTTCAGGCATTTTATTAAGTGTGTTTAACAATTGACTTTTTGTTATCATAAGATTTAATTTTATCAAAAATAGTAACAATTTAACAAAATAGCAATTTAACCATAACGACAGCATCAATAACCCAAAAATATTTCGTTGTTAATATTTACAAATTTTACTTTTATAAAACCAATTTTAAGGTATATTTGCACAATTGTATATGATTACTAAAGAGGAAATAATAACCAAACGAAGAATTTTTACTTCTTATTTGACTACTGTTGTAAGTATCTCATTAGTATTGTTTTTATTAGGACTAACTTTTCTTTTGGTTTTAAATGCTAAGAGAATTTCTGATCACATTAAAGAAAACTTTGGTTTTACTGTATTTTTAAAAGAGAATGCAAAACAAGCAGATATAAATGTCCTTCAAAAAAACTTCGATGCAACAAGTTATGTAAAATCAACAGAATATATTTCAAAAGAAAAAGCTGCTGATGAACTTAAATCAACTTTAGGTGAAGATTTTATTGAATTTTTAGGATTTAATCCTCTTTTATCATCATTGGATGTAAGATTATATGCAGATTATGCTAATTCAGATAGTTTGCAAAGCATTGAAAAAGATTTTCTACAATATTCGCTTGTTAGCGAAGTTTCTTATCAAAAGTCTCTTTTACATTTGGTTAATGAAAATGTGAAGAAAATAAGTTTTATACTTTTAGGTTTTAGTTTATTGCTTTTTCTTATAGCATTTGCACTAATAAATAACACAATACGATTAATGGTTTATTCTAAAAGATTCATTATTAACACAATGAAATTAATAGGAGCAACACGTTCATTTATTCAGTTTCCATTTCTTATCAAAAGTACGATTCAAGGTATTATAGGAGCATTAATAGCAATATTTATGTTAATTTTAGTTATTTATTTCGCTCAGAATGAATTAAAAGACATAATTTCGCTTTACGATTTTAAAATCCTAGGAAGCCTATTTGGAATTGTAATAATTCTTGGAATTCTAATGTGTTTAATTTCGACCTATATAGCAGTAGGCAAATATTTAAGTATTAAATCAGATAATTTATATTATTAAAAGATGAAACATTCTCGACCACAAATAAGGACACACAAGGAAATGATTATAGAGAAGAAATTAGCCACAGATTGCACAAATTTTACTCATAAATCGCATATTTTTAAAGGCATTCGTGAGTCGCTTCGCTATGTTCACAGATTTAAAACAACCTTTGGTTGTTTTATC
>Ga0209211_10003902_pt1 | contig 23740 bp, 28 predicted proteins | sample RifGroA2_FD_183992 | JGI IMG/M metagenome (GOLD analysis project Ga0209211, IMG submission 183992) | Groundwater microbial communities from Rifle, Colorado, USA - Groundwater A2 (SPAdes) (version 2) | ecosystem: Environmental > Aquatic > Deep subsurface > Groundwater | place: Rifle, Colorado...
AAAAATCTCCAGGGATAATAACACAGCTAATATCATCTCTTTGAGCAATGTATCTAAGAAAAACTTCAAAACTATCTAATCTCCCATGAATGTCAGAGCAGATTGCGTGTTTCATTTTAGTCGCCCGTATTCAAATTTTCTTTGTTGGCCAAAACACCCAATATTTCTTTCATCTGTCCGTCCTTAACAGCATTAGCAGAAAAATAACAAACAGAAGGCAGCCTTTCAAATTTGATAAAACCGTTTTCTATGTTAATCTTCATATCTGCTTCTGTAACAAAATTTCCATTTGCATTAACTAACTGAGCATTACATTTTTTTGCAAATGCATAAGGAATCATTGAGTCATGGATGTTGGATTTTTCATACAAGAAAGCGCCTGCCAGGCCTGATGCTGTTTCTAATATGCATAAATGGCTGCAATGGACTTCCTCAACATAAAATCCGGCTTTCTCTAGTTGGGTTATGCCTTTTTCCGATAAAATTCTTTTATTATAAATCCGCTTTGACCTCTCTTCTAGTATAGGAAACTCTATCTGCTTTCCATCCAAAAATCTTCTAATCCCAAATTCATCAGGCGAGGCAAAATACAATGTTTTTTTTGCAGGCACATAAATCACAGTATGGGTAAAATTATTATTCTTATCTGAGATTGCATATCCTGTAGAAAACCTTTCTGTTTTATTAACATAAGATAATGTCCCGTCGCAAGGGTCTTGATGAATAATCATGGTATACACCATCCCAGAATTATCTTTAAACAAAAATTTTAATGTCGTTTTTTCTTCAACATTTATCCTAACATTTGGAGCAATTTTGTAAAGATCTGCTAAGAACAATTCCTGCACTACCTCATCAATAACTGTTTTTGCTGTTGAACCTGGGTCTTTAATGTCTGATTGCTTTTCAACATTTTCAACTTTGCCCCAGTATTTTATAATTATATCTCCTGCTGGGCTTACTGCAAATTTTTTCATGAATTCATAGATTTTGTTTTCTAGTTCCATTTTTAATATTTGGGAGTATTATATCTTTTTTATAATCAATTCTCTACTTTTATAAACCTCATTCAACTTAACAAAATCCAATCTTGAAGCTGCAGCTTGGTCTAAAGCTAGTGTAAGATTATCCATATTCCTGAGATAAGATGGCGGGCAATTTGTATTTATAGCGCATTCCAGAAGTTCTTTAACGCCATCTGCCTTTTTATTGCCAGATGCAAATAACACAGCTTTTTTTGCAGAGCATAATGTTTTGGTGCCCATTGTCATTGCATATCCAATCACATTGCCGTCTTTGTTTATCTTTCCTGCAAGATGCGTTATGCTGTTTTCACAAGTGGATGGAAAATTTGAGCCAATGTGCAATGGATCAATACCAAGGCCAATTATGGCTAAATCAATTCCACCTGATTTAATAATTTTCTCTTCATAAGACAAGCACACATTATTTATACCATATGAAAGGCTTCTTATTATACGCTGTGGCCGAATTACTATTTCTCTGCCTATATGGCTATAAGTTGAGCCTATATGGCTATAAGTTGAAGGATTATCTGCAATTATTTGGGAAAGCAAGTTTCCATCAACAGGTCCTCCATCATAAGAAAATTTGGCTCTTAAGCCTTCAATCAATATGCCTTTTGGCAGATTATTTCTTGCAAAATCATAGCCTGTTGTTGCATTTAAGTCCTCATCTATGCAGAAAGCTTTTACATTGGTAAAACAAAATCCGCTATTCTCAACCTCTTTCAAAGCTTCATAATATTTGACTGCGCTGCTTCCCTTTGCGCATGCAATATTATAATCTCTTCCGTTTTTTCTTGCCTCTTCAATTTCTTTTATGGCTCTTCCTGCTAGTTCCTGGCTTACCTTTGTTACATCTCCAATGATGATTTCGAGTGTTTTTGGTTGCATTTTAAATCACCCTTTATAAAAATGTGTGGGAATAAAAATAGTCAAAAACAAGCTTTAAATTTCCAAAATTCATTTCATTTAATGATGCTCTGCCATTTTTATTTTCGTCCTCTTTGTAGGTTACTTTACCTAAATGGGAATATACTGGCTGATTGTTCTTCATCAGGCTTTCGACAACATCACAACTCACTTCATTGTTTGTAGAAAGCACTTTTGAAGCAACAACAGCAGTTGCAACTTTCTGGATTTGAGTGGCATCTAAATTAAAGCCATATTGAATATTAAAATGCTCCAGTAAAGATGCTGCAGAAGCGTAAGCATCCCCAAACCCGTTTGTGTTTGGTTTCCTGTTATAAGAAACATCATATTTTGAAACCCAAGTTAGATCACCCTCTTTATTAAGGCTGATACTTCCCAGCTCCCCTAAAGTTACATAGATATTCTGTGGCGTGCCCTTCTGCCATTCTCTTACCCTCCTTATTCCTTCTAGGATTCCATCTATGTTTATATGGCTTTTTTTGCCATATTTCACAACTGTTAATGCTCCTGTCAGTATCCCCAATTCATCTTCGTTGGAGATATATGTTGAATTAGGAATTAACTTTTCAATTACAGATTGCCTATGCTTTGCAGTAGAGTCTGTTATAATAGATATTAGATGGATACCTCTATTTTGGGAATACTTGATAGAGTGTTCAATCTCATCTTTGTATTTTACTCCATTAAGAAAGATTGTTCCGTTTTTTCTTTTATTGTTTTGAATAAATGCCTTATCTAATTGTGCTTCTAATTGACTGTAATCTATTGTGATGTCATCAAATTTATGTTTTGCAATAACTTTGTCATCTAGTGTTCCATTAGGGCACTTTACGGAAAAGAAAACAGCATTTACTCTTGGGGGTATATTAGCGTTATAAGTCAATGACCTTATACTTAAATCATTTTCTAAAAAATTATCTAAATCATTTTCAGAGCTTCCTTTTGCTGAGAGATGATACAAAAATTCCTTTGTGTTGTATAACCCACTTAACATCTCATGATATGTTCTCTCAGCCTGAATCTGCCCTCCGCCCCATCTGGATGCAGCTTTGACTTCCAATGCGTCTTGTGGTTTTTGTGGAGTTTGCACTAATATACCAGCTAATGTTTCCTTTCCCCCCTTTTTTATGAAATAATGGCTATTTGTGTTTTTTAAAGCCGGGAAATCTACTTCAAACAAGAAGCTATTGCCATTTCCACAATCTATCCAGAATCTGGCTCCCCTTTTTAATTTAAGGTTGTCTCCTTCAACATCATAAAAATCTCTTAAATTCTTTCCCGGATTATACCCCTTAAGAACGTCATCTTCAAGATTCGCTTCAATATCTCTGTTGGGATAACCAACTTGAACTAAAGGGTTTATTCCATTAGGATTAGACTTAATAAACTTTAAAAAATTCAATAATAGGAACTCCATAACTTTTTCTTCATTGGCCATTTTTCCATCTCCAGCAGATTATAGCTACCGCTATTTTGATTTCAATTTCATCTAAAATCAAACCAATTCAAAATGCTCTGGTTTTGTCAAAAACTCTTCTTTTTTCAGTTCCTCAATAACGCTAAAAATCTGGATTTGGCTTATACTGTAATTTCTCTCCAAGCTTTCAACAAAATTCTCAACATCAGCTATGCTTTTGAAAACAACCTCTGCCAAAAAATCAGAGCCAAAGTTGATTTTTGACAATGAGTTGACATTTGGGTGGCCCATCAGGAATTTTTGCAATTCCTCTTTTGAGTTTCTTTCAACTTTAATTGCAACACTGGCTTTAGCATTCAATCCCAGTTTTGAAAAATCAAGCAATGTTACGTGCTTTTTAACAAACTTTTTTTCATGCGCCCTCACTTTGTCGTAAACTGTTGTTACCGGGATTTTCAATTCTTTTGAGATGTGAGTTATTTTCTTTCTTGCATTGTTTCTTAAATGCGAGATAATTTGTGCGTCTTTTTTTGAAAACATTTTAATTAACCTTGATAGTGCCCTGTGAATCTTGGCTCTGTTAATTCCCTCTTGTAGGCAGGGCTGCGCATAAGCTCAATCATCTGCTTGTTAAGCTCCAGCGCTTCTTCTATAGGCCTTCCCCACAGGTTTCTTCCAACAATCTGGCCTTCCATTCCAGCATCCATGACTGCTTTTAACGTTTTCATCACGCCTTCTGCAGCTCCTTTTAACCCGCCTGAATTTATCTGGAATGATGCAGGCGCTACTGAATTTTGATATGCCAGCCTTTTTACCTGCAGCTCTTGTGTCCAAGCTTCCTGAGCTTCTGGCTCTAATTCTAGCAGCTTATTTACATCTGGCGCTTTGCTGTAGAAATACCCCTTTGCTTTCTTGCCATCTTCTACAGTTTCACTTAATGCCCTGGCATACTCGCTTCTGTTCTTTGCTGCAGCACACACCTTCTGCTTAACAATGTCAACACCCAAAGATTCTCCTGCAGAGACTGCCTGGGCGCACCAGTAAAGGCTGTCTTCCCCCATTTTTTCAGCTAATGGGCCTCTGGCATACATCCAGGCAACTACTGGCTTGCCATGTTGATGCGCTAAATCAGTTATTTCTGCGCATCTTTCTACGTCCCTTTCAGTTTCTTTGCTTCCAAAGTAACAGGTAAATCCAATAGCGTTTGCCCCCGTTCTTAACGCTCTTTCAACAGTTGCCATATTTGAATGCCTTTCATAGGGGACTTCTTTTCCAACCAGGAAATGGCCATCAACCTTGACAATTAACGGCATGTCTGGCCTGATAAGGTTTTGATATTTTTCAGCTTGGCCAATAGATAATGCCAATGCAGAAAAATTACCTCTGTTAGCTAATTCAATAACTGCTCTTGGGTCTGCTGCCCTTTCCCATGCAAACATGTGGCCAACGCCGTGCTCAACAAGCTGGTCAAAAGGCAGGTTGAGCATTGTTCCATTTGCCGGGCCATTAACATACAACATCCTATACAATTCAGAAAATCTTGCTCTTCCAAAACCAGCATCATGCGCTATTTTTTCCAATGTTGCTCTTCTAGCTACATTTATAGCTGCGTCAGAACTAAGATCCTTGATTAATACCATTTTTTATCCCTCCCTTGAAATTATTTTATTAACTTTCGTGAACATTACTTAGTATGCCATAATTAATATATATTCTTTTACAATAATGAATATATTTCTCACTATTGAATATATTTTTTTAGATTCTTAATGAATCGTGAGGATTTCAATTGAGCCCGTATTTATTACGTTTAAACGATAATTTTTAACCATAATCTCTCTTATAGGTATCCATTCTTAAATATGTAAGGTTAAAAAGAATTCAACGAAAAGTTTAAATTCTACGTTATACTACCTCAATATTATGGTTCTTTTATTCCAGTCAGGGAAGTCTGTAAAAGACAAGATTATCATTACCTTGGGCTATATATGGCCTCTCAAGGCAAAAGAAATTCTGTCTTATATCAAAGGTAATTTTAATGCTAATGTAACGTACCAGGCAGTCTATAAGTCTATTAATGAGCTTATGGAAGAGGGCGTTGTGGTAAAAACTAGCGGAGGATTTACATTAAACAAGTCATGGGTTAGCTCTTTGAAAGAATATATGATTCACGTTGACCAATCATATAAAACAGATAACCCTAAAAAAGAAATTACAAATTCAGAGCAGATAATTGTTGATTCCATTTATGATTTTTATATGCATGTTCTTTCAATCTTAGAAAAACTTGCAAAAGATAAATACGCAACTAGCGTTCCGTCTGTGTTTAGGGCGCTACATGCATGGAATCCTTTGATTGTTGATAAAAATGAATTTAGCCGCACGGTAAAGGCAATTCCAAACTATAAGATATACACTATTGTTAGTGCAAATACGCCTCTTGATAGGGCATTAGCAAGGTATTGGAAAAGTGTGGGTGTATACTTCCAAACAAATATTTCGTTGCTTATCACCAATGATGTTGTAGTTATAGGGGACTATGTAATCCAAATAATTTATCCAAGCGAATTAATCAGCTTTTTAGACAAGTTTTTTAAAGAAACTAAAACAATTGAAGAGATGGATATTATTAAAATTCAGAAAGACATATACTACAAGAAGATGCCAATACCCGTAATCACTGTTAAAAATAGAACTCTTGCAGACGAATTAAGAAAAGAAACTCTCAGCTTTTTTGAATAATCTAGTAATGAATATATTTATCACTATTGAATATATTTTTTTAGAAATCACTATTTTTCGTAATATTTATATATCTAAACGTATTTCTTACATAATATGAAAAGAAAGGTCATCAAGCAGGGGCATAATACTTTGACTGTTACTTTGCCGAGGAAATGGTGCGATAGGTTTAATGTTAAAGGAGGGGATGAGATTGAGATTGAGGAAAGAGGAAGTTCACTTATCCTAGGTTCTGAGAACGGGATTTGTTTAGACAAAGTTGAGATAGATGTAACCGGCTTGGATAGAAGTTCAATTATGTTTTACATACGTTCTGTTTATAGAAGGGGCTTTGATGAGATTATAGTTAGGTTTAATAACCCATATACTCATCATTATAGGGTTGAACAAAAGAAAAAGGTTGTATCAGTAATCCACCAAGAGGTGAATAGGTTAGTTGGTGTTGAATTGATAGAGCAAAAGAATGATTTTTGTGTTATTAAGGATGTGTCAGGAGATTCTTTTAAGGACTTTGACATTATATTAAGGAAGGTTTTTTTATTGATAGCAGACGCTTTAAATGATATGGTAACTGGTGCAAAAGAATCAAAGGCAGTTTTAATAGAAGAAATTGAAGAAAAACATGATATAATCACTAAATTTATAAGCTATTGTTTGAGGCTTTTAAATAAAGGGGGGTATACTGATTATAGGAAAACTATGTTTTTGTATGCAATAATAGAATGCCTTGATATCATAACAGACATTACAAAATATGCAGCAAGGGATTTATTAGCTTATAACAAAAAGCTAAAGAAAGAAACATTAGACGTTTTGAATTTAATTAAAATTTCTTTTACCAATTTTTATGAGCTTTTTTATAAGTTTGATTTAAAGAAGTTTTCCAAATTAAATGAAATCAGAGATGGTGTTTTGAAGGGGATTGATACATTGCCAAAGAAGGTACCAGAAACAGAGTTAGTTTTAGTAACAGATATGGAACATATTTTAGAGATTATCAGAGAGATTTCTGGAACGAGGATGGGGCTGGAGTATTAATTTAAGAAGATAATCTTTTTACAGTTGGGTTGTAGCCTTGTGGTTTAAGACTATAATGAAGCGCCCTATTTGTAAAATAATTGTCAATTCCTTCATTAATTGATTGTGATTGTAGATTTGAATGCAACTTTTGATAAGCTTTTTGACTCGAAAGTGAATCAATAGGCACGTCTGGGAACCAATAAAATGGAATATTTGGGTAATGTGACTTTGCAATAAGGTGGTTGCTTCTAGTGTTAAGCTGGGTAAGTCTAGGACAATTCATATCAAATAAGATAGCCTCGGTATATCCATCTATATTAACACTAGGCACATCTGGGTGCGTCATAGCATAAAGAATGGGGTAGATTATCATCCTCTGATTGATCACGGGTCTTTCAGGGTTATCAGTTATATGCAAATTCACGGGTCTTAAATTATGGTATTTAACCAAAGCATCGATTGCTTTTGGGATTCTAAGCTCACCAAGAGCTAAAAAAAGTTGTGAAAAAACTGGATGTGTATGATAATTCATATCGCCAATAGCTGACATCAAAATTGAGGCAAACTGTTCTTTAAGTCTCATTGATACCCTAGACTTACCTGTAAATGCAGCGAAGAGATTTAAATCATCTAAAAAGGGATTATACACTTTTGACGGTTTTTCTTCTTTTGCCAAAAAAAAAGAGTAAGAATCAAAAAAAGATATTAACCCCACCATACTCAATTCGTTGGCCCCTACACTCTTCAAGATGATATGCTAAGTTTAAAATAATACTAACATAAGAAGGGAGTATAGCCCTCCACTCTTTATCTTTTGGCAAACCCCACAACTTAGCATCTTCTTCATAACTCCAAAAATTAACATAAGCATCCTTAATACTTAATATTCCAGAATTGATATTATCAGCAAAATATCTCGCTAAGAAAAATTCAAAATAGGAATCATGAATAAATTCTTTATCCTTGCCTTTTGAGTAAAGAAGGGACGAGTAATTATAACATTCTTCCCTAGCTCTTGATTCAAGGTCTTTTGGCATTTTATTTTTAGTGGTTAAGATAGTTCTTCAATTGTTTTAACCGCTCTCTTTGCCCATCCATAAATTTTATATGACTGATATCAGCAATGAGACGACCATCTTCTTCAATCTGGTCAAACTTTTTACCTCTGTATTTATCAATAATACTTCTTAATATAGGATCTGCTTCTTTATAACCACTAATATCAATTAGTTTTATATAATATGGTTTTAATCTTTCAGGAGCATATTCTACCTCTTTTGCTATTAATCTTCCTATTAAAAAAGATTCCTTTGATGGTATTTTTCCAGCCGCACGGAAATAATATACTACATCATACAAGACATCTTCTAAAAGAATGTAATCTATTTTATTTATTTTATATTCTGAAAACTCTTTAAAAATTTGCCTTGCTACTTCTAAAAGTTTTTCAGAAAAAAAAGAAATAGATACAACCTCTTCTATAGCTAGTAATGTTAAAACCTCAATTTTAGTGCGTAACCCACCCAAGTCAACCCCATTTTGACCTACAAAATTTTGACTTGTAACATTAACCAACTCTTGGATTTTATTATTGTCTAGCATTTTGATTGCACACTCTGTAGCATGTCTTCTATAGTTTTGATACAGATAAGCAAAACCTATAGTGGCAATTTCCATACCCCCTCTTCCAGAATTAGTCTCTTCTGCAAGGTACTTAGCCAAAAAGAAATCCTTATAACTATCATGAACAAACTCATGCCTTCCATCCCCTCTTGTGTAGAGAAGGGATGATTCGATTCTGGGTTCTAGGGTTTGTGTTTGCATCTTAGGTAGGCGATCGTTTTTGGTCATTTATTAACCAACAGAAAATAGGATCTTCATCATGTTTATATTTTTCTATAACTCTTCTAACATATTCGCTAACTTGTATGCCTTCTCTTTTTAGATTCCTATCTGAAACAAATAAAGCAAAATTTTGTCTACGAGAGGGAGAGCCGCCCCCATTTAATAGAAGATCATCTACAACTTCTGCTGCTTTTGGATGTCTGATTGAGAGTAGGCTTTTTAGGGCAGGTTCACAACTAGATTCCAGTATTCCAGATAAACCCCAAAATTCTTTTGCATTCTCACCACCATAAGTTATATCGGTTAAAATATCTACGGCTTTTGAGCTATTGGCTTTGCCTAATGCTTTTATGGCCTTAACACAACGTTCATTGTTACTATTATATATTATCCTTCTTACACAATCAAATGCTTCATCATTGTCCCCTGCTATACTTGTTAAAAAATTGGTTGGCAAATAAAATGTTCCTCCATACTTATGTGTACCCTCTCTACAATAGGTTATTGCTCTCTTAATCACAGTCTCATCTTCGTAGGCTAACCTACAAAATTGTGGTTCAATCTTCTCTATAAGTTCATTTAAACCTAACCAACCACTAGATGCCAAAGGAACAATTAGATTAGCTACTGTATCTAATATACCAAGAGATATAGAAGTTTGATCAATCTCTCTTTTGTTTACAGATCTAGACTCTAAAATACACTGGGAAACAAAAAGAAGAAATTCAATTGAACTTATTTTTTCTGGTAAATCCATAGCATCTCTCGTTAAATTACCACTGTAACTTACTGGTTTGTAGAAAGAAAGCATCTTCCTTATGAACTCTGTTCCATCTTCTATAATTCCAGCATAGAAGAGGATAATTTTACGCCACCCTTCATTAGGTATATAGTGTGTTACATCAGTATTATATTTAACAATACCTTTAGCCAAAAAATAATCCATATAACTATCATGAACAAAATTCTGTTTTCCATTATTCCCCAAGTATAAGAGACTTGATTCAATTCTCGGTTCTAATGATTGGTTTGACATTTTATTGCTTATTGTGTTTTTTGTCATAAAACTCTCTTAAACTTCTTACAGGATCTTTATTTTTTAATAATCCTAGATGTGATAAACAATAATTGGCAAGAGCAGTACCTCTTGATAAGGTAACGAGAAACTTATCTCTATCCAGTTTTCCAAATAATGATTTGTATATTTTCTCATTATAAAAAACTTGAGCGGTTATATCCAATAACTCATATAATTTGTCAAAAGATAACCTATCTACTAAAAACCATAAGACATCAATAGTTTCTATCTTATGTTCTGTGGTCCTGTGAGGAACAAGTAATGTATAAACATCTTTATATTCTATACTCCAATCATTTATCCTCCTAAAAAAGTATCGAGAAGCAAAGAACTCCCTATATTTATCATGAACAAAATCTTGAGTTCCATCTCTTTTGGTGTAAAGAAGTGATGATTCAATTCTTGGTTCTAATGTTAGGAACATTTTAATTTTAACTATTTCTTAAGTATTTATTTTAGTTTTTTTATTTTCTTAATTTTATAACCCCCATTTATCAATAATGCTTCTTATTTTAGGGTTTTTTCTTCGTATAGAGTATACCAATTGCCCGTACACAAAATTCTTTTTGTTCTTCAAGAATATGCCCCTGTTCCAACTCTTTTGCTATAATTCTTCCTAACTCTAAAGACTCGCTTGTCGGGCGATCAGCACATGTTTGAGAACTACTCCGAGTGACAAAGTTGTATAATGTATCACCTAAATTGCTTTTTAAACAAACGTAGTTTATATAAAGTTGGTCTAATATTTCTAAAAATGCTTTAGAAAAAAGTGGGATAGGTATAACTTTTTCACTAGATAGTACTTCTAAAAGTAAAATCCTATTAGGTAGTGGTGCATCAATTTGATTTATGGCGTCTACTAATTCTTTGATTTTTTGATTATCTAAGAACCTAACTATACTCTTAGCTACATGATGGTCGGGATACTTAAAACTTTTGTCTAGACAATAAAGATAATTAATATAAAAATCAATTGTGCTTAATCTTCCATCATTTACCCTATCAGCAAAATATTTAGCAAGAAAATGATCCCTATAGCTATCATGGATAAATTCTTTATTCTTATCTTTTGAATAAAGAAGAGATGAATATTTATAACATTCTTCCCTAGCTCTTGATTCAAGGTTTTCTAACATTTTCTATTTATCATTTGTATTTTTTTCTCAATCGTTGCTTTCTCTGCATTTTTCCAAGCTCCTTATAGCAAAGACATGTTTTGGATATATAATATCCTTTTAAAAAATCTGATTCTTTTGCAAATTTTTCAAATAATTCAATACTTCTTTCAAACAATTTTTTTGCAGAACTATAGTCTTTACTATAATTCTTAAGTTCCGTGGCTGCATCAAATGCAACGTGAGCTTCTTCTGTCCTTATATCTTCACCATCTAACCCTTTGTACAAGGCCATGGCCCTCTTTAAATATTGGTTTGCTCTTCTTGGTTTGGTAAATCTGTACAATTTTCCTAACTCATACATACATTCAGCAGACAATCTGCTAGTTTTAATTGTATATTTTAGGCATTCTTCAAATTCAATTAAAGCTTTTTGCGTAAGCTCCCACTTATGCCTATACACCAGACCCAGTTTATAATGTGTTAGTTGAGGATCTTTTAGAATTTCTATCGCATAATCTTCTAATCTCTTCTTGCCTTTTTTTGAAACTGTTAGGATAGCATTTGCTATCAAACCACCATCATAAATACTAAGATCATTAAACAGTTGAGAAATGATGCTAACTACAGTAGATTCTGATACTGCTTTAGTTTCATTTGAACTTTGAGCTAATAGTTGAAATTTTTTATAATGGACTATTTGCAATAACATCTCGTTAGCATCTGTGACCATACCTACATAAAAGGGGGTTGCTTGAAGTAATTCTGGGCGAACAAACCAATAATAGGTCAACTGATTTTCCTTACCTAATCTATTTGGTGCTAAATACTTAGCCAAAAAATAATCCCTATGACTATCATGAACAAATGCTTGCATTCCATCTTCTCTGGTATATAAAAGAGATGATTCAATTCTTGGTTCTAATGGCTGGGTTTGCATTTTAGTGTATTACTTCTTTCTTTTATTGTTTGCCCATCAATATATCTTCTAAGGGTGTTCTTTCATTACGCAGGATTTTTTTATGTAGTTCCCAATTAACCCCCCATATCTTGGGTTTTAGTAAAACATAAGAAGCCCCATTTTTGATTAAATGAGATAAGTCTATATCATACAACAAACCACCACCATAAACAAGTATGGCTATATTCCGGTTATATTTTTCCATCGCAGTTAATGTATTAATAACCAAAACTGACTCCCTCTGCATATGTATTTCGCTTTCTTCTTTTGACTCGTCTTCACTCTTCTTATCTTCATCTTTTGTTTTAAAATTATACTCTTTGATGTATAAGTCTCTATCCTCACTACCGTAGAGTATAATCGGATAATCGGTAGTGATGGATAGAAACTCTGGACCAGTTATTTCCCCTTGTTTCATGAAATATATACAAACTTCTTTTCTTATTTCTGTATCTGGAAATGCCTTAAACCAAGAAGTGTCGATAAAACCATCTGCGCCTTCAACACATATAATATTGACGTTATATTGGAGATGGATATGTTCAATAAGCTTTGCAATAGCCATCTGACCATCAAAACTACAATAAGAATCATCTTTTATTCGAATTAGCAACTTTGAGTTGACTCCTAATCCATAATGGTCCCCTATATTTGCTGTTTCTATTATATCTTTATCATTGAGAATGTTATTAAGGGTTGGAGGATTATAGTCATCTCCAAATATCTCTCGCAAAAAATGGTACGTTTTGGCATATTGGTTAGAAACACTCCTGCCCCCCCTAAATCCAATCATATTATGTAACCCTACAAAATCTAAGGTTCCATTCTCTAGTTTTTTTATAACTTCTCGTGAAACAAAAAAACCTTTGTGTGTATCATGAACAAAATCTTGGCTTCCATCAACTTTTGTGTACAAGAGTGATGATTCAATCCTTGGTTCTAAAGTTTGAGATGTCATTTTATTAGGGGTACAATGAATAAAAATCAGGTATATCTTTTTTGTGCAAAATATTATCTAAAACGTCCTTTACCTCATATACATGAGTGGTGTAAGACAAGTCATAGCTGGCATAGAAAGGGCTTCTTTTCTTGGTATCCATCCATCGGTTGACAATGCTTTGTGCTTTTTCCATAGCACCATTGATTGACGCAGCTTTTATAGCAAGTTGCGGAACTGACCATGAATCCCAAAATGGAGAAGGATCTGTTATAGCAGGATTATAATGTACCTCTTCAATACATTTAATGAGGTAATAAGAACCTTTAGAATCCATATTATTTGGAAAGGATACAGATTCTTTTATTAGTTCAGCACAAAATTGTGGATATTCAAAATAATCATCATACGAAATGTATCGTTCATCACCAGTACGCATAATGAAAGATGTCCCTCTTACAAAATAATCCCATATATCATCTACTAATTCTCTTACTTTTTTGGGATAAAGATAGTGTGCTATGAAACACCAGATGTTCCTGTTTGGTAAAAAATTTACTCTATCAATATCATAAGCATCCAAGAGCGCATTTGAAGGTATTTTAGGAAGCCAATCAAATATCCTATCATTACTACAATCAATTTGATTATTATTCATTTTTTCTGCAAGAGCTAATGCCAAAAAATAATCCTTATGGGCGTCATGAACAAATGCTTGACCACTATCTCCTCTTGTATAGAGAAGGCTTGACTCAATCCTTGGTTCTAGTGTTTCAGTTGGCATTTTTATAATGCATAAGCGATTCTAAAACTTCAACAGCATAAGGGTTATCTGGATTATCTGGACCAATGGTTTTAATAAGTTCTAGGAAATAACCTGATTTTAACATTTTAAGTGTGGTAATTGATTGTTGGTATACTCCAAAATCATCAGAATTTGCTTCTAAGAAAGCTGAGAGGTAATCCATAACTTGGGTTTCTAAATCTTTATTCCTACAACATTCAATGTAACATTTTGCTAAAAGAGAGGGTCTTGGTTTATCAGCTAATAACACCTCAAAAAATTCTTTTTCATAATCTAACATCCCTATAAGATAAGGTAAAACTGAATAAACAAGTGATTTTTCTACAGGTACTAACCAAAAGGGAGGCAGTGAGTGTGTTTCTCTGACTTTAACTACCTTTCTTTGCCATTTAAGGTTAGTATCTGTATCTTCATTTACTACAATACCTTTAAGTAGGCTAAATGTAATTCCTGTTTGTTCAACTCTTAACACCCCTAAAATCTGGGGAGTATCTTTTAACATACTATAAGCTTTTTGAGGAGATAATTGAGCTGATTGTATTCTTTCTGCTAGAGCTTCTGCCAAAAAGAAATCCCTGTAACTATCATGAACAAACTCCTGCCTTCCATCCTCTCTTGTGTAGAGAAGAGACGATTCAAGTGGCATTTTTCACTTTGCCCCATTTTCACCTTTGCCAAAAGTATCATTATACGCTTTTTCTGCTAACAAGTTTTTCCATTCTTTTATTTCATCTACTATAAAATGTTGCCCTAGTGGATATTTTTTTCCTTCTTCGCGCTTAATTGGCCAATCATGATGCAATTTTTTAATATCATGACCGCATTGATCGTCTGTAAATGCCTCATAAAGCTGTGTTCTTGTCAATGGTTTTCCTTTTTCTACCGCTTCTCTTATTGAATCATCAATCACATAATCACTTACTCTCTTATTCCCCCCATTTCCTGTAGGGAATATCTTAGTCAAAAACAATTTAGTCTGGTAATAGCCAGTAATGCTTGGGTCATATTGCTGTAAATATTCTTTAAATCTCCCAGCATTTTTTAGGTCAATCCTATCTTTTATGAACTCATCAGTTTGTTTTGCAATGCTTTCTGTATCAATTCTCATATTTTTATATCCAGGATAATATGGCTGGATGTCTTCTCTTTCCCTTCTTGAGAGCGCTATAACCCGGTTTTCTTCCTTTCTCAGGTTATGAATTAGGCCACCCATTTCTTTCTTGTAGTCTGGATTTAGCTTTTGGAAATCATCAATTATAAAAACAAATTTATATTCTTTTAGTAATACTGCTGGTAATTTCTGCTCGTTGATTAATTTTTTAACTACAGACTCAATTCTTGGATTTCCGTTTTCATCTCTATTGTCATCTGCAGATTTAGTTATGCCCTCACAATTTAAAATAAGAGGTATATAATTCTTATAAGCTTCGCCAAATTTGCCTTCCAAGAATTTTTTAGCAATTTCTGTTGCCAATATGGATTTCCCTTGCCCACCATGGCCAAAAATAATGATGGGGTCTTCAGATTTAATGGCTCCTTCCAGAGTTTCCTTATACTCTTCATATTTTTCTTCCCCTCTTTGGTCTTTTTCTTTAAGCCTTAATCCCAGCAAAGGGGTTTCTAATATCCCTTCCCCTCTCTCTTTAATTAGGGTATCAACAGATCTCCCTCTCAACTCTTTTATTGTTCTTTCTGTTTCCGCTATTATTGGCTCTAGTCTTGCTGGGTCGTTTAAATAATTAAAATCTTTATCCACTTTTATTACAACCACGCTGCCTCTTGTTTTTGATTTGTCTGCTTTTTCTAATACTACTTTAAGATTTTCAAAATGCCTGATATAAGCAGGAATAATATCTATATTGCTGCTATGCCCAACAAAATCTATTCTTCTACCCTCTATTGAATTATAAAAGCTTACTCTGTCTTGGAGAGGCAAGAATAATCCTTTTTTATCATCGGCTAAGCCTAATTGTTCCCCCCCCCCATAGGTGGGTGGGGAAAATAGAGATAATAGATAAATGACCCTCTGCGTATATAATAGGAGGTTTTCTGTAAGAATCTTTCCGTTACCATCAACAACTGCTTGGAAAGGATCTTTTCCCCCTAATGATAAAATCCTTAATCCTTCAACGATTTGCTTAACCTCCCCTCTATCTCTTTCACCATACAATATTTTCCTAAGATCTGAGTCAAGAAATCTCTCAACACCTTTTTCATCAAATGGTTTCTCAGGGTGAAGGTCTCTTGGCCCATGATAATGTGAACTTAGTAATGGGGTAGGTATTATTCCGTGGTCAAGCGTTAATTCTAACAGATATTTATATGTGTCCGGCTTTATTTCACCAAAATTTCCCCTCATCTCACCTTGAATTTGCTTTGCCAAACGGTCTAACTCAGCTTCTAAATCATGATTACTGAGGTAATATTTCAATAATGCGTGGTGCATTGCCCTTGGCAGTCTGCTCGTTATAACTAAAGAATCCTTATCCCCTTTTTGCTCTTTAGCTTTTACTGTTCCTTCAGGGCCATTTATTAGCATTATTGGGCTTTGGCCTACAATTATTTTTACTCCTTCCTCTTGGCCAGGAGCCTCTAACACGCTGGCGTGCCCTGTAACTATAAACTCTACATAAACTTCATCATCTAATTTTCTTTGTGGCTCTGGAAATTCTCCGATTCCTTTTAATAGTTTTACTAAGCTTTCACGTGCTTTATGGATATACGGAAAGAAATCATCTTGTATGTTATATTCTTCTGGATTTCTTGATGGGTTCTTCAGTTCTAGAATATCTTTAATATACTCTGTTTTTAATTCTGTAGGTATATCATTTATTGGCATTCTCCCACCAAATCCCTAAACCCCCTTTTCTTTTAGGGGGTAAGGTAACTGCCTATTTAAACCTTTTGTTATCTTTATTACAAAAGAGTAGCAAATAATATTTACAAAACAACCCGTATTTTTGGGCAACTCTTAGAAATGCTTTGCATTTCTGAGACACAAAAAATCGCCTCAGCGATTTTTTCGTGTTTTCTAAAAGTTGCTTATAGCCACCCTATGAGGAGCGAAGCGACGAATAGCTAGGTAATCTAAAACTATTTAAATTGATTAAAAATACTCTAAATTATGAACCCAGAGCTTATTGCATCAGCATGAAATAGTAATTGGATTATGTTACACATGTTACATTTATTATGTTACATATGTAACAACCAATCAAAAATTTTCGAAATGTTTATATATTACATATGTTACATCTCTGCTATTACAGGTGTAACATATGAGGCTGGAAAAGCATATAGATGATTTAATAGGGCTGCTGAAGGACATTAGAAAAGAGCCAAGCCCGGCTGTTATTGGCTTTGCTTATTCTACAGCAGCGGCCCACATCTTTAGCATTGTTTTCCATGATGAATTAGATCCTGGAATGGCTATAAAACACGAGGATTTTAGGTCGGAAAGAAACATAAAAAAGCTAAAAGGCCTGATAAAGGATTTTGATAAAAAAGACGAATTGTTCATCTTATGGAAAGAAATGGAAAACAAAAGGAATGAGCTTTGTTATGGCTATCCTGATGAAGAAGATGTTAAAGGGTATACCAAAAAATTTTATAAAATAAAGGAAATTCTTGAAAATGCATCGGGTTTAAAATTTGAAATTGATTTTTTGGAGAAATACATGTCCAGAATTAAAGGTGAAAAAAATGAATGATTTGATGTCTTACGCCTATGACTTTGTATCATATTTAATGTTACAGCCGCCTATTAAAAAATACCCCATCACTAAAATAATCCTGTTCGGCTCTGTTGCTAGAGGGGACTACACTAAAAGAAGCGATATAGATTTGTTTATTGATATAGCAAATCTTAATAAAATAAGCTCATTATCAAATGAAATAGAAAAAATAAAAACAAATTTTTTTGAATCTGAGAGAATGAAAAAATGGGGCAGGTTAAATATTGCGAATAATTTTAACATAGCCATCGGCAATTTAAAAGAGAAAAAATGGAACGAGCTTAAAAGAAGCATGCATTCCCATGCTATATTAATTTGGGCAAGATTTTCCGATATAGGCGAAGAAGAATTAGTGCCATATGCTTTGATTAAATGGAATATAGGGATGGATAATGCCAGCAAAAGAGTTAATATAGCTAGGAAATTATATGGCTATAAACAGAAAGGCAGAACATATGCTGGTTTGCTAAAAGAAATCGATGCAAAATTAATCGGCAAAGGCATAGCTTTGGTGCCCGCAGAACATATCAACAGGTTTAGGGAACTATTTACCAATTTAGAAATAAAGTATAATATAGTAGATGTCTTTATAAAATAATTTTCTTGAGAATTTTGAATTGAAATCCAAACCCTTTTAAACCAATAAAAAATACCCCTTGTTATGAACCCAGAGCTAATCGCACCGGCAGGCAACTGGCCAATGCTAAGGGCAGCTATAAAAGCAAAGGCTGATGCTGTCTATTTTGGCGTAAAGCAGCTGAACATGAGGATGACTGCAAATAATTTTGAATTGTCAGAATTAAAAAGAGTTGTTTCAGAGTGCCATAAGAACAAAGTTAAAGCATACCTAACTCTAAATACCATAATCTATGACAACGAGATAGAAAAACTAAAAAACCTACTTAAAGAAGCAAAAAAAGCCAAAATAGACGCTGTTATAGCATGGGATTTTGCTGTTTTAAAAGAAGCAAACAAATTAAAAATACCAATCCATTTGTCAACACAGGCTTCTGTAAGCAACTATGAAAGCGCAGAATATTATTATAAAAAATTCAATGTTGAGAGCATAACATTAGCAAGAGAATTATCACTGGAGCAGATAAAAGAAATAATAAAAAAAATAAAGAAAAACAAGCTAAAGCTAAAGATAGAAACATTCATCCACGGCGCAATGTGCGTATCTATTTCTGGCAGATGCTTTTTAAGCCAGGAAATATTCAACAAATCAGCAAATAGAGGCGAGTGTTTGCAGCCATGCAGAAGAAAATACATTGCTTACGAGCCAGAGGATAAATACAAGCTAGCTTTAGGGGAAGATTATATAATGAGCCCAAAAGACTTATGTGCATTGCCTTTTATAGACAAGCTGATTGAAACAGGAATCAATGCTTTTAAAATAGAAGGAAGGAACAGAAGCCCTGAATATGTTAAAACAGCTGTGGAGTGTTACAGGGAAGCGATTAATAACTATAAACAATTAGGTAAGATAAAAAACAAACTACTAACCAAATTAAAAACAGTCTACAATCGCGGCTTTAGCTCGGGTTTTTATTTAGGCCTGCCAACAGCAAAGGATTTTACAGATGCTTACGGCTCAAAACAGGCTAAAACAAAGTTTTATGCAGGTAAAATAAGAAATTATTACAAAAAAATAAAGGTAGCAGAGATCCTGGTAGAAAACGAGCCGATTAAGGTTGGAGATGAATTAATAATCATAGGCAATAAAACAGGATGCGTGGAAGAAAGATTAAGCTCAATGGAAATAAGCCATAAAAAAGTAAAAGAAGCAAAAAAAGGGCAGAGAGTTGCGATAAAGACAAACAATCTGCTAAGGGAAAATGACAGGGTTTTTGTTCTAAGCCCAAACCTCTAATTTATTGGCTTTTTTTTCAGTTAAAGCAGAGCCAATTCCCTTCCCAACAAAAAAGGATTTTTCGTTGAGTGTTCCAGCTAAAATATCAAAAAAACTTGGTTTTTCTACATATTCCACGATTTCAACTGTGATGTTAAGCTCTTTCTCTAGGTAAGCAATAGCTTCCTCTTCACCACCTAACTCATCAACCAAGCCAAGCTCTTTTGCCTCAGAGCCAAGGTAGAAAATTCCAGTTGCTAAATCATTTACTTGCTCATTTGTAAGGCCCCTGTTTTTAGCTACCTCTTCTATAAAATATTCATGAATCAAATCCAATTTTTTTTGGAATAAAATCCTTTCGGTGGGCGTTAATTCCCTAAACGGCACACCCATATCCTTATATTTGCCGGAAACGAGCCTTTCATAGGTTACATTGTAATCTTTTATTAACCCAGAAAAATCCAGATAAGATGCTATCACGCCTATTGAGCCGGTGACAGACATCCTGTTGGCTATTATATAATCCGTGGCAGAAGCAACCCAATAACCTCCTGATGCGCCCGTTTCCCTTATTAAGGCAACTGTTGTTTTATCAACTTTTTTAATGGCGTTTGCTATTTCTTCAGAGGCAACAGCGCTACCGCCGGGGGAATTTATCTCAAATATTATTGCTTTTATTGTAGGGTCTGCATCGGCATCTTCTATATCCAGCTTGATTTTGGTGGAAGAAACAACATCCTCATCAAAGAAACCACCGCCGCCTTCTGTTAATATCAATCCGTTTATATGAATTAAAGCAACATTTCCTGTGCCTATCCTTTCTGCCTCACTCAAACCGAAAAATAAGGCGACTATACCAGCAAAAATAAATGCAAAAAACAGCAGTATAACCAACACAACTGCAATAATTACCCATTTCACATTTGATTTTTTTTCCATTTTTATCACCCAACCTAATTATATTTGTTTACAACCATTGTTTTGCTTAAAATTTCACTTAACCTTTGGTTAGTTTTAGTTAAAAACATCAAAATGGGGTCTATGACCCATAACAGCACAAATGGAAATACAGGTATTAGGAACAAACTCCTTACAGCACATTGCCAGAATCTTAATTTATTTGTTTGGCTGGCTACTGTTATTCTTGTGAATATCTTGCCAATTGTTTGCCCCAGCTTCCATTCCAATATTGCAAAATATAGCAATGTCAATATACCAAAAAACAGCATAATAATATTGATTGTTTTGGAAATTGATGGATTGGATTGTAGGTAGCTATAGGTTTCTTTAAAACTGGCGGTTGGCATTATTTTAGTCAATATTCCCCTGAAAGGGAAGAAAAGAACAAAATCAACTACCAACAGATCTATAATAAATGCTATTATCCTTCTCCATTTAGAAGCAGGCCCTCCTTTATTGAAGGCATATTCTTTTGGTATATCACTAAGCCCCTTTTTTTTCATAGTAGTGTAAGGATAAACCAATTGATATAAAAAGGTTTTTATCGAAAGGTATATAAATAGTTTAATTATCCTGTTACTCAATGAGTAGAAAAAAAGAAGAACAGGAAAGGCAGGAACAGATGCAGCAAGAGATCAGCAGGATCAGGCTGCCTTATGGAAGACAGGTTCTTGGTATTTTAGACCAACGCTTAGGAGCTTCCAGGATGAGAGCCAGGTGTTTGGATGGAAAGACAAGGATATGCAGAATACCTGGGAGATTAAAAAGAAGGCTGTGGGTAAGAGAAGGCGATATATTAATAGTTGAGCCATGGGAGTTTGGCGGCGATGGCAAGGGAGACATCATCTATAAATACTCACCAACACAAGTTGTTTTTCTTAAAAAGAGGGGTTATTTAAAGAAATTAGAGGAATTTGAGGGTTTTTAGTTTTATTACTACTCTAGAATAGAAATCTTTAAATATGAGTTGGATTCTACCTTTATTAAGATGGGGGAGAAGAACACCAACTTATTTTTAGCTGTAGATTTGATATTATTAGCAGTCTTTCTCGGGCTTATTCTTTTAACGTTTGATTTAGGCGGTGTGGTGTTTGGTTTGCAGTTTTTTTTGATACTGTTCCTGTTATTTGCAAGCTTTATTTCCCTGCTTGTTGTTTATAATGGGGTGGATTGGGGGTGGCCTTCTTTATCATTGATATTTGCCGTTATATTAATTGATTTGCTTTTGGTTTATTCTGTAAATAGGCTGGTTAATGCCGTATATTTTTTCACTACGATAGCAGCTGCTGTTGGTTTTATAATAGCTGTTATAAGCGTAAAAGATAGAAGACTGGAAAAATTAGAGGAAGAAATGGAGCCTTATGAAGAGGCAGTTACGAAGTATACACCTGGAAAGTATATAACAAGCAGAAGGAGCATATATTATCATGCGCCAAAGTGCGACTGGGCAAAGAAGATAAGGAAAAAGAACCAGCTATGGTTGAGTGAAGAAGACGTTAAGAAGAAGGGGCTGAAGAAGCATAATTGTTTAAAATGATTATTTTTTCTTTATAAGGTGGATTATTAATATTACAGCGCCAACTGTCAAAGCAGAATCCGCCACATTAAAAGCTGGCCATATCCTAAAGTCTAGGAAATCTATGACATAGTTTAGCCTAATCCTGTCAATTAGATTGCCGATTGTTCCGCCTAAGATAAAGGCAATAGATGTCCATGCAATCTTGCTTTTAGGAAGCTTATCAAAATAATATAAGATAGCACCTATAACTATTATGGAGATCCATACCAAAAGCCATTGCTGGTTTTGCAGGATGCCAAATGCAGCTCCTGTGTTTCTTATGTAGGTTAAGTGGAAAACATTAGTTATTATTGGCAATGATGTTATGTTTTTGGAGGCTAGCAATTTGGCTAGTTGGTCAATTATCACAACTAGTAATGCGATTGAGAAAATGAATGATTCTTTTTTATATTTCATAATAAGAATTTACTATGGCATATTTATAAATTTTACCACGCTCTTCTTCTGGGGCGCTGCTCTTCTTCTCCTGCTGCAATCCTTTCTATGTTAGCCAGCCTTTGGTTTATGCTTTCTAAAGATGCCCTTAGAGCATCCAGTTTGCTTGATATTACCTCCACTTTAGCCTTTAGATACTCATCTTGCGGCGTTGCTGCTTGTTGAGGGTAATCGTATCTTGGCTGTTGATAGGGGTTTTGAAAACCTTGTGGCTGCCCAAAGCTTTGTTGTGGAGGCATTTGTTGTTGTGCTGGCTCATTTGGGAAACTTAAATCAGAGCCCAGGCCCAGGTTTTCTGGGCCACCCCCTAAATCAGGGCCAAGACCAAGATCCTTGCCAGGGCCACCAAGGTCACCAAACTCGTCCTTATTTTTCCCCCAGAACTTTAATTTACTAAAAAATGCCATATCCCGCACCTCTTTTTTATGAAATTATTGATCTTCTACCTCTAATATGGGGTTATCTTTTATTTTGCTTATGTTTATATTCTCTTTAGCATAATCAACAGCTTTATCTTCAACTTTGCCGATTGCCATACCAACAACTTTGGCTGTTTTTTCCTTAACAAAATTTTTAAAGTTCAAGTTAGTCAATAAACCTATCAGAATAATTATTAATAGTATAGCTGCTATATAAGTAACAACTTTGGCTGTTTTTTTGATTATGAAGAGCAGTAATGCAACAACAATAATTGCAATAATTGATGTTATTAGTATCTCCATCATTCAAATCTTGCTTATTTCTTTTAAGATATATAAAGGTTTTTGTTTTTTAGGGTTGTTGCGAAATTAACGGCTTTGCCCTACTCGCTTTTGCTCCCTTCGGTTGCAAAAGCTTCATCTCGTCTTTGCATTGCTTACTTTGTAAGCAATGCAAACAAAGACTTCGACGGTCAAAGCCTATTTCGCAACAACCCCTATTTTTTCAGTTATTTCTTTTACAATATTTAGTTATAGGGCAGTTTTCGCAATTTGGCTTCTTTTTGCAGTAATTTTTACCTAATTCTACCAATAAAGCGTGGTATTCATTAAAAATCCTATGGTCCTTTTTTAGGTTGTTCATGAAAAGTTCTTGCAATCCATCATAACCCTCTTCCTTAAAACCCAATCTGGCCATTATCCTTTTTGTGTAAGCGTCTATGACAAATATTGGCTTATTAAAAGCGTACAATAAGATAGAATCTGCTGTTTCTGGGCCAATTCCTTTAACATCCAATAATTGTTCCCTAGCTGGATTTTTGTTTTTTGACATGTCAGAAATCGCACCTTCGCACGCTCCGAGCTTTAGCTCTGAGAAAGAAGGGCG
>Ga0209211_10003906_pt1 | contig 23731 bp, 19 predicted proteins | sample RifGroA2_FD_183992 | JGI IMG/M metagenome (GOLD analysis project Ga0209211, IMG submission 183992) | Groundwater microbial communities from Rifle, Colorado, USA - Groundwater A2 (SPAdes) (version 2) | ecosystem: Environmental > Aquatic > Deep subsurface > Groundwater | place: Rifle, Colorado...
GATTACTTCAGGCGTTGATTTTCTTGGTTGGGTACATTTTTCTAAGTATAGAATACTTCGCGAGACAACAAAAAACAGAATGTTGCGTCGCATAAAAAATATGCCAACTCACGAATCTTTACAATCTTATCTTGGTCTTCTTAAACACGGTCATACTCAAAAGGTTAAACAAGAAGTTTTAGGCCAATATTGGTTGTGGAAATTGTGAATTTTGAGCTTATACACAGCCTGTGCTCACCCCCCTTGACAAGAAACGGACAAGCGACTATACTTGTGAAAGGTAAAAAAACATACAACTTAGCATTTTCTTAAGTCTCGCCTTTGCGGCAGGAAACTAAGAGGAGAAAAAACAGCAACTAATAACTTGGTTTCTGTTTTTTCTTCGCCAAAAATCGGTAGAAGAAAAATGCACTTTGACAATTTATTACATTGACCACAAAAAGGTGAAAAACATTTCCAAGTCTATTAACGAGTTTATATTTCAACCTACTCAAAGAAAACAATAATGGGTAGGATCACTTTCTTATTGAGAGTTTGATCCTGGCTCAGGATGAACGCTGGCGGCGTGGTTAAGGCATGCAAGTCGAACGGACGCATTGGTGATTACATCAAAGATGCGTTAGTGGCAAACGGGTGAGTAACACATTGGTAACCTACCTTCAAGACGTGAATAACTGCGCGAAAGCGCGGCTAATACACGATGGTCATGCGGGGACATAAGTCATTCGCATGTAAAGATCCAAAAGATTGCTTGAAGAGGGGCCTATGGCCTATCAGGTAGTTGGCGGGGTAATAGCCCACCAAGCCTATGACGGGTAGCAGGCGTGAGAGCGCGACCTGCCTCACTGGGACTGAGACACTGCCCAGACACCTACGGGTGGCTGCAGTCGCGAATCTTCCTCAATGGCCGAAAGGCTGAAGGAGCGACGCCGCGTGCAGGATGAAGGCCTTCGGGTCGTAAACTGCTTTTGCAGGGGACGAACGTATGACGGTACCCTGAGAATAAGAGGTTGCTAACTCTGTGCCAGCAGCAGCGGTAATACAGAGACCTCAAGCGTTATCCGGATTTATTGGGCGTAAAGCGTCCGCAGGTGGTTTGAAAAGTCATTGGTCAAATCTTGAAGCTCAACTTCAAGACTGCTTGTGATACTTTCAGACTAGAGGATGGGAGAGGCGAGTGGAATTACCGGTGTAGTAGTAAAATGCGTTTATATCGGTAAGAACACCAGAGGCGAAGGCGGCTCGCTGGAACATTCCTGACACTCATGGACGAAAGCGTGGGGAGCAAAACGGATTAGATACCCGTGTAGTCCACGCCCTAAACGATGGATACTAGGTATTGGCAGTATCGACCCTGTCAGTGCCGGTGACAATAGCTAACGCGTTAAGTATCCCGCCTGGGAAGTACGGTCGCAAGACTAAAACTCAAAGGAATAGACGGGGACCCGCACAAGCGGTGGAGCATGTGGTTTAATTCGACGGTAAGCGAAGAACCTTACCAGGGCTTGAACTGTAGCTGCAAATCCCATGAAAGTGGGACTCCTTCGAGGGTGCTATAGAGGTGCTGCATGGTTGTCGTCAGCTCGTGCTGTGAAGTGTACCGTTAAGTCGGGAAACGAGCGCAACCCCTATGCTGTGTTAAATTGTACACAGCAAACTGCCTTGGATAACAAGGAGGAAGGAAGGGATGACGCCAAATCAGCATGGCTCTTACGTCCTGGGCCACACACGTGCTACAATGGGAAGTAACAAAGGGTTTTGCCAAGTCGCGAGACGGAGCTAATCCCAGAAACCTTCCCCCAGTTCAGATTGGAGTCTGCAACTCGACTCCATGAAGTCGGAATCGCTAGTAAACGCCGATCAGCCACGCGGCGTTGAATACGTTCTCGGGTCTTGTACTCACCGCCCGTCAAGCCAAGGGAGTTGGCAATGCCTGAATCTCGTTTTCACGGGAGAGGGCAGGGTCAGCAACAGGGGCTAAGTCGTAACAAGGCATCCGTAGCGGAAGCTGTGGATGGATCACCTCCTTTCTAAGGAGTACATGCTTTGGAAACAAAGCGGTATTTCAGTCGAGGGGTGGGGAAAACCTATAGGTTTCCTCATCTCGCAAAAGATTTGGTTTGTTTTTCACCTTTGTGGGGTCAATGAATTTTAAAAGTCTACACCGGAGTGTTGGGGCGCGTACGCACTTGAAAAATATTTCAAGATAGTGTAGCCTTAAGGCATAAATTACGGGTAGATTTTTTGTTTATATACGGGCGATTAGCTCAGATGGTTAGAGCGCGTCACTGATAATGACGAGGTCTGAGGTTCGATTCCTCAATCGCCCACCATTAAAAAAACTATGATACAGAACAAACACATCACAACATGGTCAAGTTTTACCGACATGCGCGTTTAGGAGGCATCTCTCAAAAGCGCGAACGTTGTATTATTGTTGAATCGCCTTTTGAGGGCGATTTTTGTTTTGTTAATAGTTGCATGATATGAATACCATAGCGCGATACAATCAAGCAGTGAAATTCTTGGAAAATTTGTCCAACATTTACCAGCCGTTTGGTTTTACCATGGAACGTCCCTCGGCACATCCGGAGTTGCATTTGAAACGCATGCGATATTTTTTGCGCATGCTCGGCAATCCTGAAAAAAGCATGAAGTTTGTGCATGTAACCGGTACGGCGGGCAAGGGGTCAGTGGCGCATTTGGTTCATCGGATGTTGGTTTCAGACGGCAAGCGCGTTGGATTATTTACCTCTCCGTTTGTAACCACGACGGCGGAAAAAATTGTAGTGAATAACCGGTTTATTTCCGCGCGTGATTTTGCGCGGTTAGTTGGCTGGATGAAACCGTTTATAGCTCGTGCATACACGCAGTGTTCATATGGTGGCCCTACGTACTTTGAAGTGCTGTTTGCGCTTGCGCTCATGTATTTTAGAGAACAAAAATGCGCATGGTCGGTGCTTGAGGTGGGGTGTGGCGGGCGATTTGACGCAACCAATGTGATACCAAGTCCCAAGGTTGCCGTGATTACCAATGTTGATTATGACCATACGCAACTTTTGGGGAAGACACTCAAGAAGATTGCTTATGAAAAAGCAGGTATCGTTAAGAAAGGATGTGTATGTATAACAGGGGAACAGCGGCCGCGCATTAGCGCAATCATTGAAAAAGAATGTGCCAAAGTCGGCGCGCATTTTTTGTATGTTGTGGCACATTCCAAAAACACGACCGAAGGGAATGTGAGCATAGCGGAGGAAACAGCGCGCACGTGCGGCGTATCAGAAAAAGCGATAGTGCGTGGCGGAGAGGGCGCGCGTTTGCCTGCGAGGTTTGAGATAATGCAAGCAAAACCACTTGTCATTCTTGACGGCGCGCATAATCGCATTAAAATGAAAAGCACCATAGAACGTCTTTGCGGTTTGGGTGTGGCGCGTGTGCATTTGGTGATTGGTTTTTCAGAGGGCAAGGATTATATTTCCATGATGCGCATGGCACTCCCGTTTGCGGCGCGTGTGTACGCGACTAGTTTCCAAAACACAATGCACCAGTGTGTCAGCCCCGGAGCTATAGTGGAAGAGGTCAAATGGCAGACAGGGAATCGCGTGCCGGCAAATATGTATCTTGACACGCATGAGGCGCTTTCCGCGGCATTTAAAAATGCGCGTGCAAAAGATACCATACTCATTACAGGATCGTTTTATCTTGCGGGAGAATTGCGCGCCCATTGGTACGCGGAAGGAAGCGTGGTGCGCGCTCGCACAGGGTTTCCTCGCCATTCATAACGATCGATTGTATCTTACGGTGATCCATTCACGTGAGCCTTCTGCGGAAGTATTTTTTCCCGACTATAGTGATTTTGAGAAAGTGATTTTCAAAGAAGATCACTGCGTTGGTTCACTTAATTTTACTTATATAACCTTAGAACGAATATGAAATTCAATACACAAAACGCGCGATTTATTATGACTTTTATGGTGCTTGGATTGTTGGCGCTCCAAATTCCATTGTGGCAATTGCAGGGCTCAAAAGCGGCGTTTACGCTATTTGATTTATTTGGTCCGCTTGCCGCGGCATTTATCGGCACATGGCCGGGGATTGTTGCAGTTGCGGCGGTGGAGGTGTTTAATTTTTTTGCGCACGGCGCGCGCGTGCTTGACGCAGGCACTGTCATTCGCTTTTTCCCCATGCTTTTTGCGGTATGGTATTTTGGCAGGAAAAATCCACTCGTATTGCTGGCACCCCTACTTGCTATTATCTCATTTGTTGTGCATCCTATTGGCCGAACCGTGTGGTATTTTTCTTTATACTGGACAATACCCATTGCGTGCCATTTTTTGCGCGATCATTTTTTATTTGCCCGCGCGCTTGGCGCCACGTTTACCGCGCACGCGGTTGGTGGCGCTTTATGGATTTACGTCTTTAAAATGCCGGCCATAGTGTGGGTTGGCTTGATTCCGGTGGTTGCGCGCGAACGCTTGGTTTTTGCGCTTGGCATAACATGCTCATATCTTGTGCTGAACAATGTCTTGCAGTGGTTGGCGCATTGGTCTTCTCTCAATTTGCATTGGCGCATTGACCGCCGCTATATCTTGAGACGGCTTGGGTAGGGTGTTTAAAGCTGTTGTTTCAAAATGGTTTGAGCCGAATGACATTTCGGTGATTTTGTTGCTTCCTTTTTGAAATTCCTTTATGATACACGTATATGCAAACCTTGTCGGTTCAGTCCCATTTAAGAACCTGCACACATTTGACCAGTCAAAAAATTTTAAAACATGGGCGTATACGATTGCGACCAATACAGTGTATGATTATCTGCGTCGCAAGCACCGCTCGCGTGAATTGTTCATTATTGATGATCCGGAAAGCGCGTTTGAAACAATTGATGAAGACACGGCGTATAAAGAGATAGAGGATAAGGAGGTGGTGGAGAAAGCTCTGGGTAGCCTGAAACCTCTTCATCAGACTATCCTAATGATGTACTATAAAGATGAGTTAACATATGAGGAAATTGCGAGCCACCTGCGAATTCCTCTTAACACCGTTAAAACCCATCTGTATCGCGCCAAGCGAGCTTTAAAAGACCAATTATCTTAAGTATATGGCAACGATAGAACACATTGTACAAACAGTGCCTGAACACGAGGTGCCGGAAGGGCTCCATCAGCGGATCATGCGTTCCGTCGCGCTTTTGCGCCTCCAGCGGCATTTTTTTATGCTTTTTGTTTTGTTTGTGGTGAGCTTTGTTGTTTCAGCCGGCAATGTATGGGTAAAATTTATTGATATTGAGGGGTTAAGCCTTTTAAAATTAATGGTTCAGTCATTTGATATGAGCGTTGAAGAAACGCGAGAATTTTTTTATATATTCATAACATTTTTTCCCGTGTGGAGTATCGCTATTTTTGCCGTTCACATTTTGTTGGTAGGTTATATGACATATCTTTTCTTTGTGTTACGGAAAATCACTGCTAAAGGTCGGGTGGCTTTCTAGACACGCACATTAAAAATTAAATTTATTTGTTCACTAATTATTATCTTTAAAAGACTATGAAAAAATTTGTTTCATTTTTGACCATTGCCACAACCTTTTTTGCTTTTGCTTTGCCGGTTGCCGCGCAAGGTACAGGAACAGCCGCTACCGGTGTTTCCAAACCAAAAACTGAATACAACGCTACAAAAAAATCAGCGGTGCAGAAATTCAAAACAAAGAAGAAAGAAGTCGTGGAAAAGTTCAAGGAAAAGAAGGCAGAATTAAAAGAAGAAAAGAAAAATGTAGTGGAAAAATTAAAAGGAGAAAAAAAGGAGGTGTTTAACAAGCTGAAAACCGACAAAGACGCGCTTAAAGAAAAACTTAAGATCGAAAAAAAGGGTTTAACCGATAAGCTTAAAGCAAAAAGTGCCATGCTTAAATTAGCTCGCGACGCATATTTGGCCGCGTTGAAGCAGGCTCGTACCGATTATGATGTCGCTTCAAAGAAAGCAAAAGCGGATAAATCCAAGGACGAAGCAAAGGCCGCCCGAGATGCGTTCAATGCCGCAAAGAAAGCTGCATTAACCACCTTCAATGCCGCAAAGAAAGCTGCGGGCAGTGCCTCATCTGCGACCACCGGTTCAACAGGAACAGTTGTCCCAACCACGGGCGGAGCCACCACACCTGCCGGACAATAAAGATTAATTTTTTTTAAAACCACTCCTGCCCTGACGAGGGGGTGGTTTTTTTGTAATCAAATCACAATTAATCGTTGTGCTTGACGTTGGTGATTGATTTACGCTATAGTATACTATATGGATTCAAAAGCTTTTTCTCCTTTGTTTGGTGAAAATTTAAAGTTAGTAAGTGTCTGCCCTTTGTGCAACGCGGAAAAGGACGCGATAAAGACGCAGGTAGTGGATGAAAATAATGACGCGCATCTGATTCACATGCAGTGCGGGGAGTGCGGAAGCGCTGTAGTGGCGCTTGTGGTGCACGCGTCAAATGGATTAAACTCCGTGGGGATGCTGACGGATCTAACATATGCCGATGTTGGAAAATTCCGTTCGGCCGCTCCTATTGAAATTGATGATACGTTAGAGTTTTTTGAAGCCTTGCAAGATCAGGAAGAATTTTTGAAACAGCTTGTCAAATAGAGTAAAAAATCAGTTTAAATGAGCTTAATATTCGTCGTCTTGACAAAATGACGATTTTATTTTATTCTATAGTCCACACCCTTATTTATCTTTGACGCCTTAAATAAAGGCATTTTTGACCTAAAACGTATGGAATCAATAGTATTAACAGCTCAAATTCGCACAGCAGTAAAGAACCAAATTAAGCCACTTCGTAAAAATCGTAAGGTGCCGGGCGTTTTATATGGACACGACATTCCAAGTCGTAATATTGTTGTGGACGCAGTTGAATTTGGTAAGGTCTACAAGAAAGCCGGTGCGAGCAATCTTATTGATTTAAAACTGGGAGAAGAGAGTCTCAAGGTGCTTGTAAAGGATTATCAGTTACATCCTTTAAAAACTATTTTTACACATTTTGATTTGTATCAAGTTCGCATGGATGAAGAGTTGGAAGCTGAAGCCAAAGTGGTTACAGTTGGTGAAGCTCCCGCAGTAAAGGGCTTGGGCGGTATTTTGGTAAAAAACATGCCGACGTTGACTATTCGTTGTTTGCCGGGGAATTTGGTGGGTGAGTTGACGGTTGATATTAGCTCTTTGAGTGAATTTGGACAGTCTATTCATGTAAAAGATATAGCGGTTCCTGCCGGCGTGGAAATTTTGGGCAATCCGCAAGATGTGGTGGTTACTATTGCGGCGCCTCGTTCTGAAGAAGAAATTACTGCCGCGTCCGGAGCAGTAGTAGAAGATGTCACGCAAGTCAAAGTTGCCGCCGACGAAAAGAAGAAGGCTGAAGAAGCCGCGGCCGCCGCGGAGGCAGAGGCAAAGAAATAGAAATTTCATTTGACAAGGGAGGTTTCAATGTTTAATGCAATTCATACATTTTACAAGAAAAAACGTCGCAAGATTATTCCTGCGGCGTTTTTATGTGTTGGATTGTTTTTCATTTGGAGCGTGTATGTGTGGGGAACTGCGTTTGGGTGGTGGGACCGTTCCATATCCATCGCAACATCTGTGCCTGTTGCGGTTTTGAACACGAACGCGTCAACCACCATTGAGCGCTTTATTGACGGGTCCATGGTAGATCCGGAGATGGCAAGCGGAACATTGTTTGCGGTCATGATTGACAACTCGTCAGAGGCTCAGCCTCCGGCAGGAGTTGAAAACGCGCCGCTTGTGGTTGAAGCGCCAGCGGAGGGCGGCATATCACGCCTCCTCGCGTTTTTTTTGACTGGGCAAACAATAGATGCAATCGGTCCGGTAAGAAGCGCGCGTCCATATTTTATAGATTTTGCGCGCATTTTTAATGTCCTTTATGCGCATGTGGGAGGTTCACCCGACGCACTCTCGCGGCTTGATGGCAGAGCATGGAATGTTGATGAATATAGCAACGGGCAATATTTTTGGCGCTCCGGAAAACGTGGACGTCCTCATAATGTATTCACTTCAAGCGAGGAAATGCGCCGTTTGGCGATTAAAAAATATCCGGTAAAAGCCTATCAGCCGATATGGTTTTTTGAAGATGAAGCCTCGCCGGAAACACGCGGCGGGGGGAGTGTGATGGATATTAATTTTGGAGTGACGACGGTAAAATGGATCTACAATAAAAATGAAAATGTGTATGCACGCTCTGTGTATGGTGTGCCGCACACAACGGTTGATAATAATCTTTTGAAAGCAAAGAATGTCGTGGTGATTACTGCTCCTTTGCGCGTGATTGATGCCGAGGGGCGGTTAGATATTAAGACTGTCGGGAGCGGAAACGCGCTGTTTTTGCAAAACGGCAATAGCCTTGAGGGTACATGGCAGAGACTCTCTTCAAATAGTGCTTTAAAATTTTTTGATAAATCAGGCAATGAAATGCGCCTCGCGCGCGGTACGGTTTGGGTTGAAGTGGCGGGGAGTGGCGTTGTTTGGAGTAATAATTAAAAAATCGCGCGTACAAGACGAGCGTGATTATTTAAATCTTTAAAGACAGCAACACTCGCGTCCGGGAAATAGTTTGAAATAAGCGCGGGGAAACTGCGTTTTTGTGTTGAATTAATTTCAGACCACAACACGGCGGGGAATACCCTTGTTTTTTTTAATTGTCGCAAAAGTTCGCGGTAATATTTAAGACCATCAGCGCCGCCGTCAATCGCGGTGCGCGGTTCAAACGCGCACACTTGGCGTTCGGAGCGTTTCCAAATTTTTGTGGGAACATAAGGAAGGTTCGCCACAAGAAGGTATGGCTGTGTGAGGCGCGGCAATTTTTTGATGAGCGGTTTGAGCAGATTGCCGTGCAAAAATTTTATGCGTTTAGAAACATGATTTCGCCGGGCGTTCACGCGTGCGACTGCAAGCGCGCCTACAGAATTATCAATCGCCACCACCTGCGCGTGAGGAAACTCGTTTGCAAGAGTGACTGCAAGCGCGCCCGAGCCTGTCCCCACGTCTATAAACGTTCCATTCCATGAATGAGGAAGCTCCTGAACGAGTTTTTCAATGATGAGTTCTGTCTCGCCGCGGGGGATGAGCGTGTGGCGATTCACCGCAAACAAGCGGCCGTAAAATAATTGAGAGCCGCGTATATACGCTATAGGTTCATGTCGGAGTCGGCGCGCGAGCATTGCCTGCGTGGCATGCTCAATGGCCGGTGAAATGCGGTCAAACCCACGCGCGAGCACGTAGGAGCGGTCTTTTTTGAGCACTAAACTCAAAAGCACTTCCGCGTCCAAATGAGGTGAAGAAATTCGGGCTTTGGCGAGCTCTTTTTCAAGCATTCGCAAAAGTTCAAAAATCGTCATATGTCTCTTATTTCGCGTTGCGCGTTTTGGAGCGCGGCAATAAGCGGTTCAAACGCGCCGTTCATTATTGCGGGGATATTATGCCACGTCTTTTTGATGCGATGGTCGGTTACACGGTCTTGCGGAAAGTTGTAGGTGCGTATTTTTTCACTTCTGTCTCCAGTGCCAATCTGCGCTCGGCGCGCTTCAGTAAATTCTTTCATGCGGCGCTCTTCTTCAAATTGATACACACGCGCGCGCATAATTTGCATGGCTCGTTCGCGGTTTTGCTGTTGAGAGCGTTCGTCTTGGCAGGATACGGTAATGCCTGTTGGAATATGCACGGCGCGAATGGCACTGTAGGTTGTGTTAACGGATTGTCCTCCATGTCCGCTTGCGGTGGATGTTTCAATTTTGACATCTTTGGGGTCAAGTTTAAAATCCAATTCTTCAAGTTCAGGCAAGACTGCCACGGTGACAGTTGAAGTATGGACACGTCCGTTTTTTTCCGTTTCCGGCACACGCTGAACACGGTGCACACCGCTTTCAAGCTTTAATAAGCGATAAGCGTTTTTGCCTTTTACGGCAAAAATAATTTCTTTAAACCCACCAATCTCGCTTCGACTGCTGGAGACCACTTGATGATTCCATCCTTTGCTTTCCGCGTAGAGCGTATATGCACGGTACAGTTCGCCGGCAAATAGCGATGCTTCATCGCCCCCCGCGCCAGCGCGTATTTCTATGATGACATTTTTTTTATCCAGTGGATCTGCGGGGTGAAGTATTTCGTCAAGTTCCTGCGTGAGATGTTCTTTTTCCCGAGTGAGCGTTTCAATTTCCACGGAGGCAAGCGAGCGCAACTCCGCGTCGGTTTCAGTTTGCAATATTGCAGACGCCTCACTAAGTTCAACTTCTACCAAGTGAAGGCGATTCCCCATCTCAACAATCTCTTTGATGTCGGTATATTCGCATGAGAGCTCTTTTAGTTTTTGAGAATTTTCAAGCACACGCGTGTCTTGCAGGGCGGTTTCAAGTTCTATAAATCGTTTTTTGCAGTTTTCCAATTCAACGGAGAAGTTTGTCATATTATAATCATTATATCAAAAAAACATAATCCCGCACACGCATGAAGCGGAAACGGGATTATTAGAGAAGAGTGGTTAAAATGCTAATCGGCGTCTGTTGTGGTAGTGGTTTTTTTAGCGACACGTGCGGCTTTCTTGGCTTTTTTGCCTTTGCGCGCGGCAGATGCCACGATCTTTTTTGCGGATTTTTCTTGGAATTTTTCTACGCGCCGCGCGGCATCCAAAAATTTTTGTTTGCCTGTATAGAAGGGGTGGCAATTACTGCACAACTCAACCTTGATTTCTTCTCTGGTGGAGCCTGTGATCCATGTCTTGCCGCAAGCACAGGTAATTTGAGCTTTTGGGTAGTATTTTGGATGGGTGTCTTTTTTCATATTTTTAGGCTGTTTTGAGGTGTTAGATAGGTAAAGACAGTATAGGCTAAAACAAGAAATGAGTCAAGTTTTTGTACCACAATCTGGCTATCACTATTGCTTTAAAATATATTTTTTGATATTTTAGAGAAAGGGCATATATTGGTCTGCTTACCTTACTTATTCTTCAAATATATTATGAAAGGCTATGCATCTGCTCATTTTGAGCAATTTGGTCCGGAAGAAAATCAAACCTTGTTGGTTAAATTGTTGGGAGAAATAAGGAATAACAAACCTTTGATAACACAGATGCAAGCAACACCGCGTTTTGAAAGGTATTTTAAAGAGGGGCGCGAGAATGAGAGGAAAAACAAGGATGCCGAAGAGCTTGGACACTCAATCAATATGTATCATATTGCGGTTGAAATGGCTCAATTAGATCCGCAATTAGACAGTGTTGCCGTTTCCAAAATGAAGTTAGCGGCTTTGATACATGACATTGGAGAATTAGAGGATGGGGATGTCAGCTATGATGAAAAACAAGAAAGCGATGAAGCAAAAGAAGTGGAGTCTTTTTTGAAGAATGTGAATTCCTTTTTTCCCGGTTTATCGGCACATGAAATTGAATTGATCAAAAGCGTTTATTTTGAAATCGCTTTTGCAAAAGACAAGACAAAAGGTGAAGCACGCTACTTTAATATGATTGAAACAGCAGGGTACCTCAATGCCGCACTTCAGGAGTTTGAAAGCAAGTCTGATTCAATTGATTGGCAATGGCTTTGTGCCAATATACTTCATAATCAAGGTAAAAAAATTGTGTGTCTTATAGAAGAAATGCCTGTTACAGGGGCCTATTTGCGTCAGAAAAAAGAAGTGTTGAAAAGTATGATTGATTGGGCGGAAGAACATATCGGCTCTGTTAGGGATTTTAGCGCAGAAGATTTGGTAGTTTGGCGAGAAATTTTAGCAAAAATTTGATCCTTTCAAAGGTATTGACATCAATCTTAAAATGCCTTATTATACGGGTACTTAAATCACACCTTTGCGCTTCACAAAAAAAGCTCTGTATCCTCCCCGCTTAAAACGGGGCACAGGGTTGGCGCATAAGGGAGGTACTGCTCCATTTAAGGGGTGGTTAAAAAGGAATAAATTTATGCCACAAGTACCAGAGCTCTTAGAGCTCCTCAAAGCCGGTGTGCATTTTGGTCACCAACAGTCACGTTGGCATCCCAAAATGGCGCCTTTTTTATTTGGCGTCCGTAATGGCGTCCACGTGATAGATTTGGAGGAAACACAGAAAAAACTCGCGCTCGCGCTCGCATTTTTGAAACAATCCGCGGCAGAAGGAAAGATTATTCTGTTTGTTGGGACAAAAGACCAAGCAAAGGAAATAGTGCAGAAATTCGCCGTCGCCTGCGAGATGCCGTATGTTTCAGAGCGCTGGTTGGGCGGATTGCTTACCAATTACACAACTATCAATGCGTTATTGAAGAAATTCCGCAAACTCAAAGCTGATCAGGCGTCTGGAGAACTCGCCGCGAAATATACAAAAAGTGAAGTTACAAAATTCGGCAAGTATATTCAAAAGATGGAAAAAACTCTTTCGGGACTTGTCTACCTTGAGCGCAAACCGGACGTGTTATTTTTGATTGATATCAAAAAAGAAAAAACAGCACTTCGCGAAGCAATTGCCACAGGAGTAAAAACCGTAGCGTTTTGCGACAGCAATGTGAACCCAGAAGCGATTGATTACATTATTCCCGCAAATGACGACGCATCAAAATCCATTGAACTCATTACACGTCTTGCCGCTGAGGCCGTAAAAGAAGGAAAGGCGCAGGCGCACCAGCTGACCAACGCCGCGGCATAAAAATCGCGCACCGCGTATGTTCTTTAATTTTTTAAGTTTACGATTATGACACTTGATTTAAAACTCATTTCTGAAATCCGTGAACTCACTGGCGCGGGTATGAATGATGTAAAAGTCGCGTTGGATGAAGCGGAGGGGGACAAAGAGAAAGCAATTGATATTTTGCGCAAAAAAGGCGTTGTGAAAGCCGCAAAAAAAGCAGATCGCGCCACTTCGCAGGGTGTGGTGCATGCATACATCCACGCGGGAGGCCGTGTAGGCACGCTCGTAAAACTCATGTGTGAGACGGATTTTGTGGCGCGCACCGATAAATTTCAGGCATTGGCGCACGACGTAGCCATGCATGTGGCGGCGGCTAACCCACTCTACATGGCAGAAAGCGACGTGCCGGAAGCGGTTATTGAGAAAGAAAAAGAAATTTATCGCGAACAGCTGCGCATGGAGGGCAAACCCGAGGCTGTGTGGGATAAAATAATGGAAGGAAAAATTCAGAAATTTTTTGCTGACGTGTGTTTGCTCAAACAACCGTACTTTAAAGAAGAAAGTATGACCGTGGAGCAGGTGGTTCAGAATGCTATTGCCACTATGGGAGAAAATATACAGATTGGCGGATTTTCTCGGTTGAGTCTTTAATGGAACTGCATCTTCTTTAAGCCCCCTTATCATCAGGGGGCTTTTCTGATATACTAAAGGCACTTTTATTTAAGTATTTTTATATATGCGTTTAGCAATTAATGGGTTTGGCCGTATTGGCCGTCATGCATTTAAAGCGGCGTTTGGGCGAAAAGGGATTCAGATTGTGGGTATCAATGATTTGACCGACACCAAGACTTTGGCGCATTTGCTTAAACACGATACCGCGTATCGCGCGTATGATTTGGAAGTAAGTTATGATGAAAAGAATTTGATTATAAAAGGAAAGAAAATCCCTGTTTTCGCCGAGAAAGATCCTAGCCAGTTGCCGTGGGGTAAATTGAAGGTGGATGTGGTTCTGGAATGTACCGGTCGTTTTACCGATAAAGCGGGTGCCGAATTGCATGTCAAAGCGGGTGCCAAAAAAGTAATAATTTCCGCTCCGGCCAAAGGCACGGACATCCCGACCTATGTGCGCGCTGTAAACTGTGGCAAAGTGGGTAGAGAAAAATCTTTGGTAATCAACAACGCTTCGTGTACTACCAATTGCATCGCGCCGGTGATGGCGGTGTTGGAAGAAAAATTTGGCATTGCCAAAGCGATGCTCAATACCATTCACGCTTATACCGCCGATCAAAATTTACAAGACGGTCCGCACAAAGATCTGCGTCGCGCGCGAGCGGCCGCGGAAAATATCGTACCAACTTCTACCGGTGCCGCCAAAGCGGTGGGTGAGGTGATGGAAAGTGTCGTTGGTAAATTTGATGGCCTCGCGATTCGTGTGCCTGTCGTAACAGTTTCTCTTTCAGATATTACTGTGGTTTTAAAAAAGAAAGTGACCAAAGAAGAAGTGAACAAAGCGTTTACAACTGCGAGCCAGACCAGTCGTTTTGCCGGTGTGTTAGCCGTTACCAACGAACCACTTGTATCCACAGATTTTATCGGCAACACCAATTCCGCGACAGTTGATCTGTTTTTGACCAATGTAGTAGATGGCGATTTAGTAAAAGTTATCGCTTGGTACGACAATGAATACGGTTACGCGCAAAGGTTGATTGAAATGGCATGGCTGTTTAATAAATAATGAGATTAAATTAAACGTTAGGAGGAGTATGCGTTTGCCCCGTCTTTCACAATTGCCGGATGTCCGTGGAAAGACCGTTTTGTTGCGGTTGGATTTGAATGTGCCGCAGAGCGCGTCGGGCGTAGTAGGGCATGAAGATGATTGGAAAATACAAAAGAGCTTGCCTACCATTGAGCACATTTTGTCGCGCGGCGCGAGTATCATTATTCTAACGCATTGGGGACGCCCCAAGGGCAAGGCGGTGCCAGAGTACGCGGTGGAGCCGATTGCTCGGTTTGTGGGGCGGCTTATCAAAAAAAATATCAGTGTTCTGCCGCTTGCGATTCTGAAAAACAGGACAGCGCCGCGCATGCAAGCAGGTCAAGTTGCCATGCTTGAAAATGTACGTTTTCATGCCGGAGAAGATAAAAATGACGCGCGGTTTGCGCGCGCGCTTGCCGCGCTTGGGAGTGTTTATGTAAATGACGCGTTTGCCGTGTGCCACAGGGCGGCGGCCTCGGTGGTGGGAATAACCAAATATCTGCCAAGCTTTGCTGGAGATCAATTATATTTGGAAGTGTCGGTGCTTGAGCAAGTGCGCGAGCGTCCGCGCCAGCCATTTGAAGTTATCATGGGTGGACTCAAGTTTGAAACCAAAATTCCCGTGATTCGGAGACTCCTGTCGCGCGCGCGGCATATTATGCTTGGCGGAGGGCTTTCTTCAACCATTTTGGCGTCGCTTGGTTACGGGGTTGGCTCGTCGGAGATTGATCATGCATATTTCAAACAAGCCCGCGCGCTTATGAAAGATAAAAAAATAATGCTACCTGTAGACGTAATTATTGGGCACAAACATAACAGAGGGGATTATCATCATGTGCGTATTCCTATTGCGCCCGCTACATTGTGTTCCTCCGCATACGCCATATATGATATTGGGCCAGAAACCGTGCGGCGATATTCCCAGCTCATAAAAAAAGCCGAGACGATTGTGTGGAACGGGCCCTTGGGGTTGTTTGAGGACAGGCCGTATGACCAAGGGACGCTTGCAATCGCGCGCGTGGTGGCGGCGCGTTCCAAAGGCCACTCGTTTGGCGTGGTGGGAGGCGGCGAGACAGTTGTGGCGCTCAAACGCACGCAGACGCTTCACTGGGTTGACCATGTGTCCACCGGAGGCGGAGCTATGTTGGAGTATTTGGGTGGTGCGGAAATGCCCGGAATTAGCGCGTTGGAACAAAAACGTGTATAATATACCTATCAATTATTTTTTTATAATACTATGGCGGAAAAAAATGCGTTTAAGAAAATTTCGTCTTCTTTGGAAGAAGATTTTTGCGGCGACGGAAGCGGTGCGGTAGAAAAAAAATGTTGTGGAGGGGGAGGCTGTGGCGGGAGTGGCGGGAAAAACGGATGCGGAGGTTCGCAAGGGCATCATCCGTGCGGTCGTTTGGGGAAAGTAATCATCAAGACATTGTGGGGAATTCTTTTGGTTTATCTCATTATTTACGTTGGTTCGCTCACGCGCAACAACATCAAAAAGTTTTACTATGTGGGCAAGATGGATCGTCCGCAAAATACCATTAGTATTTCCGGCGAGGGCAAGGTAACCGCGGAGCCAAACATAGCGAGCGTTGAAGTGGGGCTGGTAACGGACAAAAAAGACGTAGCGGCCGCTCAAAAAGAAAATACCGGAAAGATGAACATATTGATTGCCGGCATTAAAGCGCTTGGCATTGCGGACGCCGACCTCCAGACAAGCCAATATCAGATTTATCCCAAATATGACTATACCGACGGCAAAACAACGTTGAACGGATACACCGTCTCGCAAAGCGTAACGGTAAAAATTCGTGATTTGAGTAAAATCAGCGCAGTGCTTGCAAAAACAGGGGAGAGTGGCGCCAACCAAGTGAGTGGTTTGCAGTTTACCATAGACGACCCCGCGAGTTTGCAGGACAATGCACGCAATAAGGCGTTGGTGCAGGCAGGAGAAAAAGCGCAAGCGCTGGCACGCACGCTGGGGGTGAATTTGGTGCGTGTGGTTTCATTTAATGAATATGCGCCACAGGGTGGACCGGTGCCCATGTATTCCCGCGGACTGGAAGGAATGGGGGGTGCCGCAGACGCGACTGCACCAAGCATTCAGCCCGGTTCAAATGAGGTAAAGGTGCAGGTGAATGTGGTGTATGAGATAGAGTAAAAAGTTCATATATAAAGCTCCATCAAAAAGGCGGAGCTTGTTTTTTATGGGAGAAAGTATATAATTAAGAGTACGAATGAGTTAACCATATAAATTTTGTTATGAATTTTGTGCCACTTAAAGCAAAAAAAATATTCAATCGCTTTCAAAAGACAATTGAAAAAATTAAATTGGAACAGAAGCAGGTAGCTCGCGATTTGGACAAAGAATTATCTTTAAAAAAGATCACGCAAATTAAAAAGGATATAGTATAACGTATGGCAGAAAGCTATGTTGTCCACCGCCACGAAGAACAAGATGTTGAAGCCCCGCGGGTTGTTCTTAGAGCGGTGGAAACGCACCCGCAAGAGGCGGTTGAGGCGGGCATTGTCAATGAAGTTGTGGATACTCATAGCTTGATTAGTCAAGCGGAAACACTAGCGGCGGAAGTTGAATCGGGCGAGACAGAAGTGGAACGGATTGCTCAAAATCATCAAGAACCAATCCCCAAGACTTTGAGGGAGCGTTTGGTTGCGCTCAAAGAGACTGCGCGTCAGGCACTGAATACCTTTAAAAAAGATATTTTAAAATTGCCAACCGCGCCGCGCAATGAATTAAGATCTCACTTGAGTGTACTGTTGGATCAACTTAACCCAGCTTTTTTAAAAAAGATAGAGGATGATAATGGAAGGCGGCAGGTTTTAGAGAATTTTTTTAAAGAAATGGAAGATCTTGCAATGGTTGATCCAGAAGGTGCTTTGGATATTTTATTGCAAGTTTATAAAAAGATTGGTTCTCAATTTGAGATTACATCTTTTGTGAATGGGGTGTATGGAGTCATCGCTGAATTTGATCCGGAACTCGTATTTAAAAATAGGGTTAAGTTAGCCACAAAATTTGGATACTTAAGTACGAGAAAAAATTTTGTGACATTAGATAATTGTGAGGAGATATGGGAGTATATAGAAAGCAACAGAAAAACAAAGGATCCAAAATTATGGGTAGATTTAGAATTTACCGGCGATAGTAAAGAATTGCACAATTTATTAGTTGAAAATAGTCTACAAGAAGGAAATTTAGATAGAATGTTTGAACACCTTGTTCGCTTTAATGGTGAGTTAGATCATAGGAGTATATGGCGATGGAAGGTGGCGCAAGATGCACATGGTCGTGCTGAACGGCTGACTGACCACAAAGAGCAAAAACGCATATTAAAGATGCTTCTTGTATTGCGCCCTTATTTAAAAATAGACAGATACGGGACGGGGTGGGAAGACACCAATGAGTATAAAGATTTTTATAAACAAACTCCAGAAGCTATTGAACACGCGGCCTTGTTTGATAAAAACGAACAGTTGATTAAACAATTAAGTGGCACTTGCAGTGAGCAAGAGTTGTACGACATCATGCAAAGTGCGCCTCCTGCTTTTCAAGAGGACGCCACGGAGCAATGGGCATTGCGCGTGGCGCCGGATAATCCGGAGCGTCTTGTGCAGAAAATGGATATTTCTTTTTGGGGTTCAAAAAGGGAGGAAAGCAAAACCTATGAGGTTGTTCATGGAAGCGGATGGGTAAAATTATTGGTGGAGTTGTTGGGCAAAACAGCAGGCACTAAATCGGAAGAAGTTGTGCTTGCTAAGCTTAAAAAAATCGTAGAGGATGAAGACCATACTGCGACAGATGTCATAGCAAAAGTATTGGCAAATAACGTTAGGATTTTTGAACCGGAAATTGCATGGAAAATTTTTTCTCATCCTGAACTTGCAGGAAGTAGATTGGATAGAGGCATTGGAGTTACTATTTTGATGAGGATTGCTTTTGCAGATATAAACAAAGCGTTGCCTTTGTTTGTGGAGCAAATGAAAAGAGGAGACGATAGCACTTTTACGTCAGATGGAGCGCCAAGATATTCTCTCATAGAAGCCTTGGCACAGCGTTTCCCCGAGCAGGCGCTCGCTGTGGTCAATGAGTCTGTGGAGGAGGGTAGCGACGATTTTGAGAGATTTTACTCAACAATATTTAACAATATGCCACTGGACGAAGTATTTCGGTTGATTGGGCTTGTCAAAGAACGTCAGCAAGACGGCAGTTTTTTATTGAGAAATTGTGTTCAGAGTCTTGTGGGAGCTAGAAGAGCCAAGGATTTTGATATTGATTTTATGAAGAATCTCTATGAGTTAAGTACCACTGATTCAACACAACGCGAGGAGTACAGCGAGTTTTTTGATTCCCCTGATTTGCAAAAGGCGCGCGATGTGCTGGGGGACGAGTTTGTAAGAGGGTGCCTGCTGTCATTTTTTGGAAGTGATAGAGGGCCTTATTCCATAGGAAAAAAAGCCAATATGGAATTTTTTCTGCGTATTATAAGCGCGCCGATTATTGCGCGACTCGTCAGTGAGTTTCCATCGGAAAAAGATTTTATTCATTCTCAAGTGCAAGTTGCGATAAAATATAGCGGTAGTGGGGTTGTATTTGAGAAACGATTTTTGGCGCTGGATCCTTCCGCTCCCAAAGAAGATTTGTTTACGGAGCTCGTGATATTTGATACTAAAATAATTAAACGGGCGGTATCTTCGGGTTTAATTAATCAGCTGAACATACAAAAATTGTCCGAAAGAATGGCAGGTCAGAATATGGACTGGCAGGTGATAGCGGAGTTGCCACCCGACTCTTTTGATGAGTGGAAAGAACCTCTTAAACAGCAAGCTGAAAGCTTGCGTACCAATCCGAATATGGAATGCGGTGGCGCGATGGCGGATTCACTTGTCCGGAGCCTTCATTCAAAAGACGGTTTTATGGGGCAAAAGGAGCATTTACAGTGGTTATATAAATATTTAAGAAACCAAAATGCGGGCAATAAAACGGTCAATGAAAATAGAAGCAAGTTTTTAAATGCGGTTCTTGGCGCGCAGGAAACAATAGCAAATAAAAATCTACGAAACAGGCTTGAGAAATATTTTTTTGAACGTACTTTTCACGCAATTCGTCCTGTTTCAAAGGATCTAACGGGCGTTGTTCCAAAAGACATGCATGCCTCTCTTGGGCTTTTGGTGTCTTCTTATGGAATGAGTGAAGATATGATTGAGCGGCTGGGCAAGACGCTGTTTACCGGAAATGTCTTTAAACACCGAACCAATTTGGATAAGTTCAATTATTTTTTGCTTGAAGGATCTGTCATTGACGATGACACTGACAGTAATGCTACGCGTGCTTTTTTTGAACGTGGCATGCCACTTATGGAAATGTGCAATGAAGCAAAAAGGAAAATTTTTGATCTTACACAAGTAGTTCGTTATCTTGGATTTTTAGGAAAAAATCATAAAGAGGAACTTTTTACTCTGAATGCCGAGCTTTACCGTATAGGGACCGCTACGGAATCATTGCTTGCGGAGCGCGCCAATGAATGGGGAGAGACGATACGGCAAGAAATTGAAGGTATCAAACGGGATAATGACGGCCACGTGCTTTCTGAAAAGGATCAGCGCAAGATAGAGCAACAAATAAAAAAACGTGAAGACCGCTTGCTCAAGGGTCCTTCGGAATCAGAAACAGCAAAGTGGAAAGCGGAACTTCCTCAAAAAATAGCACAACAGCTAGATGTTGTGCTTGCTGAGTATAGGGCGACGCTTATTGGAGCATTTAAAGAAAAATGTGGGGTTGATTTGAATGAAAAAGAAGTAACTGGCTTTTTGGAACGATTCAAAGACCCTGGTCTTGTGTTTACCTATAGCGGCAAACTTGAGGGATATGAAGGGCAAAAGAAATTATTTCAGTCGTTTATTGAGTCGGTTGCCCATGGGACGTTTCCCGAGGTGCGCTACACGCATAGGGAGCATCTTGATAAAGTTTTTAAGGGCGATAAGGAAAAAGAGCAGTTATGGAAACAGAATGTACGCATAGAGCATCATCAAGACACGGAAGCACCTGGTGCGCCTGAAGAAGTTTTGGGGCGTGAGCGTATTGTCGGATTCATGCGCGAGGCGCTGTTTCATAATCATGTGGAAGGGGAATATAAAACAACTATGGATGAATTTATAGAGGCAGATGAAGAAGACAAATCAAAAATAATTGTATCGGCTGAAGCTCGTTTGCAAGCGATGAAAGCAGAAGAAAAAGCTTTGCCGCAAGGCAAGCTTGTGCGTGCCGTATTGAACAGTATGAAGATATTGTCCGCAACCGCGTCTGAATTGGGCCGCGGAACATTGTATGATGTGGTGACGCCCGACGGGAAAAAGCGCAAAGGCGCAGCGCTGGATCAATTGTTTAAAGAAATGGCGTCGGCGTTTGCCGATGATTCGCCGTTTCAGAATGACATTACTGCCATGCAAGGCGTAGTGCGTACACTCAAAGAAGGGCAAAAGAAACAAAATACGGAAGGATTTGTAGCTGAAGAATCAGAAGACCCCGACCTTTTGCTACGTATGGGAATTGATGTCTCCGGTTCGTGTCAAAACGTGAACGGTTCGCCGGAATTAAATCGTAATTTGATTTCTTACGTAATGGACGGAAAGATTAAAACAATTTTTGTGCGCGACGTTGATGGAGAGATTATGGGCAGATCAATTCTCCGTATTCTCTATGATGAAGAATCAAAAACGCCGGTGGTGCACTTAGAACGAAGTTACCACCGCGAGGGAGCTCCAATTCAAGTTGTTAATGATATGCTTTTTAGTGTTGCAGAAGAGAAGACACGACAGATGGGATTGCCTTTGGTGATTTCGGGCAAATTTAACGCGAATCATTCATTGAAGCCGTATGGTCATGTCTTAATATCATACGGCGGTCCGGGTACCACTGAATATGTGGATACGATAGGCGGCAGTCATAGTGATCAGAAGTATGGGATTGAGGGGAATTTAGTGTCAGTGGTTGTTTAATCTTGACTTCCGCTTTGCGGCGGATTATGATATCGTATCCTCAATCCAGAGGGATAGTCGGTTCATCCACCGGCAGGCTCTTTCCAGAAAACAGAACGCGGATGGGCGTTCTTTAAGGCAACAAGGAAGCGGAACGGCCGGACGAACAGCTCAAGGAGCTGTTCAACGAAGCTCAAAGCCTTATTGGCGAGATTGCGACGAATCCATCTCGGAAGGCGCGGCTCTCTTCACTCTGGGCATATCACATGGGCATCTACGCTCGCGCTACCGGCGACTATTTTCTCGCAATGCAAAACCACACTCATTCGGCATATCTTGCTAGAGAAGCTGGGGACGCGCAAGGCGAGGCAATCTCCGGTTTCTGTGCGACCATGGAGCGTGTGAATTACGGACTGGTAACCATTCCGGAAAGTGTTCGTTCCATGCTCATTGAACTGCGAGAAGCAGGCAAACGGCTCTACGAGGCACTGGAAGGCAAGACAGACGACGCCGATGCCATTCGTTGGGCATACCTCAATGCGCCCGTTCATCTGCTCACCGCTCACTTCTGGGCAGGTGAAAAGTACGACAGCGCGGAGGATCGTCGCGCATGAGCTTTCCGAATTGCCTGCTCGCCCCTAACAACAGACAGTAAAAAGACACAACTACCCTAGGCTAACCTCTGGGTTTTTATTTACAATCAAGCTGATTTTTGATATACTGCTCCCACTATGCCAACAGATACAAATCAGCCAAATCAAGCGCAAATTCAGCCTGTTGTCCTCATCATTTGCGACGGCTGGGGTGTTGCGCCGCCCTCGGACGGCAACGCCATAACACAGGCAAAATTGCCGGTGTTTAATCGCCTGCTCAAAACTTACCCTGCCATGACTATCATTGCTTCCGGTAATGAGGTGGGGTTGGAGTGGGGGCAAATGGGCAATTCCGAGGTAGGGCATTTGAACATCGGCGCCGGGCGCGTATATTATCAAACATTGTTGCGCATCAATCAATCTATTTCCAGCGGCGCGTTTTTTAAAGACGAAACGCTTCTCAAGGCCACTGCGCATGTTAAAAAAAATAAATCACGATTGCATTTGATGGGCATGGTGAGCAACGGCAATGTGCACTCGGCAGAGGAGCATTTGTATGCGCTTTTAAAATTTGCCGCGGAACAAAAAATTAAAGAAGTGTACATTCACATGTTTTTGGACGGCCGCGACGCATTGTTTAACGGGGGAGGTGCGTCTTTGGAACGTCTGCAGGCAAAAATCAAAGAATACGGAGTTGGCCGCGTTGCCAGTTTGGCCGGGCGTTTTTATGCTTTGGATAGGGACAATCGTTGGGACAGAATAGAAAAAACATATCGCGCGATAGCAGAAGGCACGGGCGAGCAATCGTCAGACCCTGCGGAGGCTATCAAAGCATCCTACGCCAAAGAAGTATATGACGAGCAATTTGTTCCTGTAACCATCACAGACGGCGGCAAGCCGGTGGCAACGGTGGAAGATAATGACGCAGTGATATTTTTTAATTTTCGTCCGGACCGCGCGCGTGAATTGACCAAAGCGTTCGCGCTTCCCGGGTTTGATAAGTTCACGGCGCGCGCATACAAGAATTTATTGTTTGTTACCATGGCGGAGTTTGAAAAAAGTTTACCTGTTGAGGTGGTGTTTCCGCCGGATGTGATCAAAAATTGTTTGGCGGAAGTGGTTTCAAACGTGGGATTAAAACAATTTCATGTGGCGGAAACGGAAAAATACGCGCACATTACATTTTTTTTGAATGGCACCGTGGAAGAACCGTTCCCCGGAGAGGAGCGAGTGATTATTCCTTCGCCGCATGTGTCCGGTTACGATCAAAAGCCGGAAATGTCCGCTCCGGAAATTGCCAAAGAAGTTCTGAAAGCGATTGAAAAAGGCGCATATGGGCTTGTTGCGATTAATTTTGCAAACGCGGATATGGTGGGGCACACAGGGAATCTGCCTGCGGCAGTAAAGGGGCTGGAAGTAATAGACAAAGCTCTTGGACAAATTACGGATTTGGCGCTTGCCAAAGGATATGTGGCCGTATTTACCGCGGATCATGGCAATGTGGAAGAAATGATCAATTTGAAAACAGGGGGGATTGATAAAGAGCACAGTACGTATCCGGTGCCGCTTATTATTATAGGCAAACAATGGGAGGGGCAGACCGGCCCCGGGGGTGATGCCATGGGAGGGGATTTGAGTTTGTCCGCGCCGGTGGGAATGCTTGCGGATGTTGCGCCGACCATTTTAAAAATTATGGGGCTTGAACAGCCGCCGGAAATGACCGGTCAGTCACTT
>Ga0209211_10003907_pt1 | contig 23729 bp, 21 predicted proteins | sample RifGroA2_FD_183992 | JGI IMG/M metagenome (GOLD analysis project Ga0209211, IMG submission 183992) | Groundwater microbial communities from Rifle, Colorado, USA - Groundwater A2 (SPAdes) (version 2) | ecosystem: Environmental > Aquatic > Deep subsurface > Groundwater | place: Rifle, Colorado...
AGGAAGAACATGACACCGAAGAAGAATACGATTATGATGAAAAAACAGGTATGCCGATCGGAGGGTCGGGTTTGCTGAATACGGATAAAAAACAAGAAGAAAAAGAAGAGAAAAAAATACTAAAACCCGGAGAAAAAATAAAATTCGGACAATAGTAATGCGAAAAAAGTTTTTATTAAAATTTACCACTTCGTTGATTTTAACAATGGTGGCATTTTTTCCTTTTTTAGCCAAAGCTTCAGTTTATATCAACGAAGTGGCTTGGATGGGAATAAGCGGTGTGAATGGGCAATATGGAGAATGGATTGAGTTTTATAATTCATCAGATCAAGAAATTAATTTAGTTGATTGGAAATTATACAGAAATGGAGGGTTGTTAGAATCGGATAGCATTTTTACATTAACAAAATCAATACAACCGAAAGGATATCTTGTTATTGAAAGGACGACTTCTTCAATACCGGATCCTTTGCCAAGCATCAATGACGAGACTGGCTCTTTTGGCGGAGGAAACCTTGCCAACTTGCCCAACGGAGAGTTCCTTGTTTTAAAAGACAATAACGATAATACAGTTCAATCCTTTGATTTCTCAAGTGGCTGGCCAGCTGGTGATAATTCAAATAAATTTACAATGCAAAAAATATCTTCCGGTTGGATTACGGCAACGGGCACACCCAAAGCCGTTAATTCTAGTCAAGCAGCGAGCCAATCATCAAGTTCCAGTTCACAAGAAAGCCAATCTTCTTCTGCGAATAGTTCCTCGTCTTTATCTTCCGCTGGAGCGGTTATCGCTTCCGGAAGTGTCGCTTACAATTACAAAAACGAGCAGATTTCCGCCATGGCGGGGGAAGATAAGACAGCTGTGGCGGGAGCGGATGTTGTTTTAGAAGGGAACGCCCTAGGTTTTAAAAAAGAGCCTCTTCTAAACGCCAGATACCTTTGGACTTTGGGAGACGGCAGTTATAAAGAAGGGAAAAACATCCGGCATGTTTACAAATACCCGGGCAATTACATCGCCGTGCTTAATGTTTCTTCCGGAGATATTTCGGCCTCGGACAGGATAAACATAAAAGTTATCCAGAATGAATTGCAAATTATTGACGCCAAAGACGAATTTATAAAACTGAAAAACAAGTCCGGTATAATTCTTGATGTTTCCGGCTGGTTTTTGAAAGCCGGCGGAGCCATTTTCAAGTTTCCGGATTATTCTTTAGTCGCAGCCAATTCGGAACTAATAATTTCTTCCGATATTTCCAAATTGAAGTTTGCCGACAGTAATTTTTCGGCGGAATTATTGTATCCGAACAGTTCCGCCGCTTTTTCTTACCCGCCTGCCGGCGAGGCAAGCCCGCCGGTTTATTTATCGTCCTCGTCTTCAGTTTCAAAATCCAAAGAAATAATTTTATCCAAACCGCCGGAGAAAAAAGTGGAAGTTGCGATTGTCCCGTCAGTCGTTTCTTCAAAAAATTATTCAAGCTTGCCTGCCCTGCCTACCGGTCAGGCAGGCGGCGAGGCATATCTTGCCAGCGTGATAACCATCGTTGATAAAAATAATTCCAGTTCTAAATTGTGGCTAATTTTAGCCTTAATTGCGGGAATAATCGGCGGCGCGGGAGTGTTTTTGGCAAGGAAAAATAACCAATCACCCAAAAATTAATATGTTGCGAATTTTAAAAATGTAAATTTTAAAAATGTTACCGTTCACTAGCGATCGCTGTTTATCGGTAACATTTAATTTTTGTATAGTGATATAGTTTGTTCCAACATTTTTTCCAGCGAAAATTCTTTTTGGATTTTTTCGTGGAGATTTTTGGCCAGATTTTCGCGCAAAGTTTTATCGTCAATAAGTTTTTTGATAGCCTTGGCGAGTTCTTCAGGGTTGGCCGGAGGAACAAGCAAACCTTCTTTTCCGTTTTCTATTATTTCCGGAATCCCGCCGACATTGGAGGCGATGACCGGCAAACCGGCCAAACCGGCTTCTAAAATCACATAAGGCAAACCTTCTTTTAGCGACGGCAAGACGAAAATATCAAAATTTTTGAGATATTTTGAGGCGTTGGGGATGTTGCTGATGATGTTTAATTTTATATTTGGAAAATTTTTGCTTGCTTCTATCAAATATTTATGACCTTTGTTTTTTGTCGCTTCGCCTATGGCGCCGACAGCGAATTCTTTTTCCGTTCTTTCCAGAAAATCATAATCCGTCGGATTTATACCAATATGAATAACGGTTAATTTTCGCGCCGGAGCGATTTTGTTTTTTATCGCTTCGTTATAATCGTTGCGCGAAACACAAATAACCTTGTCGTAAAAAAGGCAGGTGATTTTGCTGGCCAGTTTTATCAGACTGATCTGCCATCTCGGCCGGCTTTCCAAAAAGGCCCAGCCGTGAACGGTAAAAATAGCGGTTAATCCGCCTCTTGGCGGTTTAACCGCCAAGTAATTACCAGAAAGCGGTGAAGCCTTTTCTCCTTCTCGGACATGAGGGGGAGTCATACGAAAAGGTTTTGTCATCTTCTTTGTTGTGGAATAAACAAAGATCGCTAATCCAGCCGTTCCTCCCGCTTTGGAACTGGAAACATGGACGATGTCCGGCTTGGTTTTGAACAAAATTTTCAGAATCTCAAAAAAAGAAAATATTTCTTTCCAAAAATTAATGTCTCTTTGGAAACTTTTTATTTCCAGATAAGGCAAATCGGCGGATATTATTTTTTCCGCCATTATTCCTTTCCCTCCGCCCGCTATGACCGGTTCAAATTGGTTTTTTGGCAGATTGGCCGCCATGTCAAAAACATATTTCTGCGCTCCGCCCCAGACGGATTTGGTGATGACAAATAAGACCTTTTTTGTTGATTTATAGGGCATTTTATTGTATTATTGACAATATAACATATTTATGGATTTTTACGAAGAACGCAAAAAAAGAGTCCTGATTTTTTCTTTGGCTTACGCGCCATTTGTGAGCGGAGCAGAATTGGCAGTGAAAGAAATTACGGACAGGATTAAAGATATTGATTTTGACCTGATAACTCTGCGATTCAACCGGAAATGGCCAAAAAGCGAAAAGATTGGCAACGTGAATGTTTATAGAATCGGCGGGGGGAAATTATTTTTTCCTTTTTTCGCTTTTTACAAAGCCCGCCAACTTCACAAGAAAAACGGTTACGATTCGGTGTGGTCCATTATGGCTAATCGCGCCGGATTCGCCGCTTTGTTTTTCAAGTTATGGAATCCTAAAGTGAAATATCTATTGACTCTCCAAGAAGGAGACACTTTGGACTATCCGGAAAAAAGAATGGGATTGGCCAAAATTTTTATCGGCGGACTTTATAAAAAAGTTTTTAGGCGCGCTGACCATATTCAAGCGATAAGCAATTATCTGGCCGATTGGGCAAGAAATATGGGCGCAAAAGCGCCGATTGAAGTTGTGCCGAATGGAGTAGATTTAAACAATCTAAAATCTAAAATCTCAAACCTGCCTGCCGGCGAGGCAGGTCTAAAAAATGCAGATAAAAATTCAAAAGTGATTATTACCACTTCAAGGTTGGTGCGTAAAAACGGAATTGATGTTTTAATTAGAGCAATCTCAAATCTAAAATCTCAAATCTCAAATTTTGAATTGTTGATTTTGGGAAGCGGTCCTGACGAGAAAAAATTAAAAGACTTGGCTAAAGAGTTGAATGTCCAAGATATTGTCCAGTTTTTGGGCCATATTGAGCCCGAATATGTTTATGAATATTTGACGGTAGCGGATATATTTGTCCGACCGTCGCGAACGGAAGGATTGGGCAGTTCGTTTCTGGAAGCGATGGGCGCGGGTTTGCCGATTATAGCCACGGCGGTGGGAGGTATTCCTGATTTTCTCAAAGATGGCGAAACAGGTTTATTTTGCAAAGTTGACGATCCGAAAGATTTGGCGGAGAAGATAAAAAAGTTGATGACAGACGAAGTCTTGGCCAAACGCATAGCCGAAAATGGACGCCGTTTAGTTTTGGAAAAATATGATTGGAATGATATTGCCTCAAAAATTAAAAACATACTATCACACATAATTCCTATCGCAAATTTATGTGATAGCGAAAGTGTCAAAATTAATATCTTGATTTGCACCGGCATTTATCCGCCGGATATCGGCGGACCGGCCACTTACAGCAAGTTGCTTTTTGACGAATTACCGAAACGGGGAGTCGGAGTAAAAGTTTTAAGTTTCGGCGCGGTTCGGCATTTGCCGAAAGTTGTCAGGCATTTTGTTTATTTTTTCAAAGCGCTGAAAATGGGTAAAAGAGCCGATGTTATTTTCGCCCAAGATCCGGTCAGCGTCGGTTTGCCGGCGATGTGGGCGGCTAGAATTTTGCGGAAAAAATTTATCTTGAAAGTGGTAGGCGATTACGCATGGGAACAGTCCGCCTTTGGTGGACAAAATAAAAAAGAATTTATAACTCCAGAAGAATTTCAAGATAAAAAATTTGATTTTAAAACGGAAATAAGAAGAAAAATTCAAAAATGGGTGGCAAAAAGAGCCAAGACAATCATTGTTCCCAGTAATTATCTGAAAAACATCGTTATGAAGTGGGGAATTGGTGAAGATAATATCAAGGTGATTTATAACGCATTTGACACGCCCGCTTTAAGTGGAACAAAAGAGGAATTAAGAAAAAAACTTGGCTTGTCGGGATTTGTTTTGGTTTCCGCCGGACGGCTTGTGTCGTGGAAAGGGTTTGATAAACTTATAGAAATTATGCCGGAACTTTTGAAAGAGATTCCGGATGCAAAGCTTTTGATAATCGGATCGGGGCCGGAAGAAGAAAATCTAAAATCTAAAATCTCCCGCCCACAGCGTCAGAGCGCAGCTATGGCGGGCGCGGCAAACCTAAAAATTAAGGAAAATGTTTTTTTAGTCGGTCAAGTTTCTCATGATAAAGCATTGAAATATTTAAAAACGGGCGATATTTTCGTTCTCAATACCGGCTACGAAGGCTTCTCTCATTTCTTGCTGGAGGCGATGGCGATGGAAATACCGATAATCACCACCAATGTTGGCGGCAATCCGGAATTGATTGAAAATGGTAAAAACGGAATTTTGGCAGAATATAACAATGAAGAAGAATTAAGAAATAAAATAATTGAGTTGGCCAAAAACGAAACGTTAAAAAAAGAATTAATAGAAAAAGCAAAACGAAAAGTGGCGGAATTTGGCGCGGGGAAAATGCTGGAAGAAACAGTAAAAATTTTGGAAACCGCATGAAGATATTAAATTTAAGCCTGGACAAATCAATACTGGATAAAAATTCCAAAGCAGCAACGAGAGTTGTTGAATACGGCAATTTGGCCGATGGTTATATTGTTGTCATTCCGGACAAGGATTATAAAGAAATCAGGCTTTCGGAAAAAGTTTTTGTCTATGGTTCCGGCGGAGGCAATAAATTTTTTCAATTGATAAATGTTTACAGGGTGGCTAAAAAGTTATTAAGGCGAGGGGAATTTGACGTTATTACCGTGCAAGACCAGTACTACTTGGCTTTGGTTGGGCGGATTTTGGCAAAAAAGTTTAAAATCGGATTGGAGCTGCAGATTCACGGTTTTGAAAAATATTTCGGTTTGAGAAAAATTATCGCAGACTTCGTGGTACCAAGGGCCAGCGCCATAAGATGCGTGAGTCAAAGATTAAAAAGGCAACTAGTGAGAGATTTTGGGGTTAAGGAAGAAAAAATAACAGTATCGCCAATACACAGCGAATTGCGAGTAATGAATAATGAATTACGAATTAAGCAAAAAGGAGAGAAGTTTGTTTTTTTGACGGTGGGCAGATTGGTGGCGGTGAAAAATATCGGTTTGCAAATCAAGGCTATGGCGGAGGTGGCAAAAACACATCCGAATGTTGAGCTTTGGATTATTGGTGATGGACCCGAAAAATTAAATCTAAAATCTAAAATCCCTGCCTCGCCGGCAGGCAGGTCAAAACTAAAACTGGAAAACAACGTAAAATTGCTTGGCTGGCAAAACAATCTTGAAGAATTTTATTCTCAAGCCGATGCGTTTTTGCTGACATCGGATTATGAGGGCTGGGGGATGGTGGTAATTGAGGCGGCAAGTTACGGCTTACCTGTTATAATGACTGATGTCGGTTGCGCCGGGGAATTGATTGAAAACGAAAAAAGCGGATTGATTGTTCCAGTGAACAATCAGGTTAAACTGGAAGAAGCGATGACAAGAATAATTAACGACGACAACTTGCGAAAAAGTTTGGCGGAAGGCGCCCTTTTGGCCATAAAAAATTTGCCAAACAAAGGAGAAACCCTGTCTTTGTATAAACAAAGCTGGGAAAAAGCGAGACAAAATTTGGTTAATTAACTAACCAAATTTTAATAAATAAAGTATTTGATGATTGACATGGTTATACTTTTGCATATACTTTAGTATATGAGTACTAGCACCACTATTTTAATAAAAACCGACAAAGCGGTAAAGAATGCGGCGAAAAAGGCAGCTGAGGAGATTGGCATACCGCTTTCTACAATCTTGAATGCGTATCTTCGCGCATTCGCGCGCGAATGCCGCGTGGAGTTTGAAGTTCCTCATATTCCAAACGCGACAACGCGCAAAGCGATCGCCGACGCGCGCGCCGGGCGAGGCTTAAAGACTTTCGCGAAATTTGAAGATCTTGCCGATTATCTTCGCGCGCTTTAAACAAAACGTATGCGACACAGCATTGCAAAACCGCAATTTGAACGCGATATTCAACGTCTGAAACAGCGAGGAAAAAATATTGAAAAACTAATCTCCGTAATTTCAATAATTGAGCAAGGAAAACAATTACTTCCATCGCTTCGTCCGCACAAATTGAAAGGAGAGTATGGCGGTTGTTGGGAATGTCATATAGAATCGGATTGGCTCCTTATTTGGGAATTTTATCCTGACCGCATATTGCTCATCCGAACCGGCAGTCATGCGGATCTTTTTGAGTAAAGAATTTACCGCAATTTTATACGCAAAAAATCGGGAAATGACCATAAACAATAAATTATGAAAGATTTTTTAAAAGAGCTTATTTTTTGGGTCGTTTATATGCCTGGGATTAATCGTATCTACCGGGTAGTTTATAAAAAGCGAATAAAAAATAAATTGGCTGAATTTAAGCTATCTGATTTGATAGTTTCCATTGAGCCTTCAAATATTTGCAATTCAAAATGCATTATGTGCCCATATCCCAAAATGACCAGACCTAAAGAGGTTATGGGTATTGAACTTTTTAAAAAAATAGTTGACGATGCTTTTAACGAGGGTGTTCGCAACTTTAATCTTAATTTCTATAACGAGCCGTTTTTGGATCCGATGATTTTTGACAGAATAAAATATTTAAAATCTAAAGGATTAAAAGTAAGCCTATATTCCAACGGTTCTGTTGCGAATGAGTCCATCTATGATAAAATTTTTGAGAGTGGAATAGACAGAATCAGTTTCAGCATAGACGGCGCGACAAAGGAGATATATGAAAAAATAAGAAACGGACTTAATTTTGACGAAACAGTAAAAAATGTCCTGGGCTTGATAAAAAGGAAAAAAGAAAAAGGATTTTTATCTCCCAAAATAAGAGTGGTTTTTGTGCGCCAAAAGGCCAATAAAAACGAAGTGGAAGAATATAAAAAATTCTGGCAAGGCAAAGCGGACAGTATAGTAATTTCAACGGATGACAACAGAAATAGCAACTCCGGATTTTTTAAATATTTTAGGATAAGAAAAGCATTTCCCTGCAAAAAAATTTGGACAGAAATGATAGTAATGAGTAACGGGAAAGTAGCCTTGTGTTGCGCTGATGCTGACGGAGAAGTTATTCTTGGCGACTTTAATAAACAGGGCTTTAAAGAAATTTGGGAAAGCGATAAGTTTAAAAAAATAAGAAATCTGCACCTTAATTTTGAATCAAATAAAATTTCTATCTGTAAAAATTGCCTCCATTCATACAGAATGAATTTAAAGAGTTGGTGGGAAAAATGATTATTAAAAAGAAAACAAAAATTATAGTTGTCACCCAAAAAGTGGATATCAATGATGACAATCTCGGCTCTTTTCATAATTGGATTGAAAAATTGGCCGAAAAAGCCGATATTTTTGTAATAGCCAATTATGTCGGCAAATATGATTTGCCTGCGAATGTTAAAGTTTTTTCTCTGGGGAAAGAAAGAGAAGTTGGCAGGTTGGTAAAAATTTTCAAATATCAATGGTTTTTGTTAAAACTTTTGCCGAAATCAGACGGCGTGTTTTTCCATATGTGCCCGGAATATGTTTTAGGCGCTCATTTGTTGACGAAATTTTTCAGAAAAAAAACATTATTGTGGTACACGCACAAATCCGTCAATTGGAAACTTAAGCTGGCCGAAAAATTAATAGATAAAATTTTTACCGCTTCAAAGGAAAGCTTTAGGTTGCCATCTAAAAAATTGGAAATAACGGGGCATGGAATAGACATAAATAAATTTAAATCTCAAATCTCAAATCTAAAATCTGATGGAAAATTCAAAATAATCACGGTGAGTAGAATCGCGGAAGTTAAAAATTTGCATTTACTTATAGAAACGGCTGGTATTCTTAAAAACAGGGATTTTAATTTTGAGATCAAAATTGCCGGAGCGCCGATTTTGGAAAGCGATCAAATTTATTTTGAAAAACTTAAAAACTTAATTAAAGAAAAAAAACTTGGTGATATAATTGAATTTATCGGTCCCATATCCAATAAAGATATCGCGGAGTTTTATCAAAGCGGAAATTTGTTTATAAATCTTAGCGATACCGGCAGTCTGGATAAAGCGATTCTTGAGGCTATGGCCTGCGGATTAAAAATTTTAACTTCCAATGAAGCGTTTAAAAATATTTTAAAAGAAGATAATATTGTTGATAAAAACCCAGAGAACATAGCCGGTAAAATAATCAATTTGGCAAAAAGCGAAAGAAATTATTCACTGGTTGAATACGCAACCAAGAACCACAGTCTGGATAATTTAACAGAAAAAATCGTCACTTTTTATGAAAAAAGGCATTAAAAATATTATTTATTGCGCTTGTCTTGTAATAAGAAATTTTTTAAATAGAATTGTTAATTTTCAGGAAATTTCAGTTCTTTGTTACCACTCAATATCTGAAGAAAATTGGGATTTGTCCATATCGCCTACGCGCTTTGAAGAACAAATGATTTTCTTAAAAAAGAGATACAAATTTGTGACATTGGAGGATGTTGTTTGTTTTATAAAAAAAGAAAAAGATTTACCAAAGAAAGCCGTGGCAATTACATTTGACGACGGATATTCAGATTTATATTTTGGCGCCATGCCAATTTTGAAAAAATACGGAATTTCTGCTACAATATTTATTGTTAATGATAAGGATGCCTCCATAAAAAATATGGGAGCAAAAATAAATATGCTGGAAGAGTATCAGATAAAAGAAATGAAAAGAAACAATATTGATTTTCAGTTTCATTCAAAGACCCATCGTTTATTAGACAATCTGTCTAGCAAAGAAATAGAAGAAGAACTTGATAATAAGCCGAACAAGTTTAGATATTTTGCTTATCCAGGCGGTCATTATTTAGTTGAAGCTGTGGATGTTTTAAAAAAAAATAACTTTGAGGCCGGTTTTACTATAAGACCAGGACTGATAAAAGAGGGTACTGACATTTTTTTAATTAATCGCAATGTTATTTTGAGAGATATGTCATTGTGGCAGTTTAAAATAAGGGTTACAAAGGCCATTGATTGGTATTTTAATTTGAGTAGATTCTTGAAAAACTTTATAAGTAAATAGCAACGATATATATGGAAACTGAAAAAAAATTTGAAAGTTTAAAAAGCAAAACTTTTTTGGTAACCGGCGGAGCCGGTTTTATCGGTTCTTCAATGTGCGAGAAACTTCTTAATCTTGGGTCAAAAGTTTTATGCGTTGATAATTTATCCACCGGCAAATTAGACAATATCTCTAATTTTAGATCAAACAAGAATTTTATTTTTATAAAAGGAGATGTGAATAAAAAAAATATTTTAGGTAGAATATTCAAAAAAAATGACATTGATTATGTTATACATTATGCGGCTGTTGTGGGTGTTAAAAGAACATTGAGTGATCCCTTTTCTGTCTTAAATGATATAGAAGGAATTAAAAACATACTTGAATTATCTAAATTAAACAATGTTAAAAAGGCGATATTTGCCTCTTCATCAGAAGTATATGGAGATTCCGACGATTTGCCGGGGAGGGAAGATCATACGCCATTAAATGCCCGGTTGCCTTATGCCGCCGTTAAATCAATCGGTGAAAATTATTTTAGAGTGTATTATGAAGTTTGCGGTTTGCCCACAATTTCTTTGCGATTTTTTAATGTTTACGGCCCGAAGCAGGAATCTTCCAGTTATGGTTTCGTTACGGCGATTTTTATGAATCAAATTATAAACGATAAGCCGATAACTATTTTTGGCGACGGCAGGCAAACAAGAGATTTTGTTTATATTGAAGACAACTTGAATGCGACACTCATGGCAATTATAAATCCCGCCGCCAACGGAGAATCTATCAATATAGGCACAGGGAAAGAAACAGCAATAATTGAATTGGCAAATAAAACAATAGAAATTTCAGGTAAAAAAAATAGACCAGTTTTTTTGCCAGCAAGAAAGAAGGGCGATATGTTGAGAAGGTGTCCAGATGTTTCCAAAATGAAAAATATCTTGAAATATTATCCAAAGTATGATCTAAATCAAGGATTAAGAAAAACCTTTGAATTTTATGGATATAAATTTTCTTAAAAACATCTCGGATTTTTTTACTCTTCAAACAAAAGATAATGGGAGCTTGATTTGTCCCAAACATAAAATAGAGCATAGCGGTAAAAATGTGTATAGCATTATTGTTGATACGGTGCTGTTTAAAATTTTAAAAGATGAAAAATATTTTCTCAGGGCCAAAAAACGAACGTTGAGAACAATAAAAAATCTTATCCAAGATCCAGAAACGGGTTCTTGGATATTTTGGCCGGGAAGATTGGATGGTAGAAATATGTCAAATTCCGTCATAGATTCAGGGGCTTGCTCCGACGCTTTATCCTTTTTTTATCTGGAGTGCGGTAATCTATTATCTAATGAAGAAGTAAATAAAATTAAAGATGCTGTTTTTAAAAACTGTGATTCTTATCTTAAAGACGCATGTGTAAAAAAAGAAGTCACCAACCAAAGACTCTGGGGAGGAGCAGGCTTGGCGACTGCTTATAAAATTTTCAAAAAGAAAGAATGGGCAGATGCTCTGATGGCTTCAGTGGAAAAAAGCCTTAAAGAAGTCTGGAATGACGGTATTGTACCCTATCATTCTTACCATAAAGAATATAAAATTTATAAAGGTATTTATGATACGACACCTTTTTATCATTCGCGCCATTTTGTTTTTATAGACTATATTCTTGAATGTTTAGGCATAAACGCAGAACAACACAAGAGTTTATTGTTAAAAATATCAGATGTGATTATTGGTATGTATGGCAATAATGGGATTAAAAATATCAACTTTGAAACCAAACGCTGGTATTTTCTTTCTGATTATGAGATTGCCAGTAATGCGTATGATATTTATGCATTAGTAAGAAGTTATGAATTATCCGACAATGAGTTATATTTGAGGTATGCAAAAGAATCTTTTTTACAATTGCAAAAACATCAATTAAGCGATGGCGGTATAGTTGATCATTTTGGAAAAATCGACAATTTTCAATGCAGAATTTTTTGGAATGCCAACTGCGCTTGGTTGGCGAGATTGCTATTACAAAATAAAGATACCATAGCTAAATGGAGCAAAGATAAAAAATGCAACAACGAGGAATTTCTTTGGCTTTACTTCGAATGCGGAGATTTTTTTAAGTTTAAAAACAAGAATTACACGGCAATATTAAGGGGCAAGAAACAACCGCAAAGCGTTATGTGGGGACCAAGAGTTGGCGGGGGGTCGTTGCTTGGTTTCTATCCCAACAGTAAAGAAGAAAATATCCTTGTTTTTAAAGAGTGGGGAAGCGATGATCCTTTGAATTTCTATATTCGAGTTAAAAATGGCAATAAGCTCAGGTTATTTTTAAGGGAGAACAGAAAAGATTTGAGAGAGGCATTGTACTTTATTTTCGTTGAATTGAAAGCTTTGAATTTAAGAACAGTATTGGTGAGAGTAAAAGATTTTTTTGTAAAAGTATATAAAAATTACAGTGAAATTGCATCTCATTTTGCCTGCGATGTTGCAACTTTAGTCGATAAAAATAAAAATAGAATTATTTTTGATGTTGTTCCTTCTCGCCGAAACGGGGAGCATTTGGACGAGGTTTCTTTAAAAAGAAATTATTTTTTTGAAACAGATAGAATAAAAGTAAAAGAAATTCTTTTGTCAAAAAATAAATCAATTAAAAAAATTATATATAATAAGAACGAATTGATTCATAATTTTAGCGTAAAGAGTGATATCCCACATAAAGAAATTGGCAAAAAAATAATTTTTTATGGGAACACGGGACAAGTTGAAATATCTTTCGATTTATACTAGACTAAATCAATAATTATTATGGAAACAATTCAAAATAATAAAAAGATACCCTGCTCGGTGGGTATTTTGACATTAAACTCTGAAAAAGTTTTAAGAAGATGCCTTGAATCCGTAAGAGATTTTTCCGAAATAATTATTTGTGATGGAAATAGTGTTGACGATACAATTAAGATCGCTGAAGAATATGGTTGCAAAATTATTAAGCAATATGATTCTGAAGAAAAGAATTTGTCTTGCGTGACCGATAAAGCAACTGTGAGAAATAAAAACCTTAATGCCTCAACCAATGATTGGCATCTTTTTTTAGATTCCGATGACGCCCTTTCTGAAGATGCTGTAAGCGAGATAAAAAAAATTGTTACTAATCCAAAAAATAAGTTTTTGATATACAGAATTCCAATGAAAATTTTTATAGATGGCAGAGAGATTAGATATGCGTCAAATTATCCTATGTATCAAATTCGTTTATTCAACAAAAAAACCGGAGCCAATTTCATTCGTCCAATTCACGAGCGCGTTAATTACGATAAAAATAAATTTGAAACAGGAACCTTGCGAGGAAGTTATAATATTCACTGGTCGCAACAACGAGCCGATAATTTTTGGAAAGGAACATCTAAGTTTTACGCAGAACATGAAATTGAACAATACCAAAAAAATAGTCCTTTTTTTTATTTAAAATGGGTGATTTGGCATCGCTTTAAAATAGTGGCTCGCATAGTTATATACTCATTTAAAAATCTTTTTTTTCATGGTTTCAAAAACACCATGCCTTTAAGGATTGAGTTGTGCAGAGTAGGTTACAATTTATTGATTGCTTGGGGTAGCACAAAAAAACAGTTTTTTAAAAGACCAAAAATAAGTTAGAATTAGAATATATGAACATCATAAGAAAAAAAGTTCTGCTAATTTACCCCCACAGTTCTATTGAAGTATTCGCAAGCACTAAAATAAGAGTGGCAATTCCAGTTATTCCTTATATATCGCTTGCAATGATAGGCGGAAGTCTATTAAGAGACGGTCATGATGTGCATATTCTTGATTTGAGCGTGTCATCCGAACCTGAAAGAGATATTGACGAGGCGGTCAAAGATTTTAAACCTCAATACATTGGTATCAGTTTTACAAGCGCATTGAGCAAAGAAGCGATTGAAATTGTCCAAAAGATTAAAAAAATTAATTCAGATATTATTGCCATAGCGGGCGGGGTTCATTCCACAACATTGCCGGAAGAAACACTAAAAAACTCCTCTTTTGACATTGCGGTCATCGGAGAGGGCGAGGACACAATGCGCGAAATAATCAGCGGTAAAAATTACGAAGAGATACTTGGTATTGCTTATAAAAAAAACGGAGAAATTAAAGTAAACTCTCGCCGTCCTTTTGTGGAAGATATTGATTCTCTCCCGCTTCCGGCATGGCATCTTTACGATATTAAAAAATATCATACGCCAAGAATCAATAGCCGTCGCAACCCGGTCGGCGCCATGGAAACAAGCAGAGGATGTCCGTTTACTTGCGTTTTTTGCAATAAAACGGTTTTTGCGAGAATTTTCCGGGCAAAATCAGCTGAACGGGTAGTTGATGAAATGGAGTATATGTTACGGATGGGTTTCAGAGAAATCCATATCTGGGAAGACGGGTTTTCAACTGACTTAAATCGCGCAAAAGAAATTTGCCGGCTTATTATAAAAAGGAAACTCTATTTTCCTTGGAATATTTATAATGGCATAAGGGTTGATCGCATTGACGAAGAGCTTTTGCGGCTTTTAAAAAAAGCGGGGTGTTATCGCATAAGCATTGGAATTGAGTCCGGTAATCAAAATGTCATAAAAATAGTAAACAAAGGAATAACTCTTGAGCAAATACGCCGCGCAGTAAAGATAATAAAAGAAGCAGGTATAGAATCACTTGGGTTTTTTATGGTGGGTCTTCCAGGAGATACAGAGGGAACAATGCAAGACACTATAAATTTTGCAAAAGAACTTAAATTAGATTTGCCAAAGGTCGGCATGCTGATGCCATTACCAGGAACTCCTGTTTTTGCTGACTGGGAAAAAAAGGGACTTATAAAATCAAGAGATTGGTCTAAATATATTTTTCACGCTGAACGAAGCGCGGTTTATAGTCATCCAAATCTTGATTTTGCGACAATCCGTCGATATTACGATAAATTTTATCGTGAACTTTATTTAAGCCCGCGTTTTATTTGGAAAAGGTTTTGGCGAGGATTAAGAACGGGCGATATTTTTTATGACATTTATTATTTCTTAAAAATCATGCCGTATGGCTGGTTTAACTCAACATTAAAATGAAAAAAAGAGTTGTTATTATAGGAGCCGGTCCTTCAGGGTTGTCCGCCGGATACGAGTTGAGTAAAAATGGATTTGATGTTGTTATTTTGGAAAAAGATGACATTGTTGGAGGTCTTTCAAAAACTGTTAATTTTAAAAGTCAACTTTTTGACCTTGGCCCGCATCGCTTTTTTACGAAGAATAAAGAAGTTAACGAGCTTTGGCGAAATCTTTTGGGGAAAGATTTTTTAAATGTTGAACGTCTCACAAGAATCTATTATCAAAATATTTTTTTTTCATATCCTGTAAAACCGCATGAAATTTTGTTGAAACTGGGTATTTTTGAGGGTTTTAAAATATTCGCAAGTTATATAAAATCAAAGATTTTATTGAGGAATCTCAAACCTAAAACTTTTGAAGAGTGGATAACAAAAAATTTCGGAAAGCGACTTTTCGGAATGTTCTTTAAAACTTACACCGAAAAAGTCTGGGGTATTCCATGCAATCAAATTGAAGCCGAGTGGGCGGGGCAGCGCATAAAAAATCTAAGCCTTTTGTCAACCGCTTTGCAGGCATTTGGGATAAACAAAAATGTCAAAAGCTTGGTGGAAAAATTTAACTATCCGCGCGTCGGCGCCGGGATGATGTACGAAAAAATGGCTGAAGAAATAAAAAAGAGAGGCGGCACAATAATTTGCGCCACTGAAGTTGTTTCAATAAAACATAACAGTGAAAAAATATCATCAGTAGTTTCTTCTTCAAAAGACGGCGGTTCAACCGAATGGCCGGCCGATTATTTTATTTCCAGTATGCCAATCAATGAGCTTGTTAAAGGGCTTTCTCCTCATTCTCCGAATAAAATTAAAGAAGCTGCCGAAAATCTTTATTATCGTTCCCATGTAACGGTAAATTTCGTTGTAAAAAAACAAAATGTTTTTTCCGATAATTGGATATACATACATGATCAAAGAATTAAAATGGCGCGATTGTCGGACTACACAAATTTTTCAAAGGAGATGTCTAAAGACGAAAATAAGCTTATTGCTTGCGAATATTTTGTTTTTGAAAATGATGAATTGTGGAAAAAATCAGATGAAGGATTAAAAAATCTCGCAATCAAAGAATTGGAAGCGCTTAAATTTTTATCTAATAAAGACATTGGAAGTTGGTTCGTATTGCGTGAAAAGTCCGCTTACCCGGCATATTATACTGGTTACAAAGAATCATTAAATCTTATCCGCTCATACCTAGATAACCTTAAAAACTTGCAATTAATAGGTCGAGGCGGGATGTACCGTTACAATAATATGGATCACGCCATTTTAACCGGCCTTTTGGCCGCAAGAAACATTTTGGGCGAAAAACACGATATTTGGATGGTCAATGCTGAATATGAGTATCACGAAGAAATAAAATAGAAAATTGATTTCGCTCACAATACAATTATGAAATTAATTTATATTGATAATGCCAGAATTCCTACTGAAAAAGCGCATGGGATTCATATAATGAAAATGTGCGAGGCTTTTGGCAAGGCTAAAATAAACGGAGAGCTTGTTTGTGTGGAGCTCGTTGTGCCTAAAAGATTAAATGGCATAAAAAAAGATCCTTTTGCTTATTACGAAGTTGAAAAGGTTTTCAAAATCACAAAAATACCATGCGTTGATTTAACTTTTATTTGGTTAAATATGTTTACCTTTTGGTTGCAAGAGATTAGTTTTCTTGTTGCGACAAAAGTTTATCTTGTTTTTAAAAAATTTGATTTCCTATATACGAGAGAGCAGTTATCAGGTCTTTTTTTTAAGAATTATGTGGTGGAATCCCATATTTATAAAGACACTTATTTTTATAAAAAAACATGGAAAAAAGCGGCAAAAATCATATCAATAACCACTTTTTTGAGAAATAAATTATTAGAACTTGGGAAGAGAGAAGCTGATATCTTAGTTGCTCCTGATGCGGTTGATTTCAAAAAATTCAACATTCTTATCTCAAAAGAAGAAGCTAGAAAAAAGTTGAATTTACCAGGAGACAAAATATTAATCGGTTATGTTGGAATGTTGAAAACAATGGGTGTTGAAAAAGGAGTAGATGTTTCAATAAGGTCGCTTTTGAATTTAAAAGAAAATATATCTCTTGTTTTGGTTGGAGGTATGGAAGATGATATTTTGTATTATACTGATTTAGCGCGCGAGATAGGGGTATTGGAAAGGGTTGTTTTTATTGGCAATGTCCCCCATTCAGCAGTTCCATTATATTTAAAATCTTTTGATATTCTTATTGCGCCTTTTCCTGATGCGGCTCATTATAAATTTTTTATGTCTCCTCTTAAGCTTTTTGAATATATGGCATCTGGTAGACCTATTATTGTTACAGACTTGCCGTCCATTAGGGAGGTTTTAGATGAAGAAAGCGCTATATTTATTAAACCAAATAGTCACCATGATTTGGGAAAAGCTATTAATAATCTTGTGGAAAATAAAAATCTAGGAGAAAAAATAGCAAATCAAGCTCATAAGTTGGTTCAAGAAAAATTTACTTGGGAGAAAAGAACTTCCAATATCCTTAATTTCATTTTAACTTAGTATGATCAAGGTTCTATATTTATATTCAGGTAGCAGACAAAGCAAATTTAAGGGGCGTGTTGGTATTGATTATCCCGATACTCAATTTTATGGATTAAACCATTACGATAAGAAAAATATACTCGCCGAATACAAAGAACCAATTGTCGCTAAAATTATTAGGATACTGTTTGGTTTTAGGGCGTCTCACTTTTTAAGTTATTTTTTTACCTTTCGCTATGATATCGTCTTTGGCCCATCGTTATTATATGCGATGTTTTTTAAAAAAATATTGCCTACCAAAACGCGTTTTGTTTTGTTTAATTTGAGCTTGGTCAGGACAATAAAAGCCAACAGCAAAAATAAAATCAAAACGAGAGTGATAAAGTGGCTTTTAAAAGAGCTTGATGCCATTATATGTCTGTCGATGGAGCAAAAAAAATTTTTGGAAACAAGCGATTTGTTAAATGGTAAAGTTTTTTTTGTTCCTTTGGGTGTGGATATGCATTATTACAAGCCTGTCTATGAGGGCAGGGGAAAATATATTTTATCAGCAGGAAGGGATAATGGCAGGGACTATAAAACGGTGGTTGAATTGGCGAGACAAATGCCAAGCGAAGAATTCCATATTGTTTGCAGTAGAAGAAATATGATTGGAATAAACGATATACCGATTAATGTTTCAGTCTTTTACGATATACCAATCAAAGACTTAGTCAGTAAGTATAAAGAGGCAAAGTTAATGCTTTTGATAACGCATAGCGATAATTTTTTAGATGGGGCCGATTGTTCCGGACAAACAGTGTTGTTGGAGTCGATGGCAAGCGGTTTGCCTGTGATTGCCACAAAGAAACAGTATATGCGCGATTATCTGGCTGGAGATGAAATTTTATTTACCGACAATAATTTGGAATCGATAAAAATGCGTATTGAATCGTTGCATAATGATAATTTCAGGCTAGAGTTATCTAAAAAAGCTAGACGGGCAATAGAAGCAAATCTTTCTACGTTTAAAATGGCGCGGAAACTGGCTGATATTTTCAATTTAGTTTATACTAATTAAAGTTTTATATGGAAAATAATTTGGTAAATATTCTAAAAAGCTATATAAGAAAAGGCACCAACTTGCTTGAGTTAGGTTGTGGAAATGGACAGCTTATTAAAGATATAGTCCAAAAACATCCCGATTTGGGTCGAGTCGCCTGCGTTGATTATTTTAACAGTCCGACGGAATTGCCCAAAAAAGTTTCATTTTTTAAGCAAGACTTGGAAAATTTTGAGATGGATGGGGTATACGATCTCGTGATAATAAATCACGTCCTGGAACACATAAAGAATCCAATAGGTTTATTAGAAAAAATAAAAAAAAATTTATCTAATTTCGGGAAGATTTTAATCGTTGTGCCGAATAGAAAGGGTTTTCTTAATGAAGCTGATGTTTATTTTCCGGAACATGGCAAACACTATTTTCTTTGGGATAAACAGAGTCTGGGTTTTTCATTAAATCGAATCGGTTTTACTTGCAGGTTTCATAATCTTTATTTTGCCGGAAGTAATAATTTTTTACTAAAATATATGCCGGCAATCTTTAGAATACAGAACCCTAATTTAATTTGTGTCGCAATGGTTGATAGCGACCCTAAAATATGAATATATGAAAAATATTTTAGTTATTTCCAACTCATCATTAAATAATCCGATTAGGGGGACTCCATTGCGGGTTTGTAATATAATTAGACAAATGCGTCGATCCCATAATTTATTAGTATGTTCCATAGATGTTCCGGAAGAATTTGAATCTGTTTTTATTTCATATCCAAGTTGCGGCAGGTTAAAAAAATTAGATTTTTTTAAAAATCTAATTAAAAAGAATAATATTAACACAGTTTTAATAGCCACGGAGATGGAAATAAAATTGCCTGTTTTTTTGAAGTTTTTTTGCGGGGTGAAAATAGTAATTGATATCCATGGCCTTTATGCTGAAGAATTGCGCTATAAAGGTTCCATCGGCCTGATTAAAAAGTTTTTATCTGATAAAATCGTCAAATTTTATCTTTATTTTTATGATTTGGTGTTGGTTTGCGCGGATAAACTGAAGGATTATTATGATTCGGTCAATCCGAATATTGAAATAATCTATGGAGGAGTGAATCTCAAGGAATTTGAACCGTCTTCTGTTAAAAAAACGGAAATTTTCACCATTGGTTATATGGGTAACGACAGGCCGTATCAAGGACTTGGTTATCTTTTGCAAGCGGCAGTAAATATAAAACAGAAAAAAACTTTTCCTTTCAAATTAAATCTTGTGTTAAGCGATAAAAACGAAGAAGCCATAAAAGATAAATTTAAAAAACTTAACATATTTGAAAATATTTCACTTAGTTGCAATGTTGAACATAGCAAGGTTGACAGCATCATAAAAATATCCGATGTTTTAGTAATTCCGCGTCCGAGCGTAATAATGACCGAATACGCCTTTCCTTCAAAGCTTCCGGAATATTTGGCGACTGGTATTCCAATAATTATAACCAATGTTGGACCGGTAAAGACCTTTCTAAAAATAAAGGAAGCATGCATTGTAATTCCAAGTGAGAATATAACCAAACACCTTGAAGAAACGCTTTACAAAGTTTATTCAATGAATAGCGAGGAAAGAAATACTCTCCGCAAGAAATCACTCCGTCTTGTTGAAACTGAATTTAATTGGGACACCTTGGGAGGTAGACTAAATGAATTTTTAGAAATATTATGACGAACAACTATAAAAAAATGTGGGATGATTTTGGCCAAAAGAAAAGCGGGTCATATCTTGCTTACAAATTTAACCCGAATCACCGCATTGGATTATCTAATTATCTAAGAGAATGTTTTATAAGCGAGTTTATTGAACCGGAAAAAAACGACATTGTTCTTGATGCTGGTTGCGCTTCCGGCCGCCAACTCTTTGCAATGCGCGATAAAATAAAAGAAGGGCATGGAACCGATATCGGAGAAGGGTTTATAATAGAAGCAAATGCGGAAAAAAAAAGAATCGGGGCGGACAATCTCTTTTTTCATAATGTTGAAATGGAGAGGTTGTCCTTTCCTGTGGAATTTTTTGATAAAATAATCTGCGCTGAAGTTTTAGAACATGTCCAAAATAAGGAAGCAGGGCTCAAAGAATTATTGAAAGTTTTAAAAAAAAATGGTACTCTTGTAATCACAACACCCAATCTGAATTCAGATGGCACACTGTGGGGGCGATTTTTAAGAATCATGGGAGTGAGAAAATTTTCACCCATAAAATGTTTTACGAAGGAAGAACTTGAAAAGCATGGCGACTGTCATGTCAGGGAATTTGACCGAAAGAATCTTTCTATGTGGTTGGAATGGAATGGCCTTAAAATTTTGAATATAAAATCAACTTCCTTTATAGACGGTCCTTTTATTGATTTTATTTTTAACCCCTTTTTGCACTTCAGGCTATCGCGAAAAATTATCATTGTTTTTGAAAAATTTTTGGCAAATCAAAAATTATTTTTTGGAAGAAATTTAATCGTAAAAGCAATTAAAAAATGACTAAAAATGCGCGAAAATTAATTGATGGTAAAAAAATCATGATAACCGGTGGAACCGGTTCTTTTGGAAACGCCACGATAGAAACTCTTTTGAAACTGAATCCCGCCCAAATAGTTGTTTTCAGCCGAGATGAGAAAAAACAATTCGATATGGGTAATAAATATAACGACAACAGATTAAAATTTGTTATTGGCGATGTTCGAGATAAGGATTCGATTTTTCACGCAATGTATGGTGTTGATTATGTTTTTCACGCTGCCGCCTTAAAACAGGTTCCGAATTGCGAATTTTTTCCTTGGGAAGCTATTAAAACAAACAGTCTGGGCGCTCACAATGTCATTGATGCGGCGATTATTCAGGGTGTAGAGCGGGTTGTGGTTTTAAGTACGGACAAAGCGGTTTATCCGATAAACGTAATGGGAATGACCAAGGCATTAATGGAAAGAATAATGATTGCCGTTTCGCGAGAAAAAAGAGGTAAAACAGTTTTGTGCGGGACGCGTTATGGCAATGTGATGTACACGCGCGGCTCGGTAATTCCTTATTTTATTGATTTGATGAAAGCCGACAAACCATTGACAGTTACTGATAAAAATATGACAAGATTTATGATGCCATTAGCTCATTCCGTGGATTTGGTTTTATATGCGATGACTAATGGAAAAGACGGAGAAATTTATGTAAGAAAATCTCCAGCTTCTATTGTCGGCGATGTAGCCCAGGCATTGGTTGAAATTTTTAATTATGACAAAGGTATTAAAGAAATTGGTATCAGGCCGGGTGAAAAAATGCACGAAACTCTGATTTCTAACGAAGAAACTTTTCGAACGGAAGATTGCGGCGATTATTATAAAATAATGCCGGAAGTCCCGGGAATGAATTACCGCCAATATTATTTCAAGGGGCAGAAAAATGATCATTTGCCTCATGAAAGTTATACTTCAGCCAATACCCAACAATTATCAAAAGATGAAACAAAAAAACTACTCTTTTCACTTGAAGAAATACAGAAGGAATTAAAAAATTTCAAAAAATAAAATATCAGAAAATATGGAGACTAAAAAATTGGAAATAAAAAAAGACGAAAGAGGCGAGTTGTTTGAGGTGTTTAAATTTTCTAATACAGGGCAGATATTCTATTCTTCAACCGAGCCAGGCGCCGTGCGTGGCAATCATTATCACACAAGAAAAAAAGAAGTTTTTTGTTTGATAGAAGGTGAAGCTAAAATCAGGCAAAGAAATCGCGAAACGAATGAAATTGAAGAAAAAATTGTTTCTGGGAATACGCCGGAATTAGTTGAAATGAAATTGAATTGGACGCATAATATCCAAAATATCGGTAATAAAAAGATGAAGCTCTTGGTTTGGGTTAATGAAATCTTTAATCCTAGCAATTCGGACACTTTTCCAGATATTATTTAAAATAAAATATTTATGAAATCAAATAAAAGCGCAATTAAGGTGATGACGATTTTTGGCACACGGCCGGAGATAATTAAATTGTCAAGAATTTTTGATAAATTTGACCGATATCTTAATCATATAATGGTTCATACCGGACAGAGTTTTGATTACGAGATGAACAAAATCTTTTTTGATGAACTTGAAATCCGCAAACCGGATTATTTTTTAGAAGTTAAAGCTGACACTTTAGGCGGGCAGATTGCTAATATTATTTTGAAAAGCGAAGAAGTTTTAATAAAAGAGAAGCCCGATGCAATCTTTATTTTCGGAGATACCAACAGTTCGTTGGCTTGCATCGTTGCCAAAAGAATGAAAATCCCGATTTTTCACATGGAAGCTGGCAACCGATGTTTTTCTGACAGTGTGCCGGAAGAAATAAATCGTAAAATTATAGACCATATAAGCGATATTAATATTCCTCTCACGGAGAATTCCAGGACTTATTTGATACGTGAGGGTATTCATCCCGGCGCTATTTATGTTACAGGCTCTCCGCAAGCGGAAATTTTGGACTTTTATAAAAAACAGATTGAGAAAGCAAAAGTTTTAAAAGAATTAAAACTTTTGCCGCAAAAATATTTTGTAGCCAGTATTCATCGCGAAGAAAATGTTGACAGCCGAGAATCTTTAGGAAAATTATTTGACTCTTTAAACACTTTGGCTGAGACCTATAAAATGCCGGTTATCGTAACCACTCATCCGAGAACCGCCAAAAAACTTGAAGAATATAAAATGAAAACGGACAAGCTGATAAATTTTCACAAACCATTTGGTCTTTTTGATTATGTCAAATTGCAAAAGAACGCCTTTTGTGTTTTGTCTGACAGCGGCACCATTCAAGAAGAATCTTCTCTTTTGGGATTTCCAGCTGTTCAAATAAGAGATATTTCTGAGCGTCCCGAAGCATTTGACGAAGGAGTTTTAATTTTATCTGGCTTGGATAAAGACATAATCTTAAAGGCAATTGAGATTATAACTGAACAATTTGCCAATGGCGAAAAATTTAACATTCCGCGAAATTATAAAGATAAAAATGTTTCAAGCAAAGTTCTGCGGCTTGTTACTGGTTTAACGAAGATTATCAAAAAAAGAAAACTGGTATAATGATAGTAATTCTTGCTTATCATTCAGTCGCGCCACTCGATTATTTGTATAGTGTTTATCCGGACACATTTAAGAAACAACTAATCTTCTTAAAAAAAAGATTCAAAGTAATTTCCTTGAAGGAATTATTGTTTCTTTTACAAAATAAGTCGGAAGATATTGTGAAAAAAAAACTTGCAGTTAT
>Ga0209211_10003909_pt1 | contig 23718 bp, 29 predicted proteins | sample RifGroA2_FD_183992 | JGI IMG/M metagenome (GOLD analysis project Ga0209211, IMG submission 183992) | Groundwater microbial communities from Rifle, Colorado, USA - Groundwater A2 (SPAdes) (version 2) | ecosystem: Environmental > Aquatic > Deep subsurface > Groundwater | place: Rifle, Colorado...
GTTTTTCAGAAACTTATCCATAATTATCTATGATACACTTATTTTAATGGATCCTAAAACCCTAGCTCCTTATTTAGATCTGGCGAATCACCACGCCAACGCCACATTCGCGGATATAGAGGATATATGCGATAAGGTAAAAAAATACGGTTTTAATGCCGTCTTTGTCAATCAATGTTTCGTGCCGTTTTCCAAGCAAAAGATGGGGCCGGAAGGGAAAGTCGGAACCGTTGTCTCATTTCCGTTAGGGCAGGATTCACCTGAAATAAAAATTGCCGCCGCCAAAGCCGCCGCCATCAATGGCGCGGACGAATTAGATATCAGCCTAAACGTCGGCCTGATTAAAGCCGGGCAATGGGATGAATCATTGGCTGAAATGCAGAATATTGTCCGCGAAGTCAAGGCCATCGATCAGAAGAAAATCGTCAAATTTATTTTGGAAACCGGTTACCTGACAGATGATGAAATTAAGAAAGCGTCGGTTTTGATACTACAGTCAGGGGCAGATTTTGTGAAAACCAATTCAGGAATGGGCCCGCGCGGAGTTATTGTCAGAGACGTGGAATTAATTAAGGAAGCAACAGAAGGAAAAATAAAAATCAAAGTTGCCGGCGGAGTTGACAATCTCAACGAAGCAACCGCTTTAATCAACGCCGGAGCTTCTCGAATCGGGACATCAAAAGCGGTGGAGATTATTACGTCATAAATGCTTTTTCACTGCATACTTTACAATGAGTATGATCAACCTGTTTTAATTTCCACTCAAAATGCTCGATGGCCGGTAAAACCTTTTCGATTTTATCCACAATCACAAATACGTCCAATTCACTTTTGTCTATATTCAGATTTTCTTTAATTGAGTCCATGATCGGATACCAAAATTCTCCAAATAGAATGAACGGCTTATGATGGCCGTGATAAAGCTTAGCCAACACCCAGGCAGTTCCCAATTCGCTGATTGTTCCTGTCCCGCCCTTAAAAATAATAAATAGGTCGGCATGTTCCATCAGTTTAAACATCCTTTCAATATAATTTCCGGTTTTTATCTCAATATTAGTTATATTCCCTAAATATCTGCCTTCAAAACCAGGGGCGTCTTTGGGATAAAATGTCACCGACAAGGTCTCCCCTTTAGCAGCTTGAGCGCCTTTAGTGGAAGCATCCATCACTCCCGGCCCGCCGCCATTAACAATGGTAAAGCCTTTTCCGGCCAAAATTTTGGCTGTTTCAAAAGCGTCCTTGTAGACCTTGCCGTTTTCCGGAATTTCCGAGTCTCCAAAAAAAGCGATGTTTTTAATCAATTGTCTATGTATGTCAATGTGTTTCATTTTTATGCTTTTATATTCCCACAACCAACTCCCGACTGCAAATAACTAAAATCCCAGTTCCGCCTTAGCCCTCTCACTCATCATATCCTGATGCCAAGGCGGATCAAAGGTTAGTTCAAGTGTCAAATCCCTATATGGATCAAATTCCGGAATATCCGCTATTGCTTGCCTGACCATAGGCTGAAAAACCGCCGCCAACGGACACCCCGGTGTCGTCAATGTCATTAAAATGTGTATGGGTTTTCCTTCTTCCTTCTTCCTTCTTCCCTTTACCCTAATATCGTACACCAACCCCAAATCAACGATATTGATTCCCAGTTCCGGGTCAATCACATTTTTTAGCTTAGTTTCAATTAACTTTTTGGTTAATTTCATACCTTTTCTTTTTAACCGTCTTGTATACTTTACATCAAGTATGAAAGTTTCCGCCATAGTCTGCGCCTATAACGAAGCCAAAACCATCAAACCCATCTTGGAAGTATTGCTGCAACACCCGTTGGTAAATGAAGTAATCGCGGTTAACGACGGCTCAACCGACCGGACCGGAAAAATTATCAGCTCCGTCAAGAATCAAAAATTGATTATGATTCATCATAAAAAGAATTTAGGCAAAGGCGCTGCCATCGCCAGCGCGGTCAAAAAATCAACCGGAAATATCCTGCTTTTAGCTGACGCGGATACAAGGAGTTTTTGTCAGGCGCATATAGATATGCTTCTGTCTCCAATTAGAATTAATCCTAAATGTATGGTGATTGGTTTAAGAGAAGGAGAAAAATTGTTGGATAAAACCCTGAATGCAATCCTGAAATCGATAGGCGGAGAAAGAACAATTATGAAAAAATATGTTACTCCGCTATTGTCGAAAATTAAAGATTCGGGATACGGAGTTGAAACTATCTTGAATTTGGCCACAGTTCGCCACAATCGGAGAATTTACTACGTGCCATTACCAAAACTATTTCATCCATTGAAAACTGCCAAGCGGACACTTACCGAAGTATTGAAAGAGTATTGGAGAGAACAAAATCAAGTTTTGGGACAACTTTTGGATTTTGATAACTATGCCCAACTACCTTCCTTTCAAGAAGTTCTTAATAAATTAAGAAAACTTGCCTAACTTTACCGCACACAAAAACATCCCGGAAGACCAAGCGAATGGGTGTTCGGCGCGATAAATAAATCTGTTTACCGGATTTCCTTTTTTCTCATAACACTCATAAATTTCTCCATCAGAAACTATTTTATCGGCCATTATTTCCAAAATAACCTTTGCTTGTTGCGGGAAACCTGCTTGTTTAAGCGCCAAAATGTAAGCCAACCCCGGCTGCCACCATAGGGGTCCATTATTTTGATAATCGGCTATACCGGCCAAACGAGATAACCACCAAATACGCCACCAAGGGTAAGATGGAGTATTTGTCTTCAAAGTAAAATCAACTTTTAATTTCTCTGCTTCATCCAAGATTGATTTTGATTCTTCATCAGATGCAAGTCCCCAGGCGACGGCCAGCAGATTGCCAAATGGATAGAAATAGTCCCGGCGTTGTCCGTCATGCCAATCGGCAAAGTACTTACCGTTCCATAACCGACGTCTTAAGGATGCGGCGACCGATTCGGCTTTGGAGCGAAACCGTTTTGATTTTTCCGGATTTACTGAAGTTAACCAATCAGTCAAACGAACAAGAGATCGCCAATAAATGACGTTGGTATAAAGCAAATTTCCGGATTTCTTGACAGAATCCATCCACTCGGCCATGTCTCCGTCCCATAATAACCCATGTTTTTCCCGCGATTGCAAATATTTGAACGCTTTCTCGGCAGACGAAATAAACTTATGACTTTTTTGCCAATTTTTTATGCCGAGTTCCGAAAGAATAAGCAAGGTCAAGGTTGTTCCGTCCAAAACTTCGGCACCAACTTCCCGCAAGCGATATGATGGCTTTGGATGAAGAAAAGGCTCAGGGTGAAAACCAAAGTATCTACCAAGAGTAATTGGGGAATTACGGATCCTGTAGGGAATAAGACCGTCGTTGCGCTGGAAACTGAAAAATAACTCGACCATTTTGGCGACGATTTCCTGATCACCGATAGCCAGTGATCCAAATGCCGCGAAAAAACCATCCCTGGCCCAATAATCGGTAAAATGATGTCCACCGGCAATAATTCCAGCTGAGCCATAACATAATTGAAGATTGAGTTTGGCAATAGACATTGCTTGGTTTAAAATGCTCATACTATGAAAAATAGTACCCGTAAAGCAATCAAACCTCAAGTATCTGTTGTGGTTCCGGCATATAACGAAGAAAAATTGTTGCCACTGTGTTTACGATACCTTCGTAATCAAGATTTTAAGGAAGAATGGGAAATTATTGTGGTAAACGGACCGTCAACTGATAAAACTCAAGAAATCGCGGAATTATTGGCTAATAAAGTAATCAGGGTAAATCGATTAGGTGTGGGATTAGCCAGAAGAAAGGGATGTAAAATAGCAGAAGCTCCAATAATTGCAGTTACGGATTCCGATGTATTTGTCCCGCCAAACTGGTTGTCAAAAATAACAGAATACTTTCGGACGCATCCCGAATGTGTCGCAGTTTCCGGCCCTTACATTTTTACGAATAATTTGTTTTTGAATATCCTGTCTCTAATAGTTCGGCCGATTGCTTATCTTTTTAATCTATTGATGACCTGTGTACCACCGATGAGCGGGACAAATTCTGCGTTTCGTAAAAGGGCATATATTCAAGCCGACGGATACAACGCCAAAATTACCGCGCTTGAAGATGTTGATCTGGCAATGAGATTAAAAAACATTGGTAGGATAGCTTATTTGCCAAATCTAATTGTTGAAACGACGGACAGACGGTTTCGCGGGAGAATTTTATCCCATACTTGTAAATCGTTAATCCCGGCCTTTATAAGAAGGTTAAGCGGCAAAAAAGACGACCAACCCAACCTCTGGCCAACAATCAGATGACTAAAATGTTCGACAACATTTTAGTGAATTCTCTAAGTGGGCGAAGCTCTAACTACTCTTTGAACTGGCCCTTCAAGACGACGTTTTGGCCTTCGAAAACCTCAACGGTCCGATAACCGGCGACTTCGTCGATTAGGGTTTTTTCCAACATCCATCCGCCTTTTGATATCTGCAGAGCTCCCAATTCAAGCTTTTCTTCGCCTTCAGTTAGTCTGGCAGTATAACCAAGCTTGGTGTCCGGCAGATTGGCCAAAATCGTCACCAATCCGCGGTCGTCGCGGGTTGACAATCCTGAAGCCGGCTCACCTGTGGTTGATTCTAAAACTGTCTTATCAACATCTCCGGGAATAATAACCCCAAACTGTTTGCCAAATTCACTTACCCTATCTTCAATGTTGACGCCTTCACCGGTTCCCGATATTCCCAAGTCTTGGGGTTTTCCCTTATTCAAACACCCCGCTAACAGGATTCCCGCCAGAATTAGGATTGCGACTTTTGAAAATTGAAAATTGAAAATTGAAAATTTTATGTTATCACCCCCTCGGGCAGAAGGATTACTGTGGCTTAGATAGTATCTTTTCTACAGCCAATGTCAACCCACCCGTTGAAACCTTTTCCCCATTCACAAAAAACGTCGGGGTAGCGTCAACTCCAAGCTGATTCCCAAGGCTCATGTCCGCTAAAATCAAATCTCTTTTCATCTGTTTCCCTATTTCGTTTTTAAATTTATCTAAATCCGCCACTCCGATCTCCTTAGCCAAATTTACAAATAAATCCTGCGGATTCCCTAATTTCTCCCATGCATCCTGCTTGTCAAACAGCGCCTTAGAATATTCCCAAAACTTTCCCTGCTCACCTGCGGCTTCCGAAGCGATTGATGCCGCCATGGCATTTTTATGGATAGAAGTTAAAGGGAAGTGCCTATAAATAAATTTTATTTCCCCTTCATATTTTCCCAATACTCCATCAAGAGTTGCCGTAGCCGACCGGCAGGCAGGACATTGGAAATCAGAGAATTCGACTATTGTTACCGGGGCAGTCTCATCACCGATGATATGGGCGGCCCCGACAACTAATTTCTGCTGATCAATTTTAACTGAAGAATTTGGGATTGGCTTAGATAAAAAAAATGACGCTCCTGCCAATATCAAGATTATTCCTACCAACGTCAGGGATAATAATTTCCAATTTATCATTTGATAACGGATTACTTAATTGTTAAATTGTTTTCGGAACAATCTAGCAATCTAACAATGTAACAATTTTTTATATCGGCCAAATTTTCTTTCCGGCCTCATTATAAACTTCTATCGCTGCCGTCGGACAACTCTGGGCAGCTAATAAAATAGCGTCGTCTTCGTCTTTATCTCCCGTTGATTTAATGATCACAGCTATATTTTTATCATCAAGCTTAAAAGTATTAGGGGCAACGGCAACACAACTGGCGGCGCCGATGCATTTGTCACGAAGAACTTTGGAAGTATAAGGCATAAGTTTCCTAAAAGAATTTTTCCGTATGGATGTGCTCGCCATTTATACCAGTTTCTTTCAACTTTGTCGATACCTCGTCAATCATGAAGCGATTGCCGCAAAGATAGAAGCACGTATCGAGGGCTAAAGGTTGAGGGCTAAAGGCTAAGGAGTTATCTGGTTCAGTTTGACCCTTGTCCCTTGGCCCTTGTCCCTTGGCCCTATTTTGGACGTAGTCCAAAACGTGTTCCGTCACATGGCCCGAATGCAATGGCCAACCAGCCGGCGGATTAGACAAAACTAAGTCCCATTTAAAATTAGAAAAATCTTTTTCCAGCTCATCAAAATCCTCCGTCCAAAAACAATCTTCCTGATTTCTCATCCCCCACCATAATTTAATCGGATCCTGATATTTTTTATTTATCAACAAATCCAAAATCATTGCCCTGATAGGACTAATTCCACTACCGGTAGCGACAAAAATCAATCCGCGGATTGATTCATTGTCTCTTAGTCCTTGTCCCTTAGCCCTTGTTCTTTGTTCGTCGTCATGGACGATGAAGCTGCCAAAAGGGCCGATAAACTCAATTTCTTTTCCTGATTGAAGATTCTTTAGAAATTCAGATCCCGGACCTCCGGGTTTGATATCAACCAAAAGTTCAACCGCGTGATTCATTGAAGGCTGTGATGCAATTGAATAATTCCGGCAAATACCACGGCTGGGATCGATATTGAAAATAATATATTGACCGGATATAAATTCAATCCTACCGGGATTTACCAACTCTAAATGCAAATATTGAAAACTACCTGCTAATAATTCGTGGGAGGAGACTTTAGCTTTATATTTTTGCATCAGATTATTTTAAAGCTTTTTTCAGGGCTCTTAACGAAAGTGTAGCACACTTCAACCTGGTCGGGCTAATGTCTCCCCCCAACATTTCCACCATATTCTCATCAGTCATCTCCATAATCTTCTTTACTCCATACTCTTTACTCCTAATCCGCTCCGACAACAGCGATGCTCCCGCAGTAGAAATCGCACACCCCACTCCACGCCACGCAATCTCATTAATCATTGTTTTCTGTTTTCTGTTTTCTGTTTTCTTTACTTTAATCTGAAACTCAATTAAATCGCCACAACTGGCATTGGCCTCCTGAGCCACTAAATCCGGCTTATCTAATGTCCCAAAATTACGCGGGTTTTTATAATGATCAATGATGAGATCGTGATAAAAAGACAATGGTTAAAATGGTTGGAATGGTTGGAATGGTCAATAAGCTCAAAATTTTGAAGCTGTTTTAGCCATTGTAGCCATTTAAGCCATTCCTTCAAATATTTCTTCTATTTTTTTCAGCGCTTTTACCAATCTATCCACATCTTCTTTCGTATTATAAATTCCAAAACTTATTCTGGTAGTGGCTGCCAAACCAAGCTTGTCGTGCATTGGCATAACACAGTGGTGTCCGGAGCGAACTGCGATTCCCTGACTGTCTAAAACTTGAGCCACGTCATGGCCATGGACTTCTTTACCGTTAACATGAACTGTGAATGCTATCAACCCGCCCCGCTGTTCAACCTCTGTAGGGCCAAATATTTTAATTTTAAGTCCCAGCTTTTGCCCTGCGAAGGCCGGGATTTTATATAACTTTTCGATAACGTATTTAGTCAACTCAACTTCATGTTGTCTAATCTTATCCATTCCAATCTTTTGTAAATACCTTACTGCCTCCGCTAATCCTACCGCTCCAGCCACATCCGGAGTTCCAGCTTCAAATTTATCCGGCAAATCCGTAAAAATCGTATTCTGAAAATCTACGGTATTTATCATCCCGCCGCCGGTCAAAAACGGCGGCATAGCTTCTAAAATCTTCCGCCGGCCCCAGAGACAACCGATTCCCATTGGGCCGTACATTTTATGGCCGGAAAAAGCGTAAAAATCACAGCCTAAGTCTTTAACATTAACCGGCATATGAGGAACGGCTTGAGCACCGTCTATTAGAAGTAAAGGGTAAGGAGTGTGGAGTAGGGATTTTTGTTTTTTGTTTTTTGTTTTTTGTTCATTGATTATTTTGGAGATTTCGGCAATCGGATTTATTGTTCCCAAAAAATTGCTGACGTGGGCAACGGAGACAATTTTGGTGCGCTGAGACAGCTTTTCTTTTAAATCATCCAGATCGAGAACCCCTTCATTAGTAACACGGATAAACTTAAGTGTCGCCTTTTTCTCTTTCACCAATTCCTGCCAAGGGACCAAATTGCTATGGTGTTCCATTTCAGAAACAATAATTTCGTCATCGGCTCCGATGTTGTTTCGCCCCCAGGCGTAAACCACCAAATTAATAGCCTCAGTAGTATTTCTGACAAATATCAACTCCCTTTTATCACTGATCCCAATAAATTCTGCTATAGTTTGACGCGCAGAATCATACATTTTTGTCGATTCATCTCCCAACGTATGAATCCCACGGTGGACATTGGCATTGTGATTTTGGTAATAATCAACCAAAGAGTCAATAACCGCTTGAGGCTTTTGAGAAGTTGCAGCACTGTCCAGATAGACTAGCGGATGGCCGTTTATCTGACGCTTAAAAAGCGGAAAATCTTTTGTTAATGTCTGCATACCTTTAAGCACAATCGTATTTTACTCCTGTCTGTTATAAGAGAAAACCTGCGGTAATCATTTCTTTTGCCTGTTTAAGTTTGATTCCACGGCTCTGGAGATAAAAAATTTCTTCCTCATCAATTTTCCCGACGGTGGCTGCATGAGAACAATGAACTTCATCTGTTTCGATTTCTAAATTAGGAGTAGCTTCGGCTTTGGCATTTTCCGACACCAACAATATCCTTTCTTCCAAAAAAGCCTCTGTCCCGACGGCAGCAGGGAAAACCCTGATAATCCCATCCACAAAAGCCCGGGCCGATCCATCAACCACACCTTTGATGGTAGTCTTAGAAGTGGTATTAGGGGCGGAATGAATTATCTCAACATCCCAACGGCCAACCTGATTGCCGGTTAAGTGAAATCGGCCAACAATCTCCAACTCCTGCCCTTTTTTATCTAGAGTAAAACTATAGTTGCCGGGTTTATTGATAAATTTAATCATTGTAAATTGATTGAAAATTGTAAATTGTAAATTGAAAATTAATTTATCCTACACTCCCCGCCATCTCCATATCTATCAATCTGTTCATCTCCACCGCATATTCCATCGGCAATTTTTTAATCAAAGGATCAGCAAACCCCTGAACGATCATTTTTCCGGCTTCATTTTCAGATATCCCGCGGGACATCAAGTAAAACAGTTGTTCTTCTCCGATCCGGGAAACGCTGGCTTCATGTTCTAAGGTGACATCTGAATTGAATATTTTATTAGTCGGATAGGTATCAGACCGGCTCTGCGGATCAAGGATCAAGGCGTCGCAAATCACTTTACTTTTAGAGTGATGAGCCTTTGGCCCGATACTTACCATCCCCCGGTAACTTGTCCGTCCTCCGCCCTTACTAATCGATTTACTAATAATAGTGCTGGAAGTATATGGGGCTAAATGAATAGCCTTGCTGCCGGTGTCCAATTGCTGGCCTACTCCGGCCATAGCCATTGACAATGTTTCTCCGACGGCTCCTTTTCCGGCTAAAATAAATCCCGGATATTTCATTGTTACCTTGCTTCCCATATTAAAATCAGTCCAAACCATCCGCCCCTCTTCTTCAACTCTGGCTCTTTTAGTCACCAGATTATAAACATTTTTATACCAATTTTGGACGGTGGTGTATTGAACCGTCGCACCTTTTTTAACAAAAATTTCCACTACGGCCGAGTGCAGCGATCCGTCTGTAAAAGCCGGGGCAGTACAGCCTTCAACGTAATGAACTTTTGATCCTTCATCAGCGATAATTAATGTTCTTTCAAACTGGCCGGCATTGGGGGAATTAATTCTGAAATAGGCTTGCAAAGGCAAACCAACGTCAACATTTTTAGGAACATAAACAAATGATCCCCCGCTCCAAACGGCTGTATTCAGGGCTGCAAATTTATTATCGCCTGTTGGAATCAAAGAACCAAAATATTCTCTAACTAGATCCGAATATTTTTTTAGCCCCTCATCCATCCCCAAAAAAACCACCCCTTTATCTGAAAGCATTTTTTTTATTGATCCGTAAATAATTTCTGAATCAAATTGAGCTTTGACTCCGGATAAAGTTTTTTGTTCAGCCTCCGGAATTCCTAATTTATCAAAAGTATTTTTAATCTCTAAAGGTACGTCTTCCCAATTTTTACCTTCTTTGTTTGTGGGTTTAAGATAATAATAAATATCGTCAAAATGAATTGAAGAAAGATCGGCGCCCCACTCCGGCATTTTTTTATCCTTAAAAATCCGGTGACCCTCCAACCTTTGTTTTCTCATCCACTCCGGCTCATTTTTTCTGGAGCTAATGTCTTCAACTACTTTTGTCGATAAACCTTTGCCTGATTTAAAAGCATATTTATCAGTTGAAGTGTGAAAACCGAATTTGTATGACGATAAATCCGGCTTGACAATTTTAGTTTCTCTTGGTGATATCGGAGCGAAACGAGACATAAAATTAAATGAATAAAATTGTAAAAATGGTTAGAATGGTTAGAATGGTTAGAATGGCTAAAAAATTATTGATTAGGCGTTGTAACCATTTAAGCCCCTATAGCCATTGCTCTCTATTTTATTTGCAATTTCTCCCCCTCCGCTTTCGATAATTTTCCCGTCTTTCATAATATGAATATAGTCAGGCTTCAAATAATGAAGAAGTTTGGCGTAATGAGTTATAACAAGGATTCCCGGTTTCTGAAGGCCGAAGGACGAAGGACGAAGGACGAAGGTTTTAATATTTCCAGCGATTGTTCGCAGAGCGTCAACGTCGAGCCCAGAATCTGTTTCGTCCAGAATCGCGTATTTCGGCTGGAGTATCAACATTTGCAAAACCTCCAACCTCTTTTTTTCTCCTCCGGAAAAACCAACATTGATACTGCGTCTTAACAATTCTTTGGAAACGCCAATTTTTTCTGCCAGCTTTTCCAGATCTTTCCTGAATTGAAGAACGTCGATTTTAGAATTCTGAATTCCATTTTTGATTTCCTGGACAGCTCTTCGCAGAAGCTGTTCGGGTGTCACCCCCCCAACTCCCACCGGATATTGGCTGGCTAAAAATAATCCCATTTTAGCCCTCTCGTCCGGCGTCTTATCTGTTATATCCACTTCATCTAATTCAATTATTGACTGCCCTTGGTCCTTATCCCTTGGCCCTTGACCCTTCCGGCGTACTCCGTACGCCGGATGCCCCATCAACGCCATCGCCAATGACGACTTTCCGCTCCCGTTTGGTCCCATCAGGGCATGGATTTCACCGGGACGGATTTCAAGAGAAACGCCTTTGACAACTTCTTTGTTGTCAACCGTAACATGGATATTATCGATTTTGAGCATCCGCCCAATTCCTTTCTACTGTTTTCCAGTTAACAACGCTCCACCAATTCTTTAAATACTCGTCTCTCTTATTCTGATATTTCAGATAATAAGCGTGTTCCCAAACATCAATTCCTAAAATCGGGATATCTCCATTCATCAATGGGCTATCCTGATTGGCTGTCGCGTAAACTTTAAGTTTTCCACCGGAGACAACCAGCCAGCTCCAACCACTGCCGAATTGGCCCATACCGTTTAAGACAATCGACTCTTTCATTTCATCGATGGATCCAAACACTTTATTAATCTCCGAAACAAACTTTTCCGAAAGATTTCCGCTTTTTGGCGTCATTATTTCCCAAAACAACGAATGATTGGCGTGACCGCCACCATGATTTTTAACGGCAGTCCGGATATCTTCAGGAATACTATTTATATCCTTCAGTAATTCCTCAACCGATTTATTTACTAATTCCGGATGCTTGGCAATCGCATCGTTTAATTTTGCAACATACGCCGCGTGATGCTTACCGTGATGGATTTCCATGGTTTTGGCATCAACCACCGGCTCCAAAGCATCAAAAGAATATGGTAATTTTGGTAATTCAAATGACAATTTGATTCACCCCCAATCCGGACAGACTATCGTTGACCATACCGACTAATTTTGCTTCTATCTCTTTTTGAAGACATTCCGCTCCGCCATGACAATCGGAAGGAAATGGGCAGGAAATTAAATCAATTTTCTTCCCCAACGCTAAATATACGTCTGATAAAGACAAAGCCTTCCCAGCATTAATTCCATATCCGCCATTCCTGCCACGCGCAACCCATAAAATTCCTTTTTTCCGTAATTTCCCCACCACCTGTTCTAAAAATTTTGGCGATAAACCATGAACTCCGGCAATTTGTTTAACCGTCGCCGGTCCCGGACGAGATTGTTTGGCAATCTCTGCCAGAAATATTAATGCGTAACGGACATCTTGAGTCATAAATCCTAGTTAACTAGTATGAATATACCATATTGGTAGAGGCTTGCAAACAGTTTCGAGATTTGCATGAAAGTTTTGACTTTATGTTTTTTTTAATTTTGAGTTTTCGTTATAATTCCATTCATGCATACGGATCTGGCGGTTAAGGCCAAAGCAACATTAGAGAATTTCGTTCCGGTGATCGATAAACGGCTGGCAAAATATTTTGATCAGGAAATTAATTTGAATTTCGGATTTAATCAACGGCAAAAATCAGTCGTCAGAGAAATGCTCCTTCATGCAAAAGAGCACAATTTGCGCCCATCAAAAAGATTGCGCGCGTCATTTGTCAATTATGGTTATTGTCTTGGGGGTGAAAAAATCAATGAGAAGGTTTGGAAAGCGGCAATGGGCGTCGAATTAGTGCATACGGCAATTCTTATGCATGATGATTTTATGGATGGAGACAATACCCGTCGAGGAGGTCCAACAACTCATAAGTACTATCAAGATAAAGCTCATAATAATGCTCACTATGGAATTTCTATGGCTGCTAATATCGGTGACGCGATTATGAGCATGGGATATGAATTAACTGCAAATTGTGGATTTGAAGAAAATAAAGTTTTGCCAATGATGAGAAATTTCTTTAGAACAGTTGTAAATACTGCTTATGGACAAGCCTATGATATTACCTTGGAACTATTCCCGAATTGGACAGAAAACGACGTCATAACCCTCCATCAAGCAAAAACATCAATTTATACCTACGAAAACCCATTGAAAGTAGGGGCGTATCTTGCCGGTCTTCCTAAAGAAACATTTCCCATCCTCCATGATTACGCCATGGACGGAGGAGTGGCGTTTCAATTACAGGACGATATCTTAGGAGTTTTCGGTACTCCGGAAAAAACCGGAAAATCGGCCGACTCCGATTTGCTCCAGGGAAAATGCACTATGCTGGTATTAAAAGTATTTAACGACGGGACAACCGGACAACAAAACGCGGTTAGAAAAGTTTGGGGAAAATTGGATGCATCACGGAAAGACTTGGACAATGCCAAGCAGGCGGTTATTGACAGCGGATCGCTTAAATATTCCAATGATTTGGCTCGGGAATATGCCGCTAAAGCCGCCGAAATATCTTCAAAACTAAGAAATCTGAATTTAAATACCGAATCAATAGACTATATTCAGGGAATAGCCGAATATATGGTAAACCGTAAAGTTTAACTTCAAATGGAAAATTGGAATTGGACAAAACTTCTTTTAATTTTTAGTTTTATAATCTTTTTAGGATCGCTTCTTTTACGGCAGGAGTCGGCCATAACGCAGGATTTGGGAAGGCATTTAAGGCTGGGCGAAATGATTATCACCGGTGGAGAATCCAGAAAATGTGCCCTTTATTTAAATTGTCTGACATACACTTATCCTGACTATCCGTTTATAAATCATCATTGGGGATCGGAGGTAATTTTTTATCTTATACACAAAGCTGGAGGATTTCCTGCCTTGATTATCTTTAAGGCGATCGTCCTCGGATTGGCGTTCTCTATAACTCTTTTCCACTCGCTAGAGATCAATAAAGGCCAGGCCTTTCTAAAAAGGCCTGGCCTTATATGGCTAGCAGTAGCGATTTCTCTTGTTTTTTTTTCCATCCAAATGATGTCCGACCGCCTGACTTCCCGCCCGGAAATTTTCGGCTACTTATTTTTCTCCCTGGTTTTCTTCATCCTCTCCCGTTCAAATGTAAAATGTTATATAACATTTTACATATTACCCGTTATCATGCTGCTGTGGGTAAATCTCCATATATCATTTATTTTTGGATTAGTTCTGATTTGGGTTTGGGCAGGATATAAAATACTTAATACTGAATTTCGAATACTGAATAAAAAGTCTTCTTCTGCTATTCAAAATTCAGTATTCAGAATTCAGTATTGGAAATTTTTAGCCATCCCCGCCATCTCAACCATCGTAACCATTATTAATCCTTCCGATCTCCGCGGAGCCATGATGCCGCTATCAATTCTCAAAGATTATGGATACACCATCGTCGAAAACATGACTCCATTTTTCCTTTCGGCATTTAAACCCCAACCGGAATATTGGATTTACAGCATATTTTTAATAGCAACAATCGTTTTATTTCTATTTTCGTCAGCCAAGAAGAATCCTTTTTACCTTCTAACCTTTTTAACCTTTAGCCTTTTCCCTCTCGTCGCCGTCCGCCACTTACCGTTTTTTGCACTTATAATGCCCCCGATTTTAACCCGGTTGATAAGCGAAAAGTTTATCCTGCGAAGAAAAACTCCGCTTCGCTGGACGAAACTTCCCATTATTGTTTCTTGTTCTTTATTAATTATGGCTCTAACCAACCCCGTCCCCTTCACCTATGCTAAAATTCCTCCGGAAAATTTGACAACTGACCACCCCCACAGTCAGGCTATCGAATTCGTAAAACGAAATAATCTTCAAGGACCAATGTGGAATAACTACGATATCGGAAGTTTTTTGGAATGGGCCATCCCCGAACATAAAACTTTTGTCGATGGTCGGCCAGAAGCCTTCCCTGTCGGATTTTTCCGCCAAGTCTATATTCCAATGCAGGAGAATAAAGATGTTTGGAACCGGATCACTGCTGATTATGATGTCCAATGGATATTCGTGACCCTAACCGATTCAACTCCTTGGTTTAATAAATGGTGGCAAATGATCCAAAATCATCCGGATTGGAAAATTATTTACCAAGATGACTCTAGTATAATTGCCGTTGACAATCGCGGTCCAAACTCAAATATTGTGCCTCACAAAAATATAAACATATTGCAAATCTTGACTTTTTAAAGTATCTCGAGTAACCTCATAACCATTGTGACTGAAAAGGATGAAAAGCTTCAATCGAATCCGGTCCTAAAAACCGCCAACCAAAACCTGTTGGTAATTTTGTTAGTTATCTCCTCTTTTTTAGTAGGTTCCCTATCAACAGAAGTTAGATATTTAAAATCCGGAATTACCCCTGTTTCTCCCAAGCTAATTAATGTTGCTGACAAACAGCAAGCAATTAATCTGAAAATTACCCCCACCATGCCTTTACAAAATACTCCCGGAGTGGAAAATGTCTTGCCCCTGCAGGAAGACGATCATATCCGCGGTTCCCGCACCGCCAGAATTATAATGATTATATACTCAGATCTAGAATGTCCTTTCTGCAAACTTTTTCACGCTACAATCAGTCAAGTCTTGGAAGAATATAAGGATAATTTGGCTATTGTATACCGGCATTTTCCTTTAGATATCCATCCTAAGGCTAGAAAAGAAGCCGAGGCGACCGAATGCGCTGGCAAACTTGGGAATAATGTTCTGGGAGGAATATTTATTCCTGAATCTGACAAAAAGACCGGAACCAATGAGCCTGATAAATTTTGGGCTCTGGTGGATAAAATCTACGAAATCACCCCGTCAAATAATGGTTTGAATTTAGACGATCTGCCTGAATTAGCTAGTCAAATCGGAGTTGACGCCATCAAATTTAAACAATGCCTTGATAGCGGAGAATTTAGTCAACTCGTCGAAGACGATTATCAATCTGGTATCAAAGCCGGAGTATCAGCCACCCCCAGTAGCATAGTTATTGATACCAAAACCGGAAAAATGAAAATTATAACCGGCGCTGTTCAGGCAGACCAAGTTAAGTCAGCAATAGATTCCATGCTAAAAGAATAAATGGGAAATCTATCTAAAAAATTAAGCTTCGTTCTTCTGGTTGTTTTAATTACAGGTGGTGGAATATTTATCCTTAGCCGGAAACCAAAAGAAGTTGAGGGAATAGAAACATTTGCCAATCAAGGCCGCGATCATGTCCCAGCCGGAACCGTTAGACAATACAACAGTAACCCTCCTACTTCCGGGCCACATTATGCCGAATGGGAAAAACCAGGAGTATATAACAAAGTCCTTGAAGACGGAAAGTTAGTCCACTCACTGGAGCATGGATATGTGATAATCTCGTACAACTGCGGCAAAAAGCAGGCCCTTAGCCCTTGGCCCTTAGCCCTTGGCCTTAATGTTTACGCACACGAAACAGAAGAACCCCACGAAGAAATTCCGGCCGCAGACGGTGCCGAAGTTAAAACAGATAGCGTTTCTGAATGGAAAAATAGTTCTGAATGCCAGGAACTAATTGAGCAAATAAAACAAATCGCCCAAAAAACCGGTATGGACAGGTTAATCATCGTTCCCCGGCCAAATATGGATACTCCAGTTGCTTTAACCGCTTGGACAAAATTATTAAAACTTGACAAAGCAAATAGTGAAAAGATAATTGGATTTGTAACAGAATTCCGTAATAAAGGCCCTGAAAAAACCATGGAATAGGATTCTTCACCCTATAAGAGCTTCAAAAAATTGAATGCCTGTAAATAATGGACAATCTTGATTTTGGGAACTATAAAATATATGCTAAATTAAGCATGGGCCACACAAGGATTATCGGTTTAGGAATTCTAATTTTTATTCTATTCGGAATAGCAGGTTATGTAATCTATAGAAACCCCAAAACAGGAAAGTGGATAAATATTTCTAAAGCCCCTACCGAAAGATGCGATACTTGCGCTAATGTTTGGGAAGAATCGTGTCCGAGAAATTATTCTTGTATCGTTCCCATTGGCGCCTCAAGTGGGATCTGTTTGCCATCCCCAAAAATGGGACAAACTTATACAAATAGCCAGATAAACAGATACTGCCAGACCAATTTCCCTGAAAATGTTGTCGGAATAAATAGTGAAGAAGAAGCAATTATACGAGTCAAAACTGCCTATCCAGAAGTAAAAGATGTCAAGAAAACTTCAGATATTATTGGTAAATCAATGAACATTTCGGCTAAAGAGACTGAACTAGGATGGAAATTGATGTTTTGGCAGGGATCCGGTGATTGTCCCGCCGGATGTATTAACAATCATTATTGGTATTTTATTGTTTACAAAAATGGTAAGGTAGAAAAAATAGGAGAATATGAAAAGACATATAACTCCCGTAAAAATTCGGCTGACGAAACAGGATCTCCAATTTGGGACTTCCTCGAAAAGGATTGACCCACTATGACTTTTTTTCAACGCGTCTGGCAGTCAACTGCTAAAATTCCCCAAGGCAGAGTAACAACCTATGGCGATATCGCCAGATCAATCGGGACCCGCGATGCTCGCCGGGTTGGTCATGCTCTGCATGCCAACCGAAACAATCAAGTACCGTGCCATCGGGTGGTTTTTGGCGACGGTTCCCTGGCTCCTGGATATGCTTTTGGAGGACCAAGGGTTCAAAAAAATAAATTATTATCTGAGGGAGTTAGCTTTAAAAGTGACGGGAAAGTTGACCTAAGCCAGTTCTTTTTCCATCTTGGAGATTTTGAACAATCTAAAGATATTCCCGATTAGCACAAAGAAAGAAAAGCCAACTCCGATTGCCAATAACACCAAAGGCAGGTTAGCCGGAATATTCGGCAAAAATTGATAAAGGACCGGATAAAACATTAAGGCCATAAAGACAACCAGTATTACTAAAATGGCTTCCAACGAATAAATAATTTTATCCAGCCTCAACTGTTGAATTTTAAATTCCAGATTGGGCTTGGCGCTGACGGCTGAAGTAGTGACTATTTTTCTTGGCACGATAATTATTATATATCAAAAAAATCTGTATGCAATAGGAAAAATTAACCTCAAATATGGCTGTTACGGATATTATTGGCGGAGGTATTAATAGTATAAAAATTCACTTTATATTCACTAGGCAATACTCCGTTTTTTTCTTCCACCCGGGAATGTGGCCACTCATTTTTTCTCACCGCAGATTCAGGGGCCAGTAATGTTTTATGGTTCAAATCAAATAATTCCATCCCTATAGATGAACGATTTACAATCTCAACAAGTTTGTTTAAATGAATTTTCCCTTGATAATCCGGTTTTACAAAAATTCCAGCATGATAATTTTCCGGATCAAATTCAAAATATTCCGGATTGGATAAAATTGCCTCTACATCTTCATGTTGAAACTGATCGGCATTAAAGGCAAAAGAGACCTTCTCCCCTTCAATAGTAGTTATTCCCTCACTTATAAACCAAAAATTCTCAGTCAAATAGTAAACAATTCCAGAAGTAATTTCCATTTTAGCAACTTTATTTAATTTTATTGTACTCTATAAAATTTAATTTCAAATATCAAGTTTGGCCTTTTTTAAGGCCATGGCATTAATCACCACGATTACAGAAGACATGCTCATCAAAAATGCCCCTATCCCCGGAGTTAATTGAAAACCAAGCGGGATAAACAACCCTGCGGCGGCCGGAATTGCCAGGACGTTATAACCCGTAGCCCACAAGAGGTTCTCAACCATTTTCCGGTAAACTTTCCGTGACAAAATGATTAACCTAACTACGTCTTCCGGATTACTACGAGTTAAGACTACATCACCTGATTCAACCGCCACATCTGTTCCGGCCCCAATCGCCACGCCAACATTTGCCTGTTTTAAGGCCGGGGCATCATTAACACCATCTCCTACCATAAGAACTATTTCGCCCTTACCCTGCAATTCCCTGACATACTTATATTTTTCAGCCGGCATTACCTCAGCAAACACCATGTCAATTCCCAGTTGCTTGCTCACGCTTTCTGCCACCTGATGGTTATCTCCGGTAACTATGGCGGCCTTAACCCCTAGCCGGTGCAGACTTTTAATTGTCGCCACCGATTCTGACTTTATCTGATCGGACAAAGAGATAGACCCTAAAATTCTTTTTCCGTCTGCCACAAACACCACAGTACTTCCATCTACTACCCAATCTGTTTCTAATCCCTTTTCCTTCATTAATCTTAAATTGCCAACCGTATATTTTATTTTAGAGATCGTCCCTTCTACTCCTTTGCCGGCCAAATTTTTAAAATTGACAACAGGCTTAACAATGAGGCCTTTTTCTTTGGCATATTTAACAATTGACAAGCCGATAACGTGAGAAGAATGAACTTCCAGTGACGCCGCAATCTGTAAAATCTTTGATGACGATATTTGAGTTACTCCGAATTTCCCCTTCGTCAAAGTTCCTGTCTTATCAAAAATCACGTATGTAGCCTTTTTAATTACCTCTAGCTTTCCTAAATCTTTTAGGAAAACGCCGTTTTTAACGGCTAAAGTGGTAGCGATGGTTGAAACTGTAGGAATTGCCAAGCCTAGAGCATGAGGACAGGCAATTACCAAAACGGTAATCGCCAACGTTAGGCCAAAAACAAAAGGCTGACCGCCAATCAACGACCAATATAGAATGGTAACCAAGCTTACTCCTAAAGCCGTAAATGTCAAAATTCCGGCTGCCTTATCGGCAACCTTCTGGGCAGTGGGCTTAGTCTGTTGGGCTTTAAAAATTAGTTGCTTAATCTGCCCGATCGTTGAATTTTTCCCCACCTTATCTAATCTGACTTCCACCGAACCATCTAAACAGATGGCTCCAGCAATTGCCCTATCGCCAGATTTTTTGGACACCGGGCGGGATTCGCCGCTAATATGAGATTCGTTAAAACTGACTGCCCCCTTAATAATTATCCCGTCGGCCGGAACCTTCTCCCCCGGTTTTACCAACACTATATCTCCCTCTTTCAACTCCTCAATACCTACGTCTTCAATTTCACCGTCCTTCGTCCTTCGTCCTTCGTCCTTCGTCCTTATTCTATGCGCCTGTTTCGGTAACAACTTAGCAACTTCCTTCAACGCGTCGCCGGCAGCAGTTGAGGATTTGGCTTCAAGAAAATGGCCAAACAGAAGAATCCAAATTAAGGTTGAAATTTCTAAATAGAACTCAGTCTTGAAACCCGGAATAAAAGTTGATGCGGCAGAAAACAAGTACCCTGAACCAACGGCCAATGACACTAGAGTCATCATGCCATATTGACGAGCCATCCATTCGTGGCGGGCGTGTTGAAAAAATACTAGGCCAAAGTAAAAAATGGTAGTTGCAATGGAAAATTCCACATAAGGGCGGCCTGGGAAATCCGGCATTCCAAAAAATTTAATTCCCAATTCACTCGCCGCAATTAACGGAACCAATAAAAAAGTGACTATAAAAAACCTTCTTAAAAAATCTCCCGCTACCTGCGGCCCGGCCATCATTGACGCATGGTCATGAGAGAGATGAGATAAACTAGCTCCATGAGGCCCGTCCAATGGAACCAAGTCCATTCCGCCACACTTAGGACATTTGCCGGGATGGTCCTGTTTAATCTCGGAATGCATGGGGCATGTATAAATCATTTTTTTCCCATCTTGAATAATTTGATCGTTAATAAAGTTATGACCACCAAGAAAATAAAATTAAGACCGGGTATTTCTCTGGCAATATCCGATACCTGAAAAGCCACATCTTGAATTAATTTCGTCGATTCAAATTGACCTGAATCCATTCCCAATAATCCTAACCTGGTCATAAAAATAGTTGCCAGACCGGTAATTAAAAAAACTCCTGACGCAGCTATATTGGAAATCAACAAATCATATTTTTTACCGAATATATTTATTTCTCCTATTGACTTTCTCATGAGGGGCCGGTCAAGGATATTACGACTATCAATAAAGGCCGAAGCCAAATAAAGCGGAGAGACCATTCCCAAAACGTAAAATATTCCGACTCCCAAAGACATTAAAATTGTCGGTGACAAAGTTGACAAGGTTATCACGCCGATCAGCACCGGCGCACAACATGAACTGGTAATTCCTGAAAAAAGCCCCAGGGTATAACTTGACCATACGTCAACTTTTCCGGTACTTTTTCGTTGAATATTAATCATTGGTAATTTAATCCCTAGTAAGGCCAACCCTGCTAGAACCAATAAAAATATTCCCCCAAGATAATAGGTTTGATCATGAAGACGAAAGAAAAACATTGACAGGGCTTTGGCTCCCAAAACCACCGGCAACATGACGGTAAAAATCCCCAGCGAATAAATAAAAGTCATCAGTAACACTTGACGGCGCTCACGAAAAATATTTCCAAAATACGCTGGCAGTAAATAAGTAATGCAACAAGGAGCAAAAAGGGCCACCATACCTGCAACAAAAGCGGCTAAAAAGGAGATAGTAACAAAAGAATCCATTTTACGCTCCGCAAGAGCCACCGCGGCTTTGAATACCCGGGACACCTTGAACGGCTTGGTTTATCCGAGCTGCGCCTTGGGCAGAAGAATAATCTTTGGATAAAGCTACTTTAGGATCAACTTTATCCCATGCTAACCCCTGCTGTTTTTGGAAAAAAACTGCCATCTCAACATAAGTATCAGGAAACCAAAAAGAGTTCATTGCTAAAATATCTTTATATATCTGATTTTCCGTCAGTCCACTGGCTACCGCCAGCTCAATATAGGCCAACGCCGCCATACCGTGATTACAGTCGGGAAAAGCAACAGAGTTCCCACAACAAGGGCGGTAAATATTCTCTGCTATCTTCCTGACTAGTTCCTGTTGTTCCGGAGTCAATGGAATTATTTCTTGCGAAGAATAAAGCTCCATTGCCGGCTTGGTTCCCAACGTCCAACCACCGGTACTCGCGAAATTTCCAGCATCAGTCCCTCCGGATTTCATCGGGCCTTCGTCAAGAACTTTACTTTTATTAACTAAACCGAGAGCCCACAATAGATTAACTACCAAACGGGAATTATTTTCGTTAATGGCGATGGGTTTACCTGAGTTGCCTTCAAGAATGTCGAGATCCTGCTGGCCATCCACTTTTGATTTATGGATTTGTTTAAATTTTTCAGCATCAATAGCGCCTGAATCGACCAGTTTTTTACCTATATCCCCCCATTTTAATGATGTTGTATAACCGCCGGAAGGAAGAACTTGACCAGTAGCTTCCTTGACCAACAATTCAGGATTCTTAACTTCCGATAATTGGCGTTCAAGCCTGTTTATCTTATTCCTCATGATCAACTGATCGGCCAAGGCACCCAACGCCAGGGAATCAATTGTAAACAGAATTACCAACCATAGTGGAACCGATTTCTTAAGAAGTTTTACCAAGCGTCCTCGTCTTTTTTTGAATATAAATTGTTTTAATGCTTTCATTTTACCACGTTTCCTTTCAACACGAATTCCAGTTTCGGATTATCCATGTCATTGGTTTCAATTTCAATTTGTCTTGTCATCGCGCCTATTCCGGATGGCCCGTGGAAGGCTGGATCAAACACTATTTTCAACTCTGCTTCTTTTCCGACAGGTATTTCTCCCACCCAAGATGACTTTTGATGCATCCCGAAAAAAGGACTTCCTTTCCCGTCGATTATGACCTGGGCAGTGGTGCACATGCAAGAGGTAGAGACGCCGGAAAGTTTTAAAATGCCGACTCCGGTATTTTTAATCAAAAAAACTTTCTGCACATTCCCGCCATTGATTTTAATTTCTCCCCAATCGTAGGTTTTTTCGGTTACTTCAACTTTAGCCTGATCGGATTTTTCTACCTCTATCCCAACCGGACGGGAAAGAACCCACGCTCCTAAGCCTAAAATCGTCAATGTAATTATTCCTAAAATTATCAATACTGTTCTTTGTTTCATTTTAACCCTTCTAGCCATTTAACCATTCTAACCATTTCCCTTTCTGTGTTTGTTGATAAATTTCTTCTCGCATCCTTCAGCGCAGAAATAAAAAGTCTCGCCTTTATGTTTTAAAGCCCTGCCTGCAGTTTTTGGCGATAACCTCATCCCGCAAACCGGATCATGCACCAAGGGTACCATATCTTTCATTTTCAACCTTAGCTCTTCTGTCAAAATTTCGTTGCCGCGGTTTTGGCCAATCAACATTTCCCGAATTAAGTCTGACGATTTAACAATATTTTTATGCGACAATTTATAGAAAATATTGGTCCCCTCTTTTCTGGTAGTTACTAAACGGAACTCTCTTAACACCATTAAGTGCTGGCTTAAATTCGCCTGCGGCAATCCCAGCATTTCCACCATTTGGCTAACTGACATTTCCTGATCCCTTAATAAATGAACGATTTCCAACCGTTTTGTATTTGCCAAAGCTGAATAATAATCAGCATGGAGCCCAAAGATTTGAGAATACATATTCGATTTATTGAATATTATAACAGCCATTTAAATTTGTCAACCGCCAATTAAAAACTCAGTTTTAAACGTTTTACTAAATAAATTATCCCAATAAAGTTAGAAATTATCCCTACCTCCAACAATGGCTTCTGATAAACTGTCAGCCATAAAGTTAAGGTCGTTAACCCCAATAACGGAGTTAAGTCCACTGCGTGATGTACACAGCACGCGACCATACCAATTGTTGAGGTAGTAGAATTGGCGACCATCATCTTGGCAGACATTCTGCGTCTCAAAGATTTAATGTAATAAAACAGCCCGGCCTGAATTCCGAATCCAACCATCAACGGCAACATCAAATACCATAATTGCCGGAACTGCCACCAAACTGCATCCCATGATCCGGCCAAAGCCTTCATCGTCAGGACGTAAAACAAAAAC
>Ga0209211_10003910_pt1 | contig 23718 bp, 29 predicted proteins | sample RifGroA2_FD_183992 | JGI IMG/M metagenome (GOLD analysis project Ga0209211, IMG submission 183992) | Groundwater microbial communities from Rifle, Colorado, USA - Groundwater A2 (SPAdes) (version 2) | ecosystem: Environmental > Aquatic > Deep subsurface > Groundwater | place: Rifle, Colorado...
TAGCGTTGCTTTGTCATTGTCAATCATTGCCCCGATAACCGGAATGGCAATTTCGTCCAGATGGTCCCAACCGGTAGCTTCATTTATCATTTTCTCAACCAGCGGCATTTGTTTAGCCGTTAAACTGCCGGAAAACAATTGCAGAATCTCAACGGCCAATGATTTTTCCTCATGCCACTCACTGTCCCATAGGCTTTCGGCTAATTTACAGACATCATTTAGTTGAAGCTTTTTATGTTTTTCAAACCATTCTTTGGCAATTCCATGACGTAGCGAAACACTTACTCCGTAAAATTTCCATGGTGATTTTAAATATTTCTTTTCTCCCTCCGCCCGCTTCTCATTTCCCAGTTCTTTTAATTTCTCTCTAAACCAATTAAGTTCATCTCTAATATTCATCAATTCGTTCAAAATAAATTAAACAATTCTTCCGGGCGGTAAAATAATAAATTCGGATTTGATGATTCTGTTTTGTGATCTAGGGGATATTTTCTTGTACTGTTTCATGGATCGAGGAAAATGACATTATTTATTTCTAAAGGCTGATCAGAAATCGGGCTATAGAAAATAGGGAAGTTTCCTCTTCATCGGGTGAAAACTCAATGACTAGACCTCTGTTCTTTCCTCTAACCTCGACATCAATGAAGCCTTGTTCGAATGGAGACAGGGTGGTTCCTCGACGGATCATCATTGCCATTGGCAAATCGGCGTTGGCCGCGATAGCCATTTCTCCGCCAACTCCGAAACTGCCAGATGGGTCACCCGGCAGGTAAAAGACAGCGGCTTTGGCTCCTTGAGTAAGATCTTTGTCGGCAGCAAATACTTCTTGAGCGGAAACGTTCGCATGCAAAACCGGATCAGAATGTTCAAACGGCAAATATGGATACAAACCAGTCTCCTCGCAAACCTTTGCAATTCTACGACAGAAAGCTTTAATGTTCTCCAGGTCGGGTCGTCCTGTCAATGGCTCTGAAATATATACATAGGGATTAGGAATATCTTTAGACCGTGGCAACATAATTTGATTATATCATCGGTAATTTTTCTTCTCAGGCTGTTGGGCTATTAATCCCACAAAGTGCGGAAACCTGCTTAAACAAAAGATTGGCGGATGGCCTGGATAAATTAAGAAGTTGGGTCACCTCATCTTTTTTATTTAAAATATCGTGGCATAAAACAATATCCCGCGACAATAATTTCAGTTTCTGATCAGCTGACAACAATGACAGGCTGGTAACCGGATAAAGATTAGCCGCCTCAATTAAATTCTGCAATGATCCGGTTTTAGGATAGCTCCAGGCCAGCATTTTTAGCCCGACGCATTCGCCGTACGTAATGGCGTCAAAAGTTAATTTGGTATTAGTCACCAACCAGGCTTTATGAAATTTTAAATTCTGGTTTGAGCGGTTTGATCCGAAAACCAAATCGTCAAATCTGGCCTTAATATATAAAGCCGTCTTAACATCCGACCGGCCCTCCGGCCGGGCATGAAATTTACACTCCACCATCATTCTTTCTTTACCCCTGACTGCCACCACGTCAATCTCATGGGAAACGCATTTCCCGGGGGCAGTGACATTGGTTTGAGTTTGATAACCGGAATGAGCCAGAAGTTTAGAAATAAATTTTTCAAACGGATATCCGGTCGGCCCCAATTCGGCTATGGCTGATTTTAAATTGTATCTATCGCTGACGATTTTTTTGCCTTTCCGCAATAAACTGTAAATCCGGTCGTAAAGCTTCCGGGTGGTAATTCCGTCATACATCTCATGATTAATCTGTGACAGAATTGAATCAACCAACCTATCGTCGGCTCCGGAATTCTTGAGAGACCGCTCGACTTTTTTGGGATCAAACGGTTCCATCTGACCCGAATTTTTTAAGACTCTTATCATTCAAACTACTGTATCCGATTTACCTACAGTTTGTCAAAAAAGTATTATCATTAAAGTAAGCTAATTTCGCACATCTGTCATTCCGAGCGATCCGCCAGCCGGTGGAGAGCGTGGGAATCTTTTATTGGATTGCCACGTCGCTACGCTCCTCGCAATGACAACTACGAAACTCGCGAAAGAGAGTAAGATATATTAAATGAAAGATAAATTCAGTGCGGTCTGGGTATCGCATTCTTCAATTTCGGATTTCCTGAAATGCCCCCAGGCCTACTATCTGCATAATGTTTACCGCGATAAAACCACCCGGCATAAAATGACTTTGGTAAGTCCGCCATTAGCCTTGGGACAGGCGGTCCACGAAGTGGTGGAATCGCTATCGGTTTTAGGGATTGAAGAAAGATTCCGGGAGCCGTTATGGAAAAAATTTGAACTGGCCTGGAAAAAAATCAGCGGGAAAAAAGGCGGATTTTTAGATACGGCAACCGAAAATCATTACAAAGAGCAGGGGCTGGAAATGCTGCGGATGATTGAAGAAAATCCCGGACCATTGCGGAATTTAGCCGTAAAAATTAAATCCGATCTGCCCTATTACTGGCTATCGGAAGAAGACAATATTATTTTATGCGGCAAAATTGACTGGCTGGAATACCTAAAAGACGAAGACAAAATTCATATTATTGATTTCAAAACCGGCAAGAAAAGGGAAAGCGCGGAGTCTCTCCAATTGCCGATTTATTATTTATTGGCAAAAAACTGCCAAAACCGGCCTGTTGCCAAGGCCAGCTATTGGTATTTGGGACACTCAAAAAATTTGGACGAGCTGACATTGCCGGATGAAAAAGAATCAAAAGAAAAATTATTGAAAATCGCCAAGCAAATGAAGTTGGCCCGGGTTTTAAACCGGTTTAAATGCCCCGAGGGTGAAGGCGGCTGCCGTGTTTGCCAACCGTATTTGGCGGTAATCCAAGGAAAAAGCGAACAGGTGGGGATCAATGATTTTAAACAGGATATTTATATTGTTTCCAAATCCGGTTTTAGTTCCACCCCCGACGAAACAAGTATGGTGTTGTAAATAAAAATCTGATATATTATTTATATGGAAGAAAAGTGTCCTAAATGCGGATCGGCCTTATCACCGATTGCCGAAACCTCAACCGGAAAACAACTTCAGCGTTGTTCTAAAGGAAGCTGGAATAAAGACACCAAAAAAAATGAGGGTTGTGATTATGTTAAATGGATAACTCCGGAACCGCAGACTCTGGATGAAAAATGCCCCAAATGCGGATCGCCTTTAATTTTGGCCATCACCCGGTTCGGCAAGAAAATGAAAAAATGTTCGACAAATGTCTGGAACCGGGAAACTAAAAAAGCCGAGGGCTGCGATTACATTGAATGGATCAGCGGCAAAAAAGAAGAACTGGATGAAGATTGTCCGCAATGCGGATCAAAGCTGGTTCTTTACACTACCGCCTCAGGCAAGAAAATGAAAAAGTGCTCAACCAGCGGTTGGGATAGCGCCAAACGCGAAGCCACCGGCTGCACTTATATTCAATGGCTCAAACCAGGAGACTATCCTTCTCAAAAAGATTCCGGTGGCGAAGAATTTTTACCCCCCGAACCTGAAGGCTAATTTTTCTTAACAACTTTCGCAGTAATGTCAGCGGTCAACCGCGGAAAATTGGGATTGTCTGTTTCAATATAAATAGTCCGGATAATATCCCCTAAATCGGTATCGTCTTTATGCACTGCCGGATCAAAAGAAACTTTAATTTCGGCAGCCTCGTAGGCATTTAATTCTTTCTTTTCCATTGAAGCTTTGGTGCATCCGCATGACGTGGAAATTCCGGTAATTTTTATTGGAGCTGGGGAGAAATTTGTAAAAGTAAAAGTTGTAGTCGCCACGTCCCCGTAAATTACTTCCCCCAAATCGTAACTAGATGGAGAAATTTTGACTTCAACATTGGATTCCCTGTATCCGTCAATCCCGCCTTTTAAATCGTAAACATTGGCATATCCCAATTCCGAAATCTTTTGAGCTGCAATTTTACTCATGCTCCCCGACCGGCAATAAACTAAAATATTTGTATTCTTATCAGCCGGAAGAGAATCAATGTTTCCGGAGATTTGATCAAACGGAATAAATTTTTTGGTTCCCGGGATGTGAGTTTGTTCGGGAGTGTGAACGTCTAAAAGAAAATTATTTTCATCTTTAGCCAGTTTAGAAAAAACCGCCGGCTCCACCAATTGCGGACTTGGCAATTGATCTGTCTGCTTTAATTTTTGCTTTGGCACGACCACTACCGCCACGGCAATCAATATCCCCAACAGCAAAATGGTTTTTAAAATCTTTCCGCTCATATTTCAAAATGGTAACACAAATATACTTACTCCTTCAATTTCCTCATTCTAGTATTCTCAAGAATATTAGAATAACGATAAATCAAATTTTTTTAGAGACCGGCCGTTTTTTATCAGGTAATATTCTGTCCGCCAATTTAGACATCAACCGGTAAAAATTCTTAAACGATTCCAGAACCGCAAAACCAATCCACAGCGCCGCTGCAATAACAAATATCGCTATCGTCGTCAATATGATTGAGGCAACCAAATCAACTTGATCCTGACTTAAAGCTATCCCCAAACTGTCACGACCACCTAACAAAAACACGCTGGCCAGCATCACGATTAGGTTGACGAATAACCCGAGTTTGTAAATATAAAAAAAATACCTCCACAGATCTTTTTGGCTTGGATAGTAAATGCTCTTTTTAAATACTTTTCCCGATTTTAAGAAATAACTGATCTCTACAAAGTTCTCCATGAAGCTATCATAGCAAGTAATTAATTCTCAAATTCTTGAGAATATTGTAATAATATCAATGGGTTAAATTTAATTTATACTATATCTAGATGGTTAGATCTAAAAGGAATCAATGGAAAAAATGGCTGGTGGGGCTGGCTGCCGGGAGCATAATCGGCGGGGGCTGGTTGGCCGCCCGCGGAGAATTGGTGACGGAAGTTATTGACGGCGATTCATTCAAAATTTCCAATAAACAGACAATTCGTTTAGCCAGTCTGGACGCGCCGGCTAAAAATCTATGTTTCGGAGCTGAAGCGACCAAAGCTCTGACAGAAAAAATCATGAATAAAAGAGTTGTTCTGAATGACTTAAGAACCGACCGATACGGCCGGATTATCGCCCAAGTCTATATCAACGGAATTCACATAAATAATTTTATGATCAAAAACGGATTTGCCGAGTCTACCCGCCAGGCCGGAGAAGAAACCGCCAATATTAAAATCGCCAACGACTATGCCCGGGAGAAGAAAGCCGGAATTTTCAGCCCCGACTGCTTTCAGGAAACTCCCCCCGATCCGGAATGCGCCATCAAGGGCAATCTCAACGACCGCGCTGTCAACGAAAAATATTACTTTACTCCCAACTGCCGGCACTACACCAAAGTCATAGTCAAAAAGAGTTTTGGGGATGACTGGTTTTGCACCGAAGCCGAAGCAAGAAAAGCCGGATTTACTGCCGCCCCCAACTGTAATTAATTATTTAATCAGTTTTCTCCGTTCCCGAGGAAGATAATTTAATCCGCTGACAATTTTCTTCCCGGTTTTCTGTTCTAATTCCAATCTAGCATTCTTAGCAATCCGGCCGCCCTTCTTCGCGGGAACTTTATTTTCTCTCAACCCAACTGATCTCATCGTCTCCGCAATTTGCCTGACGGAAAGTTCAGCTAAAGCCGTAAACACCAATTCTGCGTCTGTCATATGGTCGCGCAAATTTTGTGTTTTCAGGCCCTTAAACTTCTTATGCTCCTTAACAGATAAGTCGCTCCATTCTTCGTGAATAATATTTGTCAGGATTGCGTATTCATCACGCTCTTTAACTTGATTATTTTTCCAATAATCCGTCAGCTTATTTCTGATCTCCTGCCCCATCATCCGTTGCTGAATCCATTTTTGGCTTCTCCCCATTCTTTGCCAATATGTTCTTGACCTGTTTAACGCCTTTTCGGGATCAGATACCTCTTGGAGTCTTTCATAGCCAACTTTTGCCAACCATAGTTTTATTGGTTCGGCTTTTTTGCTTGTAATCGATTGAATAATTCTAAATAAATGTTCAGGGTTTCCCGCCAAGGTTTTTCTGTTTTTCCCGGTAACCGTAGCCATTTCTACCTGGGGACAATTTGTCCCTATGTAATGACTAAGTCCGGGATCTCTTTTTCTCAATTTTTTCAAATAGTCAGTTGGGTTGGAACTTTCAGTAAGTACAGAAATAATATCCACCACCGAAAAATACCATGTTTCAGCCTTATCATCCCAATGCCGGCGGATCTTCCGGCCTTCAAAAATTGCCATTTTCCCCAATCTCTTAATTTCTTTTTTCATAACTTCTTCTACCTATCTATAATTATTCTACTCTAATAATCAACCATCATGCTCTAATATCATTCTCACATTCTCAAGAATTTGAGAATGACGACTAAACGAGCAGCGAATAAGTCTATAATAAATTTGGGTGAGGTGGCATGAACAAACACACTAAGCTTTTTTACAGAGTAATTGCCGGGATCAGAGCGACCGGAAATAAAAACGGTTATGTTTCAGTAACCAGAATTAAGACGAGGCTTCACACCGGCTACGCAAGGGCAGGGAAATTAATAGAAGAGCTAATAAGGGCAGGAGTATTGAAAAAATTGGACGAAAATTACATTAAGAGTTCTGCTAATGGGGGAAATATCCTTTGGGAGAATCTGAGCAAATACTAAAATTCTTCCCTCGTTCTCACATTCTCAAGAATAACGGAACATTGTCTCCGTATCGGCACAATCGGTCAGATATTTTTTGCCATCACTGGATTGCAATTTCAGTTGTCCGATTTTTTCGGACACCTGACGATAACCCTCTGAAATAAGCTTCTTTTTTAGATCATTCCAGTATTTCCGAGGTCTTTCGCTACCAGTTAAGACTTCCACTGTATCAATCACGGAAAACCACCACTCGTTATTAAAAATGACACGCCTAATTCGCTTGCCTCTGAACAAAGCAATTTTTGTGGTTTCAATGTCGCGGAGATTCATAGACAAAATTATACTATTTTTAGCTTATCTCTTATTCTCATATTCTCAAGAATTTGAGAATGACGTTGCGCTTAAAAATATTTATTCCGCAAGGAACTCGTAAAAACAAACCGTCGTATACGAATCAATTCCCAAATCTATCCTGCCCGCCTCCTTTGCCCGTTTTGATTTTTGGATAATTCTATATCCAATGATGTATATTCACCCCTGTTGACTGGCTCAACAAACGATAGCCGGAGACGTCACTCTCCGCAATCTCAATAATTTCTTTCTTCTCAACCGTCTCATCGGATTTAATATAAGTAATAATTTCCCCGTTTGGCATATTTAAAAAAAATGTAGCAGAAAAAGTAAACTACTCTCAACTTGTGCTACATATAATCATTCTCAAATTCTTGAGAATATTGGAATGTCAATAATTCTCCTTTTCCCAGCTAGGCTTGACAGAGCATTCTTGTTGTATTAATATTACAACAGTATGAATAGCAACAGAGTTCCTACTGAACAAAACTTTGGTGCATTCTTCAGGTCGAAAAGAATATCCCTGGGCTTTACTCTAAGATCGTTCTGCGAACGATACAGTTATGATCCGGGCAACATCAGCCGGTTGGAAAGAAATATTCTCTCTCCAAGCATCGTCCGTCAAAAACTTGAGGGTTACGCATTGTCCTTAAAGATCCCTCGCGATAGTGAAGAATGGACAACATTTTTTGATCTTGCCCATGCAGCCAAAGGAAAAGTTCCGGCCGATCTGCTTGAAAGCCCACACATTCTTTCTATTTTGCCTGCATTTTACAGAACAGCCAGAGGAGAGAAAATGGATAAAGAAAAAATCAAAAAACTTATAGAGCTTCTTAGTAATGTCAACAAATAATGCAAGGTCCTGATTTAAAATTTTCAGACGTATTAAAAGCGGCTAATAATTTTTTAAGTTCATATCATCTTTCTTCATCCTTGCCAATTCCAATCGAAGAAATAGTTGAACATAAAATGAATATTAGCCTGTTCGCTATACCAAATATAAAACCTCTTTTAGGGATAGATGCGTTTATCAGCGCCGACTTTACTCAACTTACCGTAGATGAAAATTGCTTTATAAAATTTCCCGAAAGAACAAGATTCTCAATCGCCCATGAAATCGGACACTTAGTTTTACATAAAGAATGGTATACAAGCCATGGGCCAAAAAATTTAGCTGATTACTTGAATTTTCCGGACAGAATAGACAACCAAGCCTATAAATACATCGAAATTCAGGCGCATACTTTCGCCGGATTGGTTTTAGTACCAAGAAAACTATTGCTTGAAGAACTAAGAAAAAGACTTGGCCGAATTCCGGCTATGGAATCACCGGAAATGCTCGCCGCAGTTGTTCAAGATTTACCGGAAATTTTTAAAGTCTCTGATGCGGTTATTTTAAGGCGCTTGCAAAAAGAAGGAATTATCAAATTTAATTCTTAGGACATCTCACATTCCCAAATCTATCCTGCCAGCCTCCATTGCCCGTTTTGATTGTTGGATAATTCTATATCCATAAACCCTGCCTCAATCCCGCAGTCATGCTTTTGTGCAACTAAATAATCAATCGACTTAAATCTACTAAAATTATTTAATACTTAAGGAGAATAATGCTCTTAATGTACATTGATGAATCAGGAGACACAATTCCGATATCCCAAAACGGAAAACGGTTTCTGGTGTTAACCGGTTGTATTGTCGATGAAAACAAGGTGCAAAACATTGAAGAACAACTTAGACAAATAAAACATAAGTATTATCAGGATTACGATATAGAAATAAAATCAAATTTCCTTAGATATGCCAATCCAGACTTATCAGAAAATTCTCCTCTAAAATTAAACTCCAAACAAAAATATGATGAACTGGAAAAAGATGTTTGTGATTTTCTCAAAAAAATAGAGGTTACGCTCTACACGGCAGTCATTCATAAAGAATCATATTGGGAACAATATCCTTCCCAAAATCCATACCATATTGCCTACGCCTTTCTTCTCGAGAGATTTCAGAAACATCTAGACTCAACTAAGTCCTTAGGCATCTGTGTTATCGACCCCCGAGAAGGGCAGACGGAAAAACATTTCATCGGCAATGAATTAAGCGATCTTCATGAAAAAATGAGACATGAAGATGGATCGATTTGGAAAAAATGCCCAAGAATTATTGAAAAATTGTTGTTTTCTCAATCTGACCAAACTGTTGGAATCCAGATAGCCGATCTTTACTGCTATTCGATATTTCATACATTTGAGTACAACAAATCGAGAGACGAATATTGGCGTTTTAAAGAGTTAAGTTTTCCAAAGTTGTATAAAAACGGCACGACGGTAGACGGATACGGTCTGAAGTATTTCCCAGATATAACGAAAAAAGACCTCAAATTCTTTTCTTGAGATCTCTTTTCGATGGGCGCGGTTTTTGCCCCGCGACCAACTCTATTATACAGAATTACGCAGATAACTTGTCAACTGGCAGTTAATGCTTAAAAAATTAGCCATAATTGATTCTCGTATTCTCAAGAATATTGGAATAACAATAAATGATTTGTTAATACTTTCCTACGATCGTAAGGAAATAGTGACAAATGAATTTGCGGATTTAAAATTGGAGCCGCACCCACCAACCCCTGGAGAAAAAAACACCGGGGATAGCTTTCTTATCTTGAGCGAGCGAAGCGAGTCGAAGGATAAAAATGCCTTATAAGATTATTTCTCCACTCCAATCCTTACAAAGTAAATTTGCCTGCTCCAAAACTGTTAGTGTAGCCGCCTCCTGTTTATCCGGCGGATAGTTATATTTTCGCAAAAGTTTTTTAACATAAACTCGTAACCTAGCCTGAACATTTTCTTTTATCGTCCAGTCAATCGTGGTATTTTTACGAAGCATAGATACTAACTCTCTGGCAATCTGCATAAGTGTTGTATCTCCAAGTTTCCGAATAGCGCTCTCATTGATACAAAGCGCATCATAAAAAGCCACTTCTTCTGGAGTAAGTCCAATATCCTTTCCCCTATCTTTTTCTGCTCGGATCTTTTTAGCCAGTTCTACCAGTTCGGCTATAACTTGTGCTGCTTCAATTGTGCGGTTCTGATATTTTTTTATCGTTTCTTCCAGCATTTTGGCAAACGAGCGGGATTTTACCAGGTTACTTCTCATCATGGTTACGATCTCATCGTTCAATAATCGTTTTAGCATCTCAAACGCTAAATTTTTATGAGCCAGCCCCTTAACCTCTGCTAAAAATTCATCTGAAAGTATCGAGATATCCGGCGCTTTCAATCCTGTAGCCGAATAGATATCAATTACTTTATCCGAAACAATCGCCCCGGAAACTATCTGTTTTATCGCTTCCTGATAATCTTCATCTGGCCCTCCGCCACCGCCGCCACCGCCGCCACCGTCGTCGCCGCCAGCCTTTCTTATCCCTGCTTTTACAGATTGGAAAAAGGCTACTTCATCTCTAATCTTTATCGCTTCTTCGTGAGGCACGGATAAAGAAAAAGCAAACGAAAGTTCTGTCACGACCTGAACATACCTCTTCTGGCCGTCTTCAAGTCCCAAGACAAAATCCATCGCACCCGCAATCAATCGCGTTCTTTCTGAAGCCGAACCACGAAGATCTTTCTTATAATCAAATCCGTGATACATCTCACAGACAACTTCGTATTTTTCTATCATTATTCGCACAGCTTCTTCTTGCGGTATAGCCACTTTCTTTCTATCTTTATCGGCATAGTAAGCCAGTGCGTCTTTTAACTCCGGCGCAATTCCCAAATAATCAACAATTAAACCTCCCTGCTTGTCTTTGAATACCCGATTAACTCTGGCAATTGTCTGCATTAACCCGTGGCCTTTCATGGGCTTATCGATATACATCGTATGAAGACTTGGTACGTCAAATCCCGTTAGCCACATGTCCCGAACGATAACCAATTTTAATTCATCGTTTGAATCTTTCATCCGGTTTGCCATTTCATGCCGCGCTTGCTTATTCCTGATATGCTTCTGCCAATCCAAAGGATCCATGGCCGATCCAGTCATAACTATTTTTAGAAAACCGTTATTATCATCTTCCGTTGCCCAGTTGGGACGAAGTCTGACAACTTCGTTATAAAGTTCCACCGCAATTCTTCGGCTCATCACCACGATCATGCCTTTACCTTCAATTGCCGAGAGTCTGTTTTCAAAGTGGTCAACGACGTCACGAGCAATAAGAGAAATCCGTTTCGGAGCTCCAACCAATGCCTCAAGCCGCGCCCACTTACTTTTTAATTTTTCTTTTCGCTCTACTTCTTCTCCTTCGGTTAGCTCTTCAAATTGGGGATCGATTTTGGGCCGTTCGTCTTCATTGAGCGCAATCTTGGCTAGTCTAGCTTCATAATAAATCGGTACAGTGGCTTTATCTTCAACTGACTGTGACACATCATAAATATCAACGTAATCTCCAAATACCGCTCTGGTATTTTTATCTGTTAATTCAATCGGGGTTCCGGTAAAGCCGATAAACGAAGCGTTGGGAAGGGCATCCCGCATATATCTGGCAAACCCGTCAATAAAGTCGTATTGGCTGCGGTGGGCCTCATCGGCAATCACGATAATATTTTTTCTGTCTGAAAGTAGAGGGTATTCTTTGTTGCCATTTTCGGGAAAAAACTTCTGGATTGTGGTAAAAACCACCCCACCGGAAGCCACTTTTAGATATTCCTGTAATTGCCCTCTATTTTCCGCTTGCTTTGGGGTTTGTCGAAGTAAGTTAGAACATCTTGAAAACGTCCCAAACAACTGGTCATCAAGATCATTTCTGTCGGTCAATACCACAATTGTAGGATTTGAGAGATCGTGAATAATCTTGCCTGCATAAAATACCATCGTTAAACTCTTGCCTGATCCTTGGGTATGCCAGACAACGCCGCAACGCCTGTCTCCTTCCGTTTTTGTTGCCTCAATCGTCTTTTTTACCGCCTTATTCGTGGCATGATATTGATGGTACGCAGCCAACTTCTTAGTAATTTTTTCGCCATCAGTCTCATACACCACAAAGTTGTTGATGATATCCAATATTCTTTTCTTCTCAAAAATTCCTTTTAGAAGTACTTCAAGTTGAGGCAAGGAGTTGGGTGCTAACTCTTCACCATCAATTGTTCGCCATCTGGTAAACCACTCTTTGTTAGCTGAAATCGTGCCAACTCTAGCCTCCATACCATCGCTTACAATTGATAATTCGTTAAAAGCAAAGAGGGTAGGAATCTCATTTTTGTAAGTTTGGATTTGGTTAAAAGCACCGCCGATAGTGGCTCCCACATCTGCCGGATTTTTCAGTTCTATGACTGCTATTGGTAAACCATTGATGAAAATAACCACGTCCGGTCGCCTTTGCGCTCTGTCTTCGATGACAGTAAACTGATTGACTGCCAAAAAATCATTTTTATCAGGGTTTGCAATATCAAGAAGTTTTACTTTATCTCCGGCAATAGATCCATCTGGTCGTTTATATTCAATATCTATCCCGTCCCGAAGCATGACATGAAACGCTTTATTGTTGACGATAAGTTTAGGACTGGTCGCAGAAACACGAAGAACTTTTCGCAGCGCTTCTTCTTTTGCTTCATCCGGGACTTGAGGATTGAATTTGTTAATAGCACTTTTTAGTCTTTCAACTAATACTACATCTGAATAGCTGGCACGTCTTGCCTGCGCCAAGTCGATAGACGAGGCAGGCAGGTCTGGTTGGTCTGGATCTAATGGTGCAATTTCCGGTCCTCCAACCACACTATACCCAAGCTCAGCGAACCACTCAAGCGTTGCCTGTTCTAAATCGGATTCAGTATATTTAGACATGGTCTACAAAAAATCTCTCGTACTTATCGGTTTTCATGAATTCTGAAAATCCTATCTGATGGACGTCTTCATCACGAATATCAAACTGAGGAATATTAGTTCCATAATAGTTAATAACTAAGTCCGGGATAGAATTTTTAGTAACTACGATGGTTCTAATTTTTCTATTTCCCAATTGATCCTTTAACAAAGATGGCAAAAATGCATCTGCTCCCCTCCAACCAATTATCAGAATTCTGTCTATCTTTTTAATACACTCCTTCAGTACGGCTATATGAGATTCCCCACAAACATAGTTATTGGGTTTATTCTTTAAGGGTAAAGCTATGACCGGTAATTTTACAGTCCAACTTTGCAGCCTTTGGTTGTACTCAGGATTAAAATTGACGTTGGTAATATCAGCAGCAACGGGATAAATTGAGTCATTATTAGTACCAAGTATCAAATCTTTTGAAAAATTAGAGAAGAAATCTACTGCCGTGGTTTCTTTAGATTGAACTGTTTGTGGATTATACCTCCAGTTACACGCTCCATGTATTTTTATAATCTTGATATTCAAGTTAGTATAGTTATCTAAGTTTGAGTAATTAAATTTTCCGGCAGAGTGATCATTGAGACTTTTTTCCAACAAGAGGTCATAGTTAAAATTTACAAAACACGCTTGACCTCCGCAATAATTGTCAATTTTATGGAGCAAGCCCTTATAATGATTTCTTGAATAATAAAATTTCACAGAAATTTCACTAAACAAATCAGCTAAATAAAAAACGAGGGAAAGAAGCTGCGAATAGATTGCGGGGTTGTTTTTAGCGAGATTATCTCTTGCATTAGTAAGATAATCCTCAAAATTTGCATTCGGCCTGCTCATCGCGTTCATTGCATCTGATGCAAACGAATTAAGCCCGGGATACCGGTCTAGTATTTCGTAAAATCTGGCGTCCTCGAAAAGTTGATTCATTAAAGGAGCTTTATACCTGAAATAGTTGCTATCCCTGTGTTCAATATGATCATCAGCTCTTAGATAATCCATTGATGCGCCTGCGCCTAAAATAATTAATGGGTATGCCATTTTAATCTCTTTTATTTTTTTCTAAAGGTAACCAATTATTAAGTTCTTCTGGTTTCAAGTCAGGATCCTTAAGTTCAAGAAGAGTTTGTCTACACTTGATAATTATTTCATTTGTGTTTATTGCCTCTTTCTTATTCGCTAATCTCGGCAACAGAACGTCTAAAATTCTTTTATCCAATCTCAAAATGGTTTTCCAATATAAAGACTGAAGTCTCCAATATGCTTCGTTTAAATCTACATTTAGGTAAGTCGACCTTATCCATTCTGAAAGAAGGTCAGCAACAGCAACACTAGCCTCACGTCTTTTGACTTCCTCTTCCCTTTGTCTTTTTAAGTAAAAAATCAACAAAACACTAAGTATTGAGCCAATTCCAATTCCAGAAAAGAAAGTCATTAGTAAACTCCAATCTATATTATTTATCAAACTGGGGTTTAGAGCTGGTATATTCATAATTTTTCTAAAAATACATTTTTAACAAACGCTCTTTCATCTCCATGGTCTCTAAAACCTGCAGAACCGAAATCAAAATCTATATTTTGTAATAATTGTGTTTGACGCTTAGTTTCCTCTCCCTTTTGATTTAGCTCTCTATAAACAACCCCCATTTGTGGAGGAATAACAAAATGTCTATCAAATAAAGTTTCTTTTTCATCTTCAACATTGATTCTGATACTCCTTTTCTCGCAAATAATTGTTAGCTTGTACCATTTATCAGGCTTAAGCTTGTTTTCAAAACTACTTTCTTCCGTTACAATCCACTCTCCATTGATTCTCAAATGTGGTTTTATTCTGTCATAAAACAATTGGTACATAACATAATTTGATAGATTTACAGCTCGAACAATACAACCTAAAGACATATTCACGATTTTAAAATCACATTCCAATTTGTAATCATCCCAAATTGCTATTTTAGGGAAAATATATCCTGCGTGGGAATCTGTTATTTCAAAACAATTCTCGTTTCGCACATAAGAAAATTTACCCCTTCCCACCCAATCTTTTTCGCACCCCGGCCTATCTAAAGGCATAAAATAAAAGTCCCTGTCTTTTGTTTTAAAGTAGATAACTACAAAAATTGATAGAGTAAATACTCCTATGGTTAAAACAAAAGCAACTCCTGGATTTGTTAATAAAAAGGATACTAATGCTGTTACCACGTTTACAATAAATGCAATGAACTCATGTTTGTATTGTCTTAAAAATGCGTTTGTTTTATTCATATCAGTTTTCATTGTTTTAAAATTTTAATCCAGTCTTTTATTTCTTCATAAAATTTTATGAAAGGCGATTCTTTCTTAAAGCTCTTATAAATATTTTTTCCTTTAATGAAATATCTCCTGCCCAATTCATCGCTTAGCGCCGTTAGATCAATCATAGCAACAATATAGCTCCTAAATTCACAGTAGCACTTCTCAATTGGCTTTTGGATATCATAGTCGTAACTATGCCAAATTTTCGCTATCAATCCGTCAAGTGTTGATGCGCTTTCGCCCATTCTTTTTAATTCCTGGATTGTAAAAAGATCAACTTTTACTGCCTTAATTTTTAAGAAACTTTGTTTAAAAAACTCAACAAATTTTTCTGAAAAAAGTATTATTTCCAGAAAAATACCCTGTATATCGCCTTGGGTTTTTAACTTAGAAACGCGTCTCTTTTCTTTAATAATTTTCTTTGAAAGGTTAAGGAATTCTTTATAGTCCATTGTTATCTCTTCCAACGATTGGTTTGAGTAATCTGTAAACCCCACAAGTGAGCTTCTCATATCAGTTAACCCTCAATTTTCCGCTCATTAATCTTGATAAAAGAGAATCTCGAATTTCGATAAGAGTTTTTATATCGAAGTACGAATCACATATCTTTAGTAGAAAAGGTTTTATAATTAAATTAAATTTATTCGCAATTTCTTTATTTGAAACCATGATCGGCATTTCAGATAAACCGTTATTCCATTTTGCATAGGGAATCGTACTTCCCTCGGAGTGATCGGTCGCAAAATTTATCGTTTCTTTATCAAAAATCTTAAAAACACAGAATGAATAGTATTCTTCTTTTTTTGACCTTAATATAAAACATGTAGTTCTAGTTAAACCCTCAAAGGGAGCTAGCGCCACTTTATGAAAATATGGCCTCATGGCACCAAATAAAATATCAAATCTCTGAAATTCTATTAAACTACTTTTTGCTTCTCTAAAATCCGCTGTTTCGGTTAGACAAAGATTTTTTGAAGTAATTTCATCGATAGGAACATAAGGCAACTTGTCATTTAAATTATTACCCTTATAACTAACCTTTATATTTCCAACCAGATCTGAAAGTTTTCCAACTTCCCATCCCTTCGGTATCTCTCCCAATTCCGATTCCACCATCTCACCGCCTGCCTGCCTGAGCCGACCAGCATTCAATTCTCGGGCAATCCATTTCCTCCCAAATCCTGTTTTTAACCATTGTTCTCGAGCAGCCGCTTCTTGTCTACTTAAATATTCTTCCCAATGTAAAACTTTTACTGGTTTGTATTGAAGTGTATATTTTGCTCCTTCTCCTGTTAAATGTTCGTTGTATCTTTTCAAAATAAAATCAGTGATTCCTATGTAATGGTGTCCATTCTCAAGCTCGAGAACATAAACAAAATATTTCCCCGGCTCAGGCGCAGGTAAACCGCCATATGGTTTATAACCATATCTATTTAATTCTGGATAAAAGGCTTGCGTGCGCTCACCGTAGGTGAGCAGGCACGGAAACTCAAAATCTACAAACCATCTTTTGAAAAGCGCTCTCCCAATTTCTTCCAACGTTTTATTCATCTTTCTATTGAGCTCAATTTTGTCGTCTAGAGAAGAAAGAATAGAGGCAATTTGTTGTTGTTCCTCCAATTTTGCAAGAGGAAATATAATGTCATTGATTCTGAAAAGCGCCAATTTTGACTGTGTTGATCCAACAGTTCTTGATTTAATTTGTCTTTGTCCTGTAGGAGATTTTAAAAAGTAACTAAGATATTTTGAATTTAATCCATAAAAGTTAAATAGCCTTGCTGCATTTTCGGTTAAGTTTGCCCCATTTAACTCTTTATCTATTATTCCCGATAAACCGATCGTTCCGACAATCGAAATATACACATCGCCTTCATTTATGATGTATCTTTTGATTTTTTGATGCGTAGATTCGGTTAGATACAACAAATTCGATTTGTTAATCCCATCCTCAGTAATATCTTTAATCCTAATATATGGATGGTTTGTTTTTGTCTCGGTAAAAGATTCTCCTTTGGGTAAACGTTTTCCTCCCTTAACCTCGCAAAAGTTTCCTAATCGTCCCACGCTCCAGTCTTGTGGAATTTCGCCAATTTCTGTTTGTTTGTAGTTATTATTTTTCATCTTTGAATAATGCTTTTATTTCTTCACTCCCAATATATTCATATTGAGAAAAGTGACTGTTAAACTCTTTATTGGCTAGCCAGATAATAAAGTCGTATACATACCAGATGATTCCGTTCCACTCACCATGAGAATCGGCTTTGTGAAGATAGTTGTTCCGAATTTTTTGTAAAAGGCTAATGCACGTTTTTGGATCAATCTTCTTGTAACCTAAGTAAGAATATTCGTAGCTAATATCATGTGTATTGAAGTCATAGACTTTCATATCCTTAAAATAGTCACTTGGGTTTGAATTCTTAAACAAACTAGCTGCTTTATCGAAAGAGATAGTTTTATCGGAGTATTTGATTTCTGGTTCTTCTTTATTCTTCTTGACATAATCCACTTCAAAAATAGAAAAACCACGACTCAAGATAATCAGTTTTAGCAAGTGTTCGGCAGTAATTCCTAACAATGCCATTGTTTGTAAATGTCTTGCTCTCGACTTGTAAAATGGGGAGGTGTTGTTGGGATCGAAGGCTATAATCTCCTTTTTTGAATCTTCCAATAGCTTTTTAACGAGAGAAATATTCTCCTTTACTAGGTGAATATATGTGTCTTGTGTACTGATTTGATAGGTTGTCATATTTACATTTTCGTAATATTTACCTTGTCTTCTTTTGCCTCCCAATAAATATTGACAATTTCGTCTTCCTTTAGACAATCCACAAAATCTACTGTTAGAGTTTTTTCTAACTGTGGCCAGAATTTCTTGTTATCAGAGGGAACACCAATATTTACAGGCACTTCTTTATTGTTCGTTTTGAATCTCAACTCAATGCCAGTACTAATTTTTGCTTTTGGTTTCTTTCCTTTAATCCAGGAGACTCCTTTTGTAAACGCAAACATGAGAAGCTCAAAAAGAACACCATCCCGTAAAAATTGATAGGCATTGAAGTCACGGAAAAGGATTCTAATTATCTCTTCTGCTTCAAAAGTCTTAACGAAATATTTAGCTACTTCGATATCTTTATCGGCCAAAACCTTCTCGAGTTCCTTCAACTCGTCTTCTGTGAAGTCACCACTTACAAGTAATTCTGATTTATTGAAATCTTTGTTCATAAATTCTCGGTTAAAAATCTTTGGACACCTTGTAACATTGCCTCAACATCTTCTTTTTTATATTCGTTAAATTTCCCATGATCTGCGCTATCTCTTACTGCCTTCCAAGCCTGAATTTGTTTCTGAACTAGACGGTTATAAACCTCTTTATCTCCCAATTTTGTATTTAGCGACCCTATATCGTCTGAAGTTTTAACTTCAACATTATTTTTCAGCGCAATCTTTCTCAAACCGTCTTCAAGAACAGCGCCCACTAGAGAAGCAGATGGATCTTTATAGCCTGCTTCAAGTAGGTGAGTTGCCATGTCTAAAAAATCAGTAAAAAGTTCAGCTATGACTAGCTCTTTAATTTCAAGAAGAAATCCAGCCTGTATATCATCTTTAAGGGCTTTTAAAATTCCTATTCCACTTTGAACATGTTCAGGCCATGGATTTTTAACAACTTCTCTGAAATTTTTATAATAGTGACTATTTTCTCCTGCGATTTTAACAACCAAATTTTCCGTATTGTTCTTCCACTCGTTAAAAATAGAGTGGTCAATATGACCAGCTCCTAAAACGTTTGGCGGGCTTGGAATATAGTGATTTTTTGCTTGTTCACCTTTTTCGGCAAGTCGATCAATACGTTGTAATATTTTTTCTTCTGTTTGTTTCATATCTTGAATCCAACTTTTTCTAAATTTTCTTTAATCTTTCTAATTCTTTCCTGATACTCCGGCACTTCGCCGGTTTCTACATAACGGTTCATGCGGCTTCCGCATGTTGCGCAAAATCCTTGCATGATGATGTCGTTGAGATCATTCAGAAAAATTTCATAATTGACGATCGTTGATTGATATGGTGTTTTGCACTTGGGACAATAACAATTCGGAATGATTTTTTCTTCAAACAAATGATAGTCTTTGCCGTAAATGATACCTAAATCCTCTTTTGTGATTTTGACTTGCTTTTTATTTGACATATTGTGTATACTAATCGTGCAGGTGTTGGGTAGGCTTACCTACCAGCAGGGAGGCATAGATTGCATCTATACCCTCCCGATCCTGCTACTATTTACTCCAATCTATTTCCCAGCAATTAAACTTATTTTTCCCCACTTTTTGTTTTAGTTCCAACACTTTTTGGGCAATTCTGGTTTTATTTCCTTCTTTATCTCCCGAATCCGGATTGAGAGAGTACAAAAATCCGCCTAAAAGCATATCTGCCATTTGTACAGGCAAAACACCGTGAGACTCGGTTTGAAGAATGTTATAAACCCTGCTTATATCCTGTTCTACAAATTCAATCTTCTTCCTTGAGTCTTTCGGTCTTCGTTGATAATCTGCAACAATAACTGTTTCTTCGGTACTCCAAAGGTTTTTTTCGATCAACATCTTAATATAAGAGACATATTTTTCCCATCTTTGGACATGGTTACCTGGTTTTATGAAACTCTTGTTGTTAGCATCAAAATACAGACAGTTAAACTCCCAATCATAATCACCATCTAGCTTGTCCAGAAAACCAATATCGTACTTGATACTCTTGGAAGTTGTGCTTTTGAAACTAAATTCAACTCTTGTTTCATCCTTTTTCAACTCGTTGCACAATCCCTCGTACACGGGATGAACTCTTTCTAAGAATTTTATTGGTTTTGTGTGCTTAAAAGCCCCAATGCCAAAATAAGACTTCCCGTCATGGGTTGGATTTAAGGCCCCACTCTCATCAATAAATGTAAAGGTTTTTATTGTTGTCATAGTTCAAAGCTCAAATCCAACTTTCTTTAAATTCTCCTTAATTTTTTGTTCTAATCCCTTTGAGCGGCTAAATTGTTCTGAAAGCTCTTTTGTTAATCGTGCCATCTTTTCCTCAAACACTTCGTCATCTTCCTCTATAAAGTCCGTGCCTACATAACGGCCGGGAGTCAAAACGTATCCGTTCTTTTCTACTTCTTCAATGGGTGCAGCTTTACAAAATCCCTTTATATCCTTATATTTTCTTGACTGCGCATCGCCAGAGGCAGGCAGTCTCCAGTTGTGATATGTTCCTGAAATCTTTTGCAGTTCCTCATCCGATAGTTCACGATGTCTGCGGTCAACCAGCTTTCCCAGCTTTCGGGCATCAATAAAAAGTATTTCATCGTGTCTGTCTCTAAATTTATTGTTATAGCGATCTCTTGAAACAAACCAAAGGCACGCCGGAATCTGAACGGTGTAAAAAAGTTTATCGGGCATAGCTACGATACAATCAACCAGTCCGGCTTTGATCATATTTTTTCTAATTTCTCCCTCGCCTGAAGTATTGGAAGACAGCGAACCGTTGGCCATAACAAACCCTGCTATTCCCGTTGGTGACAGATGATGGATGAAGTGCTGAATCCAGCCGTAGTTGGCGTTACCGGTTGGAGGAGTGCCGTATTTCCACCTGACGTCTTCCCGTAACCGCTCACCGCCCCAGTCGCTGATGTTAAATGGAGGATTGGCAAGGATAAAATCTGCTTTTAAATTTTTGTGTTGGTCATTATGAAAACTATCGCCCTGATAAATCTGTTTGCTTTCTATTCCTCGAATGGCCAGGTTCATCTTGCAAAGTCGCCAAGTGGTAGCATTTGACTCTTGTCCGAAGATTGAAACGTCTTCTACCCGTCCGCCATGGCTTTCTACAAACTTTTCGCTTTGCACAAACATTCCGCCTGATCCACAACAAGGGTCAAACACTCTTCCCTTGTATGGCTCAAGCATTAAGACCAGAAGCTTTACTACCGATTGTGGAGTAAAAAATTCGCCACCGCCTTTACCTTCAGCGCTGGCAAACCTGCCGATAAAATACTCATAAACCCGACCGAGCACGTCCTTTGACCTGCTTTCTTTATCCCCTAAACCGATTGTGCCGACGAGATCAATAAGCTCTCCTAATCGTTGTTTGTCTAAAGTAGGACGGGCATAATCTTTGGGAAGAACACCTTTAAGCGATAGATTCTCCTTTTCAATTGCTACCATCGCATCGTCAACTATCTTCCCGATTTCTGATTTTTTTGCGTTATTTTTTAAAAATTCCCAACGGGCTTCTTGAGGAACAAAGAAGACATTTCTGGCGGCATACGAATCTCTATCGTGAATTTCCCATTCTTGGAATTCCGGCTCATTTTCTATTAAATACAAGCATTCTTCAAAAGAGTCGGAGATATATTTAAGGAAGATTAAACCTAAAACAACATGTTTATATTCCGATGGGTCCATGTTGCTGCGCATTTTATCTGCCGCCGCCCATAATTTTAATTCGAATCCCAAATTCGCAGAAGTTTGTTTAGTCATATTATTGATTCTATTTATAAACCCCTCCTCTAAATCCAATTGCCCTGATCCAGATTATTTTATTCTTAATGTCAGGAGTGTAAATAATTCGCAAGGGGGGAATTTTAATCCGGTAAGAATCTTTATATTCGCCTCCCATTTTAGCCCCGGCTAAAGGATTACTGGCTAAAAAATCGATCGATTTCCCCGTTTTTGAGCGGTAAATCTTATCCAATTTCTTAAGATCTTTTTCTGCTTTGTTTGAAAGGAATATTTGGTACATGCCTGACAGTATATTTCTTTTTAGCTTTATCTGCTATTAGATAACTCTCTTTATTCAAATCTTTTTTAACTTCATCCCAACTTCTATATCTTCCGGCTTTAATATCCTCGTCGCCTTGCCTAATCGCTTCCATCAATTCCGGATCGGAAAGCGTCTCAATTGTTGCCAGCCAGCCATCATAATCGTCTTTGCTCATGACTACCACTTCCGGAATTCCCTTAATAGTGATATTTATGGGATACGGAGCCTTTTTGACTTGTTCTAAGAGTTCAAAAAAGTTATTTCTGGCGTCTGTGGCTGTTATGAATGGATTCGGTGTGGTTATCATTTTTCTCCAATGGACGTTATTATGTACATATAGCCGGGATTTGTCAAGGGTTAGATTAAACCTTTCTCCTTAAAACTCATAAATCCATTCTTGGCGACGATAATGTGGTCGATTATGTCTATCCCTAAAATCTTACCGGCGGCGGCAAGACGTTTCGTGATAGTTAAATCTTCTTCCGATGGATCCGTGTTTCCTGACGGATGGTTATGGGCTACGATAATCTGCGCGGCTAAATAGCGGACCGCCGGCTCGAAGACTTCGCGCGGGTGGACGAGATTTGCGTTGAGTGAACCAATTGAAATAATTTCCCGTTTGATTTCCTGATTCCGGGCATCAAGGAAGAATATAACGAAGTGCTCTTTTTTATTATCACGGATATCCTTTAGCTGGTCCCAAACATCTTTGGGGGAAAGGACCAAAACCGCTTGCTTATTTTGCAAAAACCGACGGCCTAACTCAAAACAGGCAATGATTTCACAGGCCTTGGCGCTTCCCAAGCCAAAAGTGTTTTTTAGTTCTTTGACGTTGGCTTTCGCCAATCCGTCCGCGCTAAATTTACTCAAAATCCTCTTTGAGAGTTCAACGACATTTATCCCTTTCTGACCGCTCCCCAACAGAATTGCCAATAACTCCGAATTGGATAATTTCTCCGGTCCGTACTTTTCCAGTTTTTCCCTTGGCCTGTCAATTTTTGGCAAGTCTTTTATTTTAGCCATATCCAGTTCCAATTTTACTCTTTTTCCCTCGAAGTAGACGGATTTAGCGCGGGAAGGGAATGGGAATTTATCTTAACGGGTTATTTTAATTATGTGGCTACATACAGGGGTTAAACGTCATATTATCTGCCAATTGGAGTGAATAACTTGGGCGGAGTGAAACGTTGTAGAATAGATATGCTATAGCAGAGTCAATTTACAATGTTGTTATTTCACCAGAAACAGCAATATATTTAGTCACTTTTTTATGGCTAAAATATTAGATAATGATAGGTTGTACCAAATAGCTAAATTTTAATTCCAATAACACTTCGGACATTCCCAGTATTCTGCTTTTATTCCCTGTTTTGCAAACAACGACATTTTGCCAACCACAATTTTACTTCTTTTTCCCCCGCCTTTTGAAAAATTAACTGTGGGCGGGTAATGGTTAGGTGAGTTATAAAAGCAAATGGCTAGGTGGTTGGATGGTTAGAAGGTTATAATGGGCTAAAAAGCTGAAAGACTGAAGAGATAATCAGGGATTATTTTTGGCCTTTGGATAAGCCTCCTTGCGAGGCAATCCTTCATCTAAAAGAAGTTTGTGTCTTGTACGCGTTCGTATAGTCATCCAGCCCTGCTTGCATAAGATAGGGTAAGTGATGAAAACGGCCACTAAGGATGGTAAACTTAGCCCGTTATGACAAGATATATTTGCAATCATTGCCGAAAGAGAAAATTTTACAATATTCGA
>Ga0209211_10003911_pt1 | contig 23716 bp, 26 predicted proteins | sample RifGroA2_FD_183992 | JGI IMG/M metagenome (GOLD analysis project Ga0209211, IMG submission 183992) | Groundwater microbial communities from Rifle, Colorado, USA - Groundwater A2 (SPAdes) (version 2) | ecosystem: Environmental > Aquatic > Deep subsurface > Groundwater | place: Rifle, Colorado...
AATGAAGTAATGTTTAGATATAATAAAGACTATTATATGCTAGAAACAAGGAAAAATGATACAATTGATCTTCTAAACTTGATTCCGATAAGGCATCCAGAAAAAATTATGAAGCGAGAATTGATTTTTAAGATACATAGGTGTAGCATGAATCAATGGGTTGAAATTGAAGAAGAGGTAATAAAAGTAAGAAAGCTTATAAATATGAAACAATAAATTTAATTTATAATGGTTCAATTAGAAGCTTTAAAATTAAGTTCTCAAGTAACAATAGCAGCAACGGCAGGAGCATTGGCTTCTGTTTTTTTCGCCAATTGGGTTAATGAATTAGGTTTCTTGAAATCTGTACCTTTAATTGTAGGGTATACATTATTTATTTTTGGAATTTTATATCTATTCTATAAAAAATTACCAGATACCAAACTCACTTCCTCTTCGGCACTTTTTCCCAGTCTTCAAGGAATTTCTTTATTCCAGCATCTGTCAAAGAATGCTTGAACAACTGCTCAAAGACAGAATAAGGCATTGTTGCGATGTCTGCCCCTATCAAAGCTGATTCAAGGACGTGTATCGGATTCCTTATTGATGCAACCAGAATGTTTGTCTTGAAATCATAATTGTCGTAAATTAGGCGAATATCCTCAATAAGATCCATTCCAACCTGGCCAATATCATCCAGTCTTCCGACAAAAGGGCTTACAATAAAAGCGCCAGATTTTGCAGCCAACAAAGCCTGGTTTGCTGAAAAACATAATGTGACATTCACCTTTATGCCGCTTTTACTCAGTGTCTGACAGGCTTTCAGTCCTTCAACTGTCAGCGGAACTTTCACAACAATGTTCTTTGCAATTTTTGCAAATGCCTGACCTTCTTTTACCATTCCTGCTGCATCCGATGAAACAGCTTCAGCGCTGACATGACCTTTTACAATTGCGCAGATTTCCCTGAGAACATCATTATAGTCTCTTCCTGCTTTAGCGGCCAATGATGGGTTTGTTGTGCAGCCGTCGCACAATCCAGTATCCGCTGCTTTTCTTATCTCATCAATTATTGCCGAGTCGATATAGAGCTGCATTTGAAATCACCTTTTGCATAGTTATTATTGCGATTTATAAGATTTGCTTTTTAAAAATCTCAATTTCTGCTTCCTTAATCATATTCACCTAAATGCTTACTAAAACTGCACCTATAACAATCAAAACAGCGCCTGCAATCACTTTTATCATTTGAGCTGCATTTGGTATTTCCCTGAGCAAGAAAATTCCAAGCAAAACTGCAATTAGTGTGTTTGCGTTATAAATCGAGGCAAGCCTTGAGATGTCTGCCTTCTGTGAAATTGCGATTGCTATTGCAATAAATCCTACTGCCCAAATCACTCCCGCAATAACCAGCAATGAAGTTGATTTCCATTCAAAATCATTTGACGGCTTGAGCAAGAAAAACAGCCCAAAAACGAGAATTATTCCCAGCGCAAAAACAAAGCTGCCGTAATAAGGTGAAAAGCCTGACTTCTGGGACGCAATCTTGTAGATGACAGTGTTCAATCCAAAGCAGACTGCTGCAATAATCCCGTAAAAGATCCAGTTTTCCATTGTATTATTTTATTTTGGACCTCTTTTTTTTATTTCCTCCTTAAACTGATCCCATTGAACTTCCATTTTTTTTATTTCATCTATAATTTCTTTAGGAGTAAGGTTACAATATTTTCTCAGTGCTCTCATCAACTCTTGAAATATAATATTTTCGTCAAATTCTCTTTTGATAGGGTCACCAAAAAATCCCCACCCATGATATTTTTCAAATATCTGAACTAAATAAATTTTAAAATGCAGTGCTAAAGCGGATCCTATTGTATTTGTGTAGCTCCACGATGTAAGTTTCTCTTTGTTTTCTTCAAAAATGTCAAAACCACTTTCCTTTTTAATCTCACGGTTCACAATCTTAACACCATAATCACTAAGAATCTTTTTGGTAATTTGCTTTATAGAGCTTCCAATCCCATTTTTTTGGTAGTGTATCACCAAAGTATCTTCTTGGTAAAGATAATCCCAAGGATCTGCCAGAATTTTAAAGTCTATGAGACTTTTGGTTTCTGCTGATAATTTTTCCAACGCAATTGCTAGTGGGATTAGGCATTCTAACGAATGTAGTATACTCTGAATGTTAGCTTCTATATTAGATGAGTTCCTATCATCATAGTTAATTGGCACGAGAGTAAAATACTCTTTATGCACAATATGGAATATTCTGCCAAAAAAAGTTTTTCCATTATCAAAATCTTTTTTTCCAATGTAATCCGGGATATATGTAATAAATCTTAAATAATCTCCTTCATGACATTGGATCCCCATTTTTTTGGCTCTGGCACGTATTTCAGCTATTTTTTCAGAAAATCTCTCAGCATAATTATGATTTCTTAAAAGTAAACCATAATATTCCTCAATAGCCGGCATAAGGTCTCTTCCCCTTATAGAAACCATAGAAAACTGAGATTCTGGCTCATCGCTTCCGTCCCGAGAAACATAAATCTTTCCTTGGTAAGTGGCATCGTAGTATTCATATTGTTTTCTTAAATCAAGTGAAAGTATTTCCGCTAATTTGTTTAATTTTCTTTTAGTGAATGGCATCTTACATCCTTTAAAATCATTTCTTCAAACTCACAAACTTCATAACTTCTTCAGCGATTGATTGTGAATCCAATCCATACTTCTTATAAAGTTCAGCTGGCGCTCCGGATTCCGCGTATTTGTCCTGCAGACCAATCCTCTTTATAATACAGGGATAATTCTCGCTCAAAACTTCTGCAACAGCGCTTCCCAGGCCGCCAATTATATTATGGTCTTCAGCCGTAATGACGCAATTTGTTTTCTTTGCAAGCTCAACAATCAGTTTTTCATCAATGGGTTTTATTGTGTGGATATTGACAACAAAAACATTGATGCCTTCTTTCTCCAATAATTGGGAAGCTGCCAATGATTCATGGACCATTGTGCCGGAAGCAAAAATTACTGCGTCTTTTCCTTCTTTCAGTATCTCACCTTTTCCGAATTTGAATTGATAATCTGCAGAATGAATGACCGGATAAGCTGTCCTGTGCAGCCTCATGTATGACGGCCCTTTGTAATCTACCAAAAAGAAAACCATTTTTTCCGCTTCCAGCGCATCGCTTGGCTGCAAAACGGCCATGTTTGGCAAGGACCTGTATATTGCAACATCTTCAATAGCCTGGGCAGATTTGCCGTCTTCTCCTGTAGATATTCCGGCATGAGAGCCTGCAATTTTCACATTCAACTTGTTCCTTGAAAGTATGTTTCGCACAAATTCAAATGCCCTCTCTGAGAAAATCGCAAAAGTGCTGATGTACGGTATTTTATCGTTAACGCTTAATCCTGCAGCAACACCAACCATGTTCTGTTCTGCAATTCCCACTGTAAAATACCTGTCAGGAAACTGCTTTCCAAAATGCTCTGCCTTTGTTGAGTCTCCTAAGTCTGCATCGACAACAACAACTTTGGAATTCACTTTGCCCAATTCAAGCAGAGCCTTTCCATATCCGTCCCTTGTTGCTATTTTTTGTGTTTCCATTTTTCATTAATTTTATTTTGATCTTCTTAAATCTTAATTACTGCCCTTGGATGGCAGGGATATCTACGCTCGCCCCCAATGTCACAGGGGCTCGCAGCATTTGCAATTGCAAACAAACTGGCTCGCCTCATTTACTGGCTCGCTGGATTTTGTTGCACTTTCTCTCCTGACAAGTTTGTGCAAGTTGATTGGCGGGTTCCCTTTCCAGTTGACCTATGAAGGGAAGCCCCGTTAATATTTATTTAATTCGTATTGCTTTTTCTTTAATGTGCTTCTGTTATTGTTTTTTATTTTTTTTATTTGAAACTCTTCACATTAATCTTCTCAATTTCTTCAAGTGCTTTCTTGTACTCTTCATCGTTTGGAGCCTTGCCGTGGAATTTGTGGTTCAGTTCCATGAATGAAACTCCTTTTCCCTTGATTGTGTTGGAGATTATCATTGTCGGCTTGTTCTTTGTCTTTGTTGCCTTGTCAAGAGCTTCAACAATCTCTTCCATTTTGTGGCCATTTATTTCGATGACATTAAAGCCAAATGCCGCCCATTTGTCGGCAACATTTCCAATGTCCATCACTTCTTTTGTTGTGCCTGTTTCCTGCACCTGGTTTTTGTCCAAGATAACTATCAAATTGTCTAACTTATGGAATGAAGCTGCCATGCTTGCTTCCCAAACAGAGCCTTCCTGCGCCTCTCCGTCTCCTATCATGCAATATACAAAGTTTTTCATTTTATCCATCCTGCAGGCCAAGGCTACTCCAACTGCAAATGAAATTCCCTGTCCTAGAGAGCCTGCTGCAAATTCCACTCCAGGGGTATTCAATTCAGGATGTCCCTGAAGCATTCTTCCGATTTTTCTGAAACCGTCCAGCTCACTTTTTGGAAAAAAACCTTTGTCAGCCAGGACTGCATAAAATCCTGGTGAGGCATGGCCTTTGCTGAGAATGAATCTATCACGCTCCTCCATGCGGGGATTATTGGGGTTTATGTTCATCTTGTAATAATACAATGCAACAAGAAAATCTATTTCGCTTAATGACCCTCCAGGATGGCCGCTCTTTGCAGTGTAAACAATTTTTAGGATATCTTTTCGCAGCTCTTTTGCTTTCTGCTTAAGCTCAAGAATTTTTTCTTCCTTTTTCATTTTTGGATTTTTCTTGAATATTCAATGATTCTTCTGTAAATATCGGCAATAAACTTATTATTTTGGGAGGATTTTTTCACATTATTTATTACTTGTGCTTCTCTTTTCCTGTCAAGGGCAGGAGCGTTATTTGTCTTCTTGATTTTGCCAATTTTTCTCACAGTTTCAATTCTTAACATGAGGAGTCTTGCTACTGACCTGTCAATTTGGTCTATCTTTTTTCTAAGTGCTTCTATGTCTTTCATTGGCATCCCCTTAAAATAAACATAAAAAGAAAAAATAAAATAATTATCTCTTGATTGCGTCAATTGCTGGCTTCATGTTCTTCCATGCAAGGTCAAACAGGTTGTCAAGTGCGCTTGCAAAGAAAGGTGTATTCACCCAGATTCCAACATCATAAGTCGGATGGACTTCCATGTCGTCCAGCACCATGAAGACAATTTCCTTGCCGTCAACTATGATGAACCTTGCCTTGTTGTCTGTGTGCCTGACTTCTGCAACTCCCTGAATGTCCTTTAATGCCTGCAATGATTCCTTTGTCATCGGAGCAGCAATTCTTATCTTGACTCCTCTCTTCTTTAGCTTTTCAAAAGTTGGCTTAAAACCTTCAATTTTCCTTATGAATCCCTGCGAGGTTGTCATCAAAGTTACAGATTCCTCTGCATTCCTTATTGTCAATTCCAGGTGGTTGTATAAATTGTGCCGCCCTCTTAATGAGCCTGACAAGTCAGCCGGCTCAACAAGCTCTACTCCTTGTGTATGCAATGTTGAAAGCTCATCAACAAGGTCTGTATTTTTCAGGTCAGATAGCTTCTTGATTTCTTCCTTTGCGCCAGCTTCAACATTCTTCTTGACTCTTTCAACAACTTCCTTTGGAGGCACAGCAATATATTTTATTGGCTTGCCCAATTTCATGATGACAAATCCCTTCTTTTCCAGGGATTCCAGGACATCGTAGCTTCTGCTTCTTGGCACGTTAGCTATGTCGCTTAACTCGCCTGCAGTAGAAACTCCCCTGGACAAAAGAGCTGTCCATATCTTGACTTCATACAAATTCAAGTTGAAAAACCTTCTCAACCTGCTTAAAAATTCTTCTTTAACTATCATTCAAATACACCCCCTTTTTGTTATCTCATGGGGATAAAAAAACGCTTATATTAATATGTTACTATTTTTCATCAGTTAGTGGTTACTTCACTTCAAAATGATAATCACTTATTATGACTGACCAGTTAAGAAAACAATGCAAGCTTATATTTAAAGCTTTTGGAGAAAATTTTAACTTTTACTTCCAACCAGGCAAAACTGGCTCAGCAAGGCTTCCAGCTGGATGTATTCCTCCAACCTTTTCTTACAAGAAAAGCTTGACCAAAAGAAGACGGTTTCGCTCCGCTCAACCTACGTCGCTGCGCTCGGAAAAAATTAACTCTTGCTCCCAACCAAACAGAATTGGCTCAGCAAGGCTTCCAGCTGGATGTACTCATCAGAGCCTTCTGTCATCCTGAATTCAATCTCGCCGCATTTCTCAATAAGGACCATCTTTGACTTGTTGTCAAGCTCCAAATCAATTATTTCTTTTTGAATCTGTTTTATGACATCAATTCCCGCCAAGCCATAGCTCAACATCAAATCCAATAGCTTGGCTCTTGCTTCAATGAATTTATTCTTTAACGCGAGCTCCAAAACTTCTTTTATCTCTTTCGGCTTTGCCATTGACGCCAAAGAATGGACTAGCTCTTCTGTTATTTTATCTTCAATCGCAGCGCAGCTCTGCAAAATATTTTCCAGCCTTCTGCAGTCTCCTTCAGATATTTCATACAGAGCTTCCTTTGCCTTTTCGTCAATTTTCAGCTTTTCGTGCTCAGCAATTTTATCAATGATGTTGAAGACATCTTTCTTGTCCAGTGGCTTGAACCTGAAAACTACACATCTGCTTTGGATTGGCTCGATAATTTTTGAAGAGTAATTTGCAGAAAGAACAAATCTACATGTTTGAGAATAATTCTCCATAGTCCTTCTCAATGCCTGCTGCGCTTCTCTTGTCAAGGCGTCACATTCGTCCAAATAAATGATTTTGAATGGAACATCTCCAATTGCCCTCGTCCTTGCAAAATCCTTGACTTTGTTTCTCACGACATCAATTCCTCTTTCATCGCTCGCATTCAGTTCAAGAAAATTTTGCCTCCAGGAATCCTTGAAAAGTTTCTTTGCGATAACCAAAGATAATGACGTTTTACCAACTCCTGCCGGACCTGCAAACAAAAGATGGGGAAGGTTCTGCTGCTCGACAAAAGCCTTCACTCTCTGCACTATCTCTTTCTGCCCCTTTATTTCCGAGAAATCACTTGGCCTGTATTTTTCAGTCCATAATGAGTTTTGATGTTCCATAAGAAAACAGGAAGGGGAAATTGTTTAAAAAGTTATTTAAAGTAGGTTCTATAATATCTATTTATGAAGCTTATCAAGTCTATTCTCGCATCCTTAACAATAATTGGGTTAATTTTTGTGATTATTAATCTTATATTTAGAAAGACCGATTTATCTCCTTTCTATATTTTTACTTTATTCAAAAATGCTTTTTACAATATAGAAGCCAGCAAATTCCTTGTCTTATACTTGAGTATCTACATATTTCCAATAATAATAGGATTTATTTTCTCAGCTGATCTAAACTTTAAGACGGCATCAATCTATATGGGCATTGCACTAGGAGCAGATTTGTTAATCAAAGTTATTGTCCTTGTTTTTGTACTTAAGAACTTAAATTTATATTTAACTGCTCCAATGTTTATCCCAGAATTTCTTGGCTTATTGCTTGGAGCTTCTGGCTTGGCTCTCTTAAAAAAGGTTAACGAAAAAACACAGTATATCGTGCTCTCAGCAGCATTTGCTTTCTTTGGGATCTTAAATTTCTTAAGATTGAATAGGTACAAATTGTAGAAGATAATAAAAGAAAGAAATCGTTTAAAACGTTAATTGAAAGTCTCAAAACAGTATTCAATACAAAAAGTTATAATAATAACATAATGTTTATATTGTTGCTTCATTTTCCATCTGTTATGGTCACTGAAGGAACATTCTTTTCCAAAAATAAGAAACGTTATTTCTGATATAGCGAGCCTTCCTTTCAGTTTAAATCAAAATGGAAAAACTAAAAATTGGGATTTTGGGCGCAACCGGCTCTGCGGGGATGGAATTTATAAGAGCCTTGAATAATCATCCGTGGTTTCAGGTTGCCGAGCTTTATGCAGGAAAAAGCGCAGGAAAAAGGCTTGAGGAAGTTGTTGAGCTTAAAAAAAGCGACCTCCCTGCTATCAGGAACCTAATGGTAAAGGGAATGGATGAAATAAGGGAGGATCTTGATATGATTTGTTCTGCCCTGCCTTCTGAAGTTGCAAAAAAAGTTGAGGGAGAATGCGCAAGGCACACTCCTGTGATAAGCACTGCATCTGCTTACAGGTATGAAAAGGATGTGCCACTCATCATCACAGAAATCAATATGGCCCATTACAGCCTTCTCAAAGTCCAGAAAGAAAAGAGATGGAAAGGATGGATTGCCCCGGGCCCAAATTGCACGACTGTCGGCCTTGCGATGTCCCTCTATCCAATCCACAAGGAAATTGGGATTGATAATGCTTCAATGTCTTCCTACCAGGCAATTTCAGGGGGCGGAAAGGAGCTTATAGATGAATGGAAAAGCCAAAGGACAAAAGAAATTCCGGAACCGCAAAAAAATCCGATAATGTCAGAAGACCCTCCTTTGATTTTAGATGGCAATGTGATATGCAGAATCAGGGATGAAGAAGATAAAGTCCGAAGAGAAACAAAAAAGATTCTGGGAGAATATGAATCTCCGAAAGTAGTCTCTGCTGATATTGGAGTCGATCCAAAATGCTTTCGTGTTCCTGTACTCTATGGGCACACAGCGTCAGTGTTTGCATATACAAAATCTCCCTGTACTCATAGGGATATCGCTGAAATCTACAGGAAATTCAACAGGTATGCCTATGAGGCATTTGGAAACCTGCCATCAAGCCCAAGAAATTTCGTGACACTGCTTGAAAGAGCGCCTCAGCCAAGGATAGATGTAAATTTGGACAAAGGCATGACAGCATCCATTGGAAAGATTGAACCTCTTGACAAGAGAATGGGTGTGAGTTATGTTGTGCTCACGCATAACCTTCAGAGAGGCGCTGCAAAAGGAATAATCCATGTAGCAGAATATTTACACAGCATAGGGTTTTTGGGAAAAAAGTAATTTAAAAAGGTAATTGAAAAAGCTTAAATAGATTTATCGCAATTTCTAAATTTATGAATAAAAACGAGCTTTTGATAAAACAATTATATGGCCAGAAAATGTTCGGTGGTTTGCTAGTATTGATGGGAATAGGACTTGCATTTACACATTTGGCATACATAAGAGTTGGACAAACTAGTAATCTCTTAACTGCAAGTGGGATATCATTAATAATGGGATTCATAATTATTTTCTTTGCAGTCATTAGATTTAAAAAAATTAAGAGAAATGCATAATATAATATCATGAGAAATCACCTGGCCTGTATTTTTCAGTCCAGAGAGAGTTTTGATGCTCCATAAGAAAACAGGAAGGGGAAATTGTTTAAAAAGGTAATTGAAAAATTATTCTAGAATAACTTAAACTTAAATTTCTGAGCGTAAATTAGAGCTGCAAATGCATTGATTAAAATCCCTATATAAACATAACTTGTAATTTTAAAGTATATACCGGAAAACAATATTGTAAATCCCAATAGAAGTAACACAATTGCTAGAATCCTATTTGGAGGGTCTTTACTTGTTGATTTGAGGTTTTTTAACATAAAATCAGATTATATCCTCTTCAGCAACTACCATAAAGTCGCCAACTGCGATGACTGCGCTGAAAGGAATAAGAATGTGGCCTTCCTTGTCTTTTTCAAGCTCTAGCTTTTCTGTGTAGGAAGTTGGATTGTGAAGCACCATGTGGATTAATTCACCAGAGCGTGTTTCAAAGATAATGTCGCCCACTTCACCGAATCTTTTGCCGGTTTTGCTGACAACTGTCTTTCCAATCAGCTGCTTTGAGAATTTCTTATCGTCTTCTGGCATTATTTTCCCTCTTATTTTGAGTGTTATTACTGAAAGATTATTAAGTAAGTTATATTTAAAGGTTTCGCATAATTTTTTGATTATTTGTTATTGCACAGTGAAATTATTACTTTGAAACACTTTCTTTTAAAAAATCAGAAACTGATACGATTAGAAACTTCGCGGATTCCTTTTCCCGCGGAGCTTTTTGAAAGGAAGCCCGCTTTTTTATTTTTTTCCGACAATGTGCGAATATTGATTGAAGCCAGCATAAAAGAAATTTACCCAACGTTTAATTTTATCAGCCTTTCAACTTCTGGCTCATTGTAACAAATATTCTTGACTCCGCAATTCCTGCATTTGTTCTTATTCTCACAATAATCTGGAATTTCCTTCTTCTCAAGCAACGAGATTATTTCATCAATAATCTTTTTGATTTCATCCCTCATGAAAGGATTCATTACAATCTTCCTTTTCTCTTTTGAATCGAGGTAATAAACAAAGCCTTCCCTCACATTTTGGCCAAATCTTTCCTGCAAAAGCATTGAATAGGCCGCAATCTGAATCCTGTGCGATGGCCAAACACCATCCTGCGGCATTTTGCCCGTTTTCAGCTCAAAGGGAACATATTTGTCCTCATAAACATGCACCTGGTCAACAATTCCTTTTAGTTTTAGTTCTTCAGATTCCAGCCTCATTTCAGATATTATCTTCGGAGTTAATTTTTCCCAAAGCTCCTTCCCAAAAACACCGTTTTGCTCAACAAAATTGAATATATTTGAAGCGCGAATCTTGCTTTCATCAATAATGAAAGAAAAAGATTTTCTGTATGCTTCCATCATGCCAAGATTGATGTCTTCCAGCCTCTTCTTGCTCTTGACTATTGATTTCCTTAGGATTTCCAGATATTTCTGCTGGTAAATTCCCTCAAGCTCTTTCAGTCCAATTTTCTCCAAAATTGAAGTGACTATCTCTTCTTCTTTCTTGTTTATGCTATCATAGGCATCATGCCTTATGCTTCCAAGAACAAGGCTTTCCTTATCCGGCTCTTCAAGAGAAAGGACTTGCTGGAGAAAAAGCTTCCTTGAGCAGTACAAATAGCTGGACAATAAAGAGACAGAGATTTTCATAAGACGGGCATTTTTTTTGTGTTTATAAACATTGGCCGGAAATGTCCAGTGCTGTTGGTTAATAGCAAGAAACTTCAGTGGCTTCTTCCTATAATCGACTCATGCATTTCATGCGTCAGTGTTTCATGCGTCATATTAGAATTATATTTGATTGCATCATCTACCAAAACACAAAGCCTGTCGATATACTGCTGGGACGGAATCCTGCCAGTTTCTATTCTTCCCAATCTCGCCTTGGTGTATTTGCTTTCATCAAAGGTTGCTGTCAGCACTTCAAGGCCACCTGAAGATTCTAAGGAAACCCTGATTGCATACTGCAATCCTTTGTCTTCGTCATCTTTCTTCCATGTCCAGTAATGCAAGCTCTTTCTGTCAAATTCCCAGTGTTTTAGATAGCCAGAATCTTTCAATCTATCATCAACTGCAACAATTGCTGTTTTGTAATTCTCAAGGTGCGGCATGACGATACCCTAGTTCTTCCACAATAAAAATGTTTCCTAATCAAAAGAATTAATAAGGTGGTTTCCATGAATAATGATGAGGTGATTTGACGGTCAATTACGAAGAGCTGAAAAAATACAAATTTGTTCAGGATTTCAGTAAAGGCAAGAAACCTGAGAACGAATTCATTAGAGACTTAATTCAATTTTCTAATGGCCCTGAATTCAAGAAATCTACTGGAATTAAGAGTCTGAATGGAGCAACAATAAAGGAAATAGTTTCAAAGTTGGCTGATAAAAGAATTGGCCGAAGGAGTTTTATCAAGGCTATGGGCATAGGATTTCTCGGGCTTCCTGGATTTAAGGCAAATGACAACAAGGAGTCTGACCTAAAAAAACTCCTTAACAAAATCAGGGCTATTCCGAAATTAAGCAAAGCGAGGATTGCCTATGAATCCAAACCATCTGATCCAGTCATAATTATTATGGAAGATAAGCACGGCGGGGAAAATGAAAAATTCGGCTGGAAAGTTGAATTTGAAAAATTGGAACTGCTAAGGGCAAATTTTGGAATTAATTTTGTTGGTGTTGAAGGGTGGGCAGGTCCAAGTGCAGACGCTTCCAGAGGAAGATTAATCCTCAACGGAGAAGAGCCTCTTATACTGAATCTAATGAAAAACTCCAATTATCATGTCATTGGCTTGGAAAATCCTATCCTTCAAATTGAGGCGCTGGAATTAATGTTGTATGCCACATACGAAGAATTCACAATTTCTTACAGAGCTGCAGAATCAGTAATCAGGAAATCGACAAAGAAATCAGATGAGTTCCAAAAGTTGCCAGAATCTGTAATTACACTCTCATATTCCATGCTCAGGGAAGGAAGGCACACAATGGATGGCATATTAGCCTCTGTCAGGGAAATGGCTGGAAAAATCTGCGGCCAAAACAATGAAGAGCTGTTAGGATTCCTGAAAAATAGCGCCAAAAGATTTGTAGAGATAGTTTTTCAAATGGCAAAACTCTACGAAATGAGAGAATTCGACCTTGAGGCCATACGGCAGAAAATAGAGAGCATTGAAACAAAATTTCCATTCTTGAAGGGCAATCCTCTCTTTTTTTTGGATAATCCCAATACACGAAAGATTGTCTATGATGAAAGAGATATGGCAGCTGTCAAAATAATGCTGAGCGCAATTTCTATGTACAAAAGGAATGTTGGCGTAGTGGTCTACGGAAGCCAGCACTCAATGGGCCTCAATCTTATGTTTCAGCGGCAGACCAAGTACAATATCAGCATAATCATTCTTGAAGAGGATTCTCCGACAAAAAGCCAAACCTTTAAAAATATCCAAAAAACAGCCAGGTAAAAAAGAGGTGCCAAATGGAAGAGTCTTACATTACTTCTATCCTTAAAGAGAACAGGAAATTCTTTCCGAATGATGACTTCAGGAGGAATTCCAAAATTAACAATCTGGATGCATATAAAAAAGAATACAAAAAATCCATTCAGGATATGGAACAATTCTGGGCAGAAAAGGCTAATGAGCTTGATTGGTTCAAGAAATGGGACAGTGTATTAAGGAATGATGCTGGTTTCTTCAAGTGGTTTGAAGGCGGATTTCTTAATGTTTCGTACAATTGCGTTGACAAAAACACAAAGAACGGAAAAAGAAACAAGGTTGCTTACATTTGGGAAGCTGAAAACGGAGAAACAAGGCAATACACTTACGGCCAATTACTAAAAGAGGTATGCAGGTTTGCAAATGTCCTTAAGGGGCTTGGAGTCAAAAAAGGGGATATTGTTGAGATCTATCTTCCAATGATTCCTGAACTGCCGATTTCAATGCTTGCCTGCGCAAGAATAGGCGCAATACATTCTGTTGTCTTTGCAGGATTTTCGTCAGATGCGTTAAAGGACAGGATTCAGGACTCAAAGGCCGCTGTGCTTATCACAGCTGATGGCTCATTCAGGGCAGGAAAGATTTTTCCATTGAAAGAAAATGCAGATAATGCGCTGAAAGAATGCCCGACAATAAGAAGCGCAATTGTTGTTAACAGGACAAATTCAAAAGTTGGCATGCAGAATGGAAGGGATTATTGGCTTCATGATTTATTAAATCAAAAAGGCATTAAGGATTGGTGCGATTGCGAATCATTGCATTCAGAAGATTCGTTGTTTATTTTATACACTTCCGGCACAACAGGAAAGCCAAAAGGGATTTTGCATACGCAGGCAGGCTATCTTCTATACACAAACCAGACTTTCAAGTATATTTTTGACATTAAAGATGAGGATATTTATTTCTGCACAGCAGACATTGGATGGATAACAGGGCATTCTTATATTGTGTACGGCCCGTTATCCAATGGTGCAACAATCGTCATGTATGAAGGCGCACCAACTTATCCAGCTCCTGACAGGCTTTGGAAAATTGTGGAAAAACACCAGATAAACATTTTCTATACTGCGCCCACAGCAATAAGGGCCCTTGCTAAAGAAGGTGACAGCTGGCCAAACGGCTGCAATCTTTCATCATTGAGGTTGCTTGGAACAGTTGGAGAGCCGATAAATCCAGAAGCCTGGGTTTGGTACCATAAAATCATAGGAAAGGAAAAATGCCCGATTGTCGACACATGGTGGCAGACAGAAACAGGCGGCTTCATGATAACCCCATTTCCTGGCGCAACTCCTACAAAACCAGGCTCTGCAACCCTGCCTTTTTTTGGAATTGAGCCGGAAATTGTAAGAGAAGACGGTTCAAGGGCAAAGGTGAATGAAGGAGGCTATTTGATAATCAAAAAGCCATGGCCAGGAATGTTAAGAACTGTGTGGAATGATCCAGATAGATACAAGCACGGCTATTTTGAAAAGTTTGGGTTTTATCTGACAGGAGACACTGCAAAAGTCGATGAAGACGGCTATTTCTGGATAATGGGGAGATGCGATGATGTAATAAAAGTTGCCGGCCATCGTATCGGAAGCGCTGAAGTTGAAAGCTCTCTTGTCAGCCATCCGTCAGTGGCAGAAGCAGCTGTTGTTCCATATCCTCACGATATCAAGGGCCAGGCCATTTACGCTTTCGTTACTTTGAAAAAAGGGATTGCAAAAACTGATTCATTGAATGATGAGCTGCGAAATCACGTTGGAAAGACAGTTGGACCAATAGCAAAGCCGGACAAAATACAGTTTGCAGATGATCTGCCGAAGACCAGAAGCGGAAAAATAATGAGAAGGATTCTGAAAGCTATTGCCGAAGGCTCATCTGAATACGGCAATATCACAACTTTGCTGGACCCTAATGTTGTAAAAGGGCTGGCTGAGAATAGGGTCAAATGATTTGAAACAAAAAACTAATAAAATATTACATCTTAACCTTGACGTAAAATGTTGAAATGATTTTTGTCAAGAGCATCGCCCCTAAGACAATTGCTATAGACATATCGAATGTCATTGCAGCGCCATTTTGCAGAAACGCCCTGTTCTGGTAGGTTTGATAAAGAGCCACAGCAAATAAAGTTCCTACTGCTGCAAATGAGCAATTCCTCTCTATTATCAATTGATGGTAGTTTTCCCTCTCATCACTTTTCTTTGATATCTGCATCATTATGTGGATAATGTCAAAAATTATTATTCCAAAAATTATGCCAAATACCCATGGCTTTATTGCCGACGTTAGTGTCGATGCAGTAACCAGCCCTATGACTAATGCCAAGACAGCAACGTAAACCCAGCCTTGCCAAGTTTTAGGGGCAACGCCCCATCCAAAAATCCTGTATTTGAACCATTCTGGTTTTCCTATCATTTTTCATCACCCGAATAAATCCTCGACTTTGCAGTTGAATATCTTGGAAAGCCTCAGGGCCAGCCCCAAAGACGGCACATATCGGGAGCCTTCTATGGAGATTATAGTCTGCCTTGTAACTTCGGCCATGAGAGCGAGCTTTTCCTGGCTTATGCCTTTCTTTTCCCTGAAATCCTTAAGGTTGTTCTTTTTTAGCATCTATAAAATCTTATGTAAAGCTAACTATACGTAAAGTATGCTTTACTATTTAAATGTTGCGATTTTAAAGAAATGCAAATATTATTAATAGGTGAAATAAAACGATAATGAAAAATGGAAAGGCTTGAGCTGTCAAAAAACGCATTGCTGATTCTTGAAGAGAGGTATCTGCGAAAAATAGATGAGAAAAGGACAGAAGAGCCTGAAGACCTTTTCAGGAGAGTCGCAAAAAACATATCCTTGGCAGATGCAAAGTACAGGTACAAAAAAGAAACGGATAAACTGGTGAAGAAATATAGGAAGGAATTTTACGAGATAACAGAAACAGCTGAATTCAAAAATCTGGTAAGAAACGACAGGAAGATAAAGAAAGCAGAGGATGATTTCTACAGCTTGATGGTTTCGCTTGATTTCCTTCCAAACAGCCCCACTTTGTTCAATGCAGGAAGAAAGCAGCAGCAGTTAAGCGCCTGCTTCGTGCTTCCGATCGAGGATTCCACAAGCTCAATTTTCATGGCGCTGCATGATGCTGCATTAGTCCATAAGACAGGCGCAGGGACTGGCTTCAACTTCTCAAAATTGAGGCCAAAAGGCGACATAATAGAAAGCGCAGGGTATTCGTCAGGGCCTGTCTCGTTCATGAAGATTTTTGATGCTGCAACAGCGCAGATAAAGCTCGGCGGAATTTTGAGAGGAGCCAACATTGGAATCCTTAATGACAGCCATCCTGACATCGAGGATTTCATAACTGCAAAGAAGGACCCGGACCAACTGACAAATTTCAATGTCTCTGTTGCAATGAGCGATAACTTCATTGAGGCCGTGAAAAAAGATGGAGATTATGCCCTTATAAATCCAAGGACAGGCGCGCTTGAGAAAAAAGTTGCCGCAAAAAAAATCTTCAGGCTTATTTGCGAGCAGACATGGCTGAATGGGGATCCTGGAGTCATTTTCATAGACAGGATTAACAATTTCAATCCCACCCCAAAGCTTGGAAAAATAGAGTCAACTGACAGCTGCGGAGAGCAGCCGCTGCTTCCTTACGAGTCCTGCAACCTTGGAAGCATCAACCTTTCGCATTTTGTTGAAAACAGGAAAATAAACTATGAGGGATTGAAAGAGACTGTGAGAACTGCAGTGCATTTCCTTGACAATGTGATTGACATGTGCCATTATCCGGTAAAGCAAACAAGAAAAATTGTCGAGAAAAACAGGAAGATTGGCCTTGGAATAATGGGATTTGCAGATTTGCTTGTCAAGCTGCAGATTCCCTATGATTCTGGTGAAGCTGTCAAAAAGGCAGAGGAAATAATGAAATTTATTTCAGAAGAGGCAGACAGGGCATCAGAAGGCCTTGCTGAAGAAAGAGGAACTTTTCCGTCATGGAATGAGAGCGTTTACAGCAAAAAAAACAAGAACTCCAAGAGAAAATTCATGAAATTAAGAAATGCGACAAGAACAACTATTGCGCCAACAGGAACAATAAGCATCATTGCAAACACGTCCAGCGGAATCGAGCCATTGTTTGCATTAAGCTATGTAAGAAAGACTCTGGAAGGCCATCTGCTAATGCATTTCAATCCGGAATTCAAAAAGGCGCTTGAAAAGCACGGATTGTACAATGAAAAAATCGTTGACAGAATCCACAGGGAAGGCTCGATAAAAAATATCCAGCAGATTCCCAAGGAGACAAAAAGAATTTTTGCGGTCGCAAATGACATTGGCCCCGAATGGCACGTGAAAATGCAGGCTGCATTCCAAAAATACGTTGACAACGGCATATCAAAGACAGTCACTCTTCCAAAGAGCGCGACTGTAGATGATATAGAAAATATTTTCATGATGGCCTACGAAATGGGATGCAAGGGCATTTCCATTTACAGGTTTGGCTCAAGGGAAGAACAGGTCATTTCATTAAGCAACCAAAGGGACGAGCAGAGCTCACTGGATTCGTGGATGAAAAAATGAAAAACAAGATGAATTTTGCAATCATACATGGCGTCTACAGCAATCCTGACAGCAACTGGTTTCCGTGGCTAAGGCAGGAACTGGAAAAGAAAAAGTATGATGTTATATCGCCGAAATTCCCGACTCCGATTGGCCAAAGCCTTGAAAGCTGGATGGACATGATTAGCAAATTTGAAGGCAATATTGATGAAGGCACGGTTATGGTTGGCCACAGCCTCGGGGCAGCTTTTATTATAAATTATCTTGAGCAGTCAAAGAAAAAAATAAAGGCAGCGATTCTCGTTGCAGGCTTTCACAGGAACTTGAAAAGCCCTTATGATGTAATGAACAGGACTTTCATAAACAAGAATTTTGACTGGGAAAAAATAAGGGCAAATTGCGGAAAAATCCTTGCTGTTGCGTCTGACAACGATGAGTTCATTCCAATGGAAATAAGCAAAGAACTGGCTAAGAATCTTGGTGCAGAGCTTGAAATTGTCCATAACGGAGGCCATTTAAACTTGCAGTCGGGATATAAGGAATTTCCGCTTCTTCTGAATTTGATTGAAACTGTATGATGAACTGAAAAATGGACACTTTAGCGCATGGATTCTGGAGTTTTGCAATTTTTCACAAAAAGAAATATGTCTGGCTTGCTGTTTTGTTTGGGATTCTGCCGGATTTGCTCTCATTTGGCATCCTGCTTTTAACGAGAGCACTTTCCGGTGCACAGTTTGAGAGAGGTCCTCCTTCTGTTGATGGGTTGCCCAGCTGGCTTTTTATTTCCTACAACATGATGCATAGTTTTGTGGTTTTCGTGATTGTTTTTCTTGCTGTTTATTTGCTAACAAAAAAATGGTTGTGGTATATGGTGGCATGGCCAATCCATATTTTTATTGACATTCCGACACATTCAACAAGATTTTTTCCGACGCCATTCCTATGGCCAATATCAAACTATAGTTTTGACGGCATAAGCTGGGCAACCCCATGGTTTATGTGGATGAATTACCTAAGCCTTATTGTGATTTTCGTTGTTATTTCTGTGATGACAAGGAATAAAGCAACTCGTTAGAAAGTGAAGGTTGCCATCAAGAGGCAAGTATTATCCACATCTATTTACACGCCAATATGAAATTACGCTTCCTCTCCGAAAGGACAAACCAGCCTAAGAGGCTTTTGAAAATAAAAAATAGAGGCTCCCTTCAAAATGCTTCGCTTCAAAGGGGACCCGCCACTGCTTTACTTGAAGAATAGGACTATTTTAAATCATTTTTTCACAATCCTGTTAGGAGAGAAAGTGCAGAAAACCAATGTGAGGTCTGAATTGTCACCGAGCTTGGCTGTTGACCTGAGTGATGGCTGCGAGGGCTGAGCTGCGAGCGAACGAAGAGAGCTCGCTCGCATCTTATCAGATTTGGCCCGAGATGGGATAAGATTTCTTAAATAAGTGTTGCCTTAGAAATTATCGAGGTGAAATATATGAACAGCAACACAAATTTTTTCATCGGTTTGGATGTGCATAGCAGGAACACAAGCTATGCTGTCAGGACATGGCAGGGAGACATCATCCTTGAAGGAGAATGCTCCTCAATGTACAGGGACTTAAAGGCTGCTTTGCAATCCTATTTCCATTCCTGCGTTGTGGGAATAGAAGCCTGCACGAGCTTTTATCCGTTAAGAAAAGGATTTATCGAAGATAACGTGCAGGTCAAGGTAGCAAACGTTTTGAGAATGAGGCAGCTCATAGTTAAAAACGACAGGCTTGATGCATTAAGATTAAGTGATATGCTAAGGCTTGGAACCTTTCCTGAAAGTTACATCCCAGATAAAGAAATACAGACTTTGAGAAACCTTGTTTCTTTAAGGCACTCTTCTCTCGAAGAGCTGAACAAAGTGCAATGCAGGATTTGGGCACTGCTTCAAAGAGAAGGCATTAAGCTCCCTTCAAGGAGCATTTTCTCCAAAAAGGGATTATCCCATCTTAAAGAAATAACTGAGATGGAATCATGTCCGCCTGACCTTAAGCATTTGTACTCCCATTACGAGTATCTTGCTGTAAAATTACAGCAAACAACAGATGGGATGATTTTGTATGCTTCAAACACATTCCCAAAAGAATTTTTGGCCTTGCAGGCAATTGACGGAATTGCCAAAATAATAGCTTCCTATGTAATTGCCGAAGTATGCCCTGTTTCAAGATTCATCAACAAGAAAAAATTAAGGAGATATGCTGGCGTTGTTCCGTGCTTTCAGGAATCCGGCGGAAAGTCATACGGCAGCATGCTGCCTAAGTTCTCAAGCAGAAGGCTCTTGAGATGGGTTTTGACCCAGGCTGCGCATTGCGCTACAAGAAAAAAAGAATCGAAACTACGATTGTATTATGAAAGAAAGAAAACCAAAGGCAAGCAAAAAGCGAAGATGGCTATTGCAAGAGCAATATGCGATTTGGTTTATTATAAATTAAATTCATGATCTTTTGTAAACAAAAGGTGGTGAGTCAGTTGCCCTGTTGTTACGCGTGTGCTTCGCACTCTAACCGAGAGTGGGCAACCAATGACTTACCAAAGTGGGCCATGCCTCTTCAAGAGAGGATTTGATCCCTGATAGAAGTGTGTCGTCGATGACTCACCCACCAAATGTTTATAAAGATGAGGTGATATTTAAAATGTAAGGGAACACAAAAACTCAAGTTGAAAAAGAACAATCGAATTCTTTTCTGGCTTGATATCTAAGAAATCTTATAGAAGCGTAGATATCTCTCGCCCAAAACGAGGTAATGAAAATTTCAACGAAGGCAATTCAATTATCATTTTTGAATCCCAAACAACAAACTTTAAAATGACAACTGTCAAACCCAGCTTATGGAAGAAAGAGGAAAACTTCTTGCAGAGTATAAGAACAAAAAGCAAAAGATACAAGAAAGATTAGGGGATTTTGAGAAATTCTACAACGAGCCTCGCTCCTGGTTTTACAGCTCAGGAGAAATGAGGCTTTTGCCTGTGAGAACAAAAGATGACCATAGAATTTTTGAAGAGCTGGCATTCTGCATTTTCACCGCAAATACAAGCGCAGAAATGGGCTTGAAGGCAGTTGACGCTGTAAGAAATGTACTGATGGATGGAAGCGCAGAAGAAATGAAACGAAGGCTGGAAGGGATTTATCGGTTTACAAACCTGAGGCCAGCCTATATCGTGCATTCAAGGACACATCTGAAAAACATATTGAATTTTGAATTGAAAAAAAAGATCAGCTCCACAGAAGACAGGAATGAGCTGAGGGATTTTTTTGTCACAAATGCCAAAGGGCTTGGGATGAAAGAGGCTTCTCATTTTTTGAGAAACATTGGACGCAAAGGCTACGCAATCCTCGACAAGCATATCATAAATTCTCTTTGTGAATTCGGCGTTTTGGAAACAAATGACAAACCAAAAAATGCAAAAGAATACCTTGAGATGGAGCAGAAATTCATCCATTTCTCAAAAGATTTAGGGATTGGAATGGATGAGCTGGATTTGCTGCTCTGGAGCAGGAAGAACGGAAGGATTTTGAAATAGGATGCAACAAAAAACAAACGAGCTCGATTACCTGAAAATACTGGAAGCGATATGCCAGATTCCATTCAATGTTGGCAAGAAGCTCCTGATTGACTTTCTTAATGGTGACTCTGGCAACGAATCTGTGAGAAGAAACAGATTGAACCAAAAGGAATTGTTTGGATATTTCTCGCTGTATGAAAAAAAAGAGATCGAAAATCTCATAGAGAATCTGCTCCACAACAATCTGCTTGAAGTGAGGAATACAGTAGATAACAAGTTCATAAAAATCCTTTCATTGACTGAAAAAGGAAAAAAAGAGATTGATAATCCAACGCTTCACAGGAAAAAGCTCTCGAGCAGCTTCAAGGACAGGAAGACAGCGATAACTGAAAATGACAGGGCACTGTTTGACGCATTTGACTTCTTCCTTAAAGGCTACAATGAAGACCAGAAAAAGGGGATAATAAGCAACAAAGAAAAAATCCTTTGCATTGCAGGAGCTGGTTCCGGAAAGACAACTGTGCTTACAAAAAGAATAGAATTTCTGACGGCTTTCAGGTCTGTTGAGCAGGAAAAGATACTTGCAGTAACTTTCACGAGAAAAGCAAGGACTGAAATGGTCTCGAGATTGTCAAAGTCCCATTATTGCTCCAGGGTAAATGTTGAAACTTTTAATTCCTTCTGCGAGAAAATCATAAGAAAGTATGAGAAAATTATCTACAATAGGTCAACCAGAGTAGTTAATTACGCTGACAGGATAAACATCTTCAAGCTTGCCTTGAGATTTCACAATATTGAGCCGCAAAATGCGATAAGGCAATATTATACAGAAGGGCAAAGAAGGGATAAAACAAGTGAAGAGCTGATAAAGAGCTTCATGAACGACTGCTTCACTGTCCTTGAAACTTACAAGGTGAATGGGACAGATATTGAAGAGCTAAAGAAGCTTGCTGGCGAATACTCTGGCACAGAAAGCATAAACATCGAGATGATTTACAGGATCTGCGCTTACATTGAGCAATACATGAGAAAAAACGGCTTGAGGGATTATTCTGACCAGCTGATAGACTGCATCAAATTTTTCAAATCCAATAAAGAATTAATTCCCAAATTTGAGCACATACTTATTGATGAATACCAGGATGTAAATTCGCTGCAGATTGAGCTTATTGACCTGTTGAATGCAAAAAGCCTTTTCTGCGTGGGCGACCCAAGACAATCCATATTCGGATGGAGGGGCTCAAAGATAAAGTACATACTGAATTTTGAAGACAAGTATCCGGATTTTGAAATAATAACATTGAATACAAACTACAGGTCAAGCAAAGAGATTGTAAGCTTAATCAACATGTCACTTGAGGGGATGAAGCTTCCGGACCTGATGGCTCACATGCAAAACGAGTCAGAAATACTCCTTTTCAATTTCGATTCTGAAGAGATGGAAATGAGCTTTGTCACAAACAAGATTTTAGATGCAAGCATTCCGAGAAATGAGATTTTTGTGCTTGCGAGGACTAACAGGATAATAACGGAATTTTCAAAAAAGCTGAAAGTGAAGCAGATTCCGCACATTTTAAAGACAGAAGATTCAAACAGGGATGAAGAGGCTTCAAATGATGAGATTACTTTGGCAACAGTCCACTCAATCAAAGGGCTTGAAGCTGAAATGGTTTTCCTTCTGGGCTGCAATTCAGCAAATTTTCCATGCAAGGCATCAGACCATCCTGTAATAGAGCTGATAAAGATTGAGGAATATGACAAGGAAGAGGAAGAGCGAAGGCTGTTCTATGTTGCACTAAGCAGGGCAAAGCAAAAAGTATGCCTGACTTACTCCGGAAAAAGCCACACAAGGTTTATCAGCGACAAAATGCTTGGGCTTATGAAGAAAAAAAGCCAAAATAAAAAAATTGAGCCAAATTACGGCAACGAAAGCGACAAGCTTGCAAGGCTCAAGATGTGGAGAAGAGAGATTTCTCAAAAACTGAACCTGCCGGCCTACATAATAATGCACGATTCAACATTGATGGAAATTGTGGAAATGAACCCTATAGACATAGAGGACTTAAGGAACATAAGGGGAATGGGCCATGCCAAGATTGAAAGGTATGGAAAAGAGATTATGGACGTTCTTAACGGCAGAATTAATTAATCAAGGACTCAGAAAAATCTGCCTTGAGGCGAATTTTTCAGTAAAAATTGATTTTTCAAAAGTCCCCTAATTACCCTATCATTGCACCAGGCGCCTCTAGCACTTGTACAGAGCCACGATAAGAGTATGGTGTTATAATTAAAGCTGAAACAACAAATGCGACAACTGCAAAAATAAATATCCACATCAAAATAAATCCGACAGTTGCAAGCCCCTGCATAGCGCCAAATCTTAATCCAACATAAATTGGCAAGCCGACAAGTATTGCCAAACTAAGCAAGATTCCGAAGAGAATCAAAAATAGGGCAAAAATTTCTGAAAACCAGTAGTATCTGAGCCTACCTGCAGAATATATCGCAATAGTGATAACAAGCCATACGGCTGCAACTATTATGCCGCCGACAAGCCCTGTAAGGAAAGACACAAAGACAGATGTCTGGCTTTGACTTGTTTTTCCCTGAGGAGTTCTTTCAGATATATATTTGAAAAGCTTTCTGATAGCAAGAAAGATGCCATAAATGCCTGCAGCAATTACAACAATCCAAATCAGCAATTTGCCCCAGTTAAGGGCAAGCCAGCTGCTGCCATATTCCCCTTTCATTGTAAAGCTTTCATGAGGGTCAAGATATGATGATGTTTTCACAAGCCCCTGCTGGTATTCTATGGCATTTGAATAGCTGCTTATAGAGCTGCTT
>Ga0209211_10003912_pt1 | contig 23708 bp, 20 predicted proteins | sample RifGroA2_FD_183992 | JGI IMG/M metagenome (GOLD analysis project Ga0209211, IMG submission 183992) | Groundwater microbial communities from Rifle, Colorado, USA - Groundwater A2 (SPAdes) (version 2) | ecosystem: Environmental > Aquatic > Deep subsurface > Groundwater | place: Rifle, Colorado...
CAGCATGAGGTTGAGTATTTTCAAGAATCCGTCCGCCTTTAGGCCCGCCAACGGGAGCATCGTGATCATGACCATGCGGGGTCTCGGCATACGCACCAGTTGCGGCAAAGAAAATACTTGCGACGACAATCAGTTTCGATAAAGTTTTCATTGCTTGGCTCCTTTGTTTTTTTCAATTTTTAGTTCTAACCACTCGTAGAGCACGGGCAGTAAAACAAGTGTAAGAAAAGTAGATGTTATGATTCCGCCGATGACAACTGTGGCCAGCGGACGCTGGACTTCAGCACCTGCTCCGTGAGCAATCGCCATTGGTACAAAACCTAGCGAGGCCACAAGCGCGGTCATGAGTTTTGGGCGTAAACGAAGCAGAGAACCATCCCAGACAGAGGTCCTCACATCCTCTCCTTTCGCCCGAAGTTGATTAAAGAACGTGATGATCATCAGTCCATTCAATACTGCAATACCGCTTACAGCGATAAAACCAACACCGGCTGAAATACTAAACGGAAGGCCTCTGAGTGCGAGCGCAAAAACTCCGCCAGTCACGGCCAAGGGAACAGCCAAAAATACCAAAATGGACTGACGAAAACTGCGCAACGCTACAAAAATCAAGGCAAAGATAAGCAGCATCGCAACCGGAACGACGACGCCAAGCCTACGTTTGGCTTCAATTAAGTTTTTAAACTGCCCGCCAAACTCTATGGTGTAACCGTCCGGCAACTTGAGTTGTTCCTTGATTTTCTGCTGAGCCTCCATGACAAAACTTTCCACATCCCGGCCACGCAAATTGATCATGATGGCAGAACGGCGCTGGCTAAATTCACGGGATATAGCAGCAACCTGCTCGACGATTTTAAAGTCGGCGACCTGGCCAAGCGTCAAGAGTCCACCGTCATCTACTCGTACCGGCAGCCGTTTTAACTCGTCGATATTTTCACGAAGTTTTTCACTTAGCCGCACCACAATGTCGAAACGCCGATTGCCTTCAATGAGCTTGCCTACTTCTTCCCCGGCGAGCGCCGTATTCACGACGCGGTTCAGCTCTGCTGCATGGAGATTGTATTTGCTCATCGCATCCCGTTTCGGGATGATTTCCAATAAGGGCGATTTTCCTAGCGCATCAAATTCCACATCGGCTGCACCCGGTATTTTTTCTAAAATCTCCCGGGCTTCACTAGCAATTTTTTCAATCACCGCAAAATCATCTCCAAAGATCTTAACTGCAATGTCAGCTCGAGTTCCTTCCAGAATTTCGTTAAAGCGCATTTCAATCGGCTGGCTGAAAAGATGTGCCTCTCCCGGCACATAGATCCCGAGTTCTTCAGTCATTAGATTGGCCAGTTGATCTTTCGTAAGCCGCTTGCCTTTTATTTTTCTCCATTGCTTTTCGGGTTTGAACATAATGTAGGTGTCAGCAACGTTAACGCCCATGGGGTCCGTTGCAACTTCAGCAGTTCCCAGACGGCTGAAGATATAGTCCACCTCGGGGAATTTCTCTATAAGCATTTTCTCCCCGCGTTTTTGCATATCAATACTTGCAGTAATCCCAATGCTTGTGGTGCGGATCATATGCGTGGCAAAAGAACCTTCATCAAGCTGCGGCACAAATTCCGCGCCAAGATTGTTAAAGACAATTACGGCCAAAGCAAAAAGTCCCACTCCTCCACCAATAACGACTTTACGTGAATGCAATGCGAAATTTAAAATGGGCGTATAGCCTTTTTTTGCTAAACTCACAAGCCACGAATCTTTTTCCTTGATATCACCGCCCAATAAATAGGTACAAAGGGCGGGCATAAGAGTCAGCGCGAGAATGAGTGCCCCCATGAGCGCAAAAATAACCGTAATCGCCATCGGCCTGAACATTTTTCCTTCAATCCCGGTCAGTGCCAGAATCGGAAAATAAACTACCATAATAATGAGGACTCCGAAAAACATCGGGCTGGCAACTTCTTTTGCAGATCGCAGAATTTCCTCGGCACGTTCAGACGGAGTAAGCCTGCGATTAAGATGATGCTGTTTTTCTGCGATATGCCGTATCATATTTTCAACCATCACAACGGCACCATCCACAATCAGACCAAAATCGATAGCTCCCAAACTCATCAAATTTCCGGAAACCCGGCCTTGCACCATGCCTGTAATCGCGAACAACATGGAAAGGGGAATCGCAAGCGCAACAATGATTGCAGCCCGCCAATTACCAAGCATCACAAGGAGTACGACAACAACAAGAATCGCTCCTTCAAACAAACTTGATTCCACCGTATGAATGGTGCGATCCACGAGTTTTGTGCGGTCATAAACCGGAATGATTTTCACGCCTTCCGGCAATTTGGTTTCTAGTTCTTTTAATTTCTCAGCCACTGCTTTTGCAACAAGACGGCTGTTCTCCCCGGCCAGCATAAGCGCCGAACCAAGGACACACTCTTCGCCGTTGTAGGTGCTTGCGCCGTTTCGCACAGCCTTCCCGATCACAACCTCTGCGACATCTTTCACACGCAAGGGTGTCGCGCGAGCACCAAACTTAAGCGGCAGCTGCTCAATCTCTGCGATAGTTTGAACCCGGCCAGCGGCACGGACAGCCACCTGCTCGCCGCCAATCTGAATCACACTGCCCCCGGCATTCTCCACATTTTCACCGATGGCTGACGCAACTTCGCTAAAGGACATCCCCACGCTCTTAAGCTTGTCGGGATTTGCTTCGATGACGATTTGTTTTTCGTAACCTCCTGAGGAATTAACTTCAGCAAGTCCCGGCGTTGAACGCAAGCGGGGCTTGATTAGAAAATCGTGAATGAGTTTTAATTCCATCAGCTGAGCATCGCGCGTTTCGGGTTTATTGGGTGCGTCAGCAGCATACTCCACAACGTAATAAAAAATCTCCCCAAGCCCTGTGCTGATGGGCGCGAGTTTTGGAGTAAGCCCCGGGGGAAGTTCATCCATCACGGTTTGGAGACGCTCGCTTACAAGTTGACGCGAACGGTAAATGTCCGTGCCTTCTTTAAAAACAAGCGTCACCTGAGAAAGACCGAACTTGGAAATTGAACGGAGTTCGGTCAAACCGGGAATTCCCGCCATTTCATTTTCAATGGGAAAAGTGACGAGCTTTTCAATTTCTTCCGGAGCCAAAGCAGGCACCGAGGTATTCACCTGAACTTGAATATTGGTAATGTCCGGCACCGCATCAATGGGCAATTTTGTTACCGACCAGATTCCAATAGCAATGAGTGCAAGCGTAGCAATAATTACAAATAAACGTTGTTTGACAGCAAATTCAAGGATGCGGTTTAGCATAAATTAGTGGGAATGCCCCCCTCCTTTAGTCGCGCGGAGTTCAATAATCCAGAGAGTTTCTACGGGTTTCGCCACAACTTGATCTCCCGTGTACAAACCATCAATAACTTCAATTTTTTCATCTGTACTACTGCCTACCGTCACTGCGGTCCGATAGTAAGCATCACCATTGACCGCATAGACATAAGTGCCCTCTGCGGTACGTAAAAGCGCGGAACTTGGAATGACTGTTACCGGCTCATTGCGCGGCACGGAGATCGTAGCGCTCATAAATTCGCCATCTTTAAGTTGACTACCCGCCGTAGTCACTCCAACGATAATTTCGATTTCTCCATGAGCAAGGGGTTCCTGAACCGCCACAACAAACCCGTCCAATTTCTCATCACGGGAAGTTTTAAATTTAACCAGCTGCTTCGGCTTAAGCAAAACCGTCTGGTCAGGCGGTAAAAAACCGGAGCCATGAAATTGACAGCCTGTATGATCGATATTAAGATCCGCCAAACGATGCGTTTCCACGAAAATCTGAACGTTCAGTTGAACGTCTTGAGGTAACATCTCCTCTGTCACATCCACAATCTCAAGCCCTATGATTTTACTCGTCTCCTCCTTGAAAACAATTCCCTTTCCCGGTTTGAAGGACGCTCCAGAAGGTGATTCTTCTTCGCCATGTTCGCTTTCGGCTTTTTCGTTTTTATGGCCGTGGTTGCTACTTTCCTTTTGTCCACAACCACAACCTACTGGAAGGACGGTTATTCCAATAAGAAACCCAATAAGCATTACCCTCCTTAGATGGAAAAATAATTGTTTCATCATATTTTTTCCGAGTTTGTATCCGTAAGCGATAAATCAGCGCCCGTCATAAGTTCCAATTGAGCTGCCGTTTCGAGCGCTTCCTTCTTTGTATCTTGCAATCCTTCAATCGTGTCTAGGTACTGGGATTGAAGCTCAATGTAAGTGGAAACAGGTACTGCTCCTAACCGGTAATGGCGGTCAGCTAATTCAGCGGCCTCTTTAAAATGCTTGATCGAGTCAGGCCTCCAATTTTCCATTTCTTTCAATTTGGTTTCATAAGTCGTAATGGCTTCAACAACACGGCGTTCAGCATCGCGCTGTGCAAGCTCAAAAGATGTTTCCGCCTGTATTTGCTGGGCTTTAGCGGTCGCAACATTTCCCTGATTACGATCCCATAACGGCAGCGGCAGTGATATAGCCGCCCCAATAATCCGCTCTCGGTCACCCGCCCGCTCGTTTGAAATAGCCGGACCTGCTGTGATATCAGGAAATCTTTCATTTTTTGCGAGCCTTACACGATACCCTTGCCGCTCCAACTCAATTGCACGTAAGCGAACCTGAAAATCGTTAGAACCCGCAAGTTTTATAAGCTCGTTTTTATCCATTTCGATAGGACGGAAGGTTAAATTCATGCGAGTAAGCGTAAGCGCATCGCCAGGCGCTGCTCCGCGTAGCTGGTTCAAATCAAACAAAGCCGCTTTGGCATCAAGTGAAGCCCGGCTGGCTTTTCGTTGCATATTAAGTTCTATCGCTTCAATCACACGCGTTTCCAGTAAGGGTGTCAATCCTGCCTGATCACGTTGCGTAAGAACTTCACGTAAAGCGCGAAAATGCTCGGCTACTTCCTGAGTCGCCTCTGCTTTTTCCTGCGCGGCACTCAGTACATAAGCTGCTATTTTCACACGAGCTTTCAGTAAGCCACGAAACTGCTCCAGGCCAAGCTCCGCAACCTCAATATCGCGATCTGCTATCGCTTTACGCAAACGGATTCGTCCCGGCCACTCGATGGACTGCGTGACCACAATCTCACTCGCCGATCCTTTGGCTGTTGAGGTTTCACCAGATTCGGAACTACTAATAACTCTCTTGCGGCCAATAGAACCGCTAACCTCAGGATTGTTCCAAAGACCGGCGGTCTTGCGCAATCCTTTTGCCGCCAAGACTTCCGCTTCGTAGAATTTAAGCTCTGGATTATTTTCAAGCACTTCACTCACCAAGGCTTCGAACGACTGCGTTCTCTCACCTAAATCAGACTTCTTTTCTTCAATTCTATTTTCAACTTCTTCATTTGCTGAAACTGCTGGGTCTTTTTCAGCGGTAGAAGGAGCGGTTTCCAGAGAAAGAGATTCTCCAACCTGGATGATCAGGGCTAGTGAAACGACTGCACTTATTGTTAGTAAACCTGCCATAAAACGGTTTTTCATAGAGACTCTTTATTTGAAAAAGTTTGGTATCTCATCATGAATCTTAATTTAAAAAAGTTAGAGTAATCGAGTTGAAAACTACAGAAAAGACAGACGGATGGCGTCTGCTATTAGAAGGCTAGAGGCGGTCTGAAGATTGATCCGATACGCGGATCAGGGTAAGCAGCGAAGGTATGATAGGCAACGAATGTTGAGGAAACAGTATGTTTGAGCCCTGGCGTTGAAGCATTGGCAATCCACTGATAATGTGCCGGGTGGCAAATAAAACAGCATTGGGATTCATCCCCATTATTTTCTTGAGCATGGGAAGCAATATGCTTTTTTTGAATTTCCATGGCGGGCTGAACAATGAGCGAGTTGCCCAAAGCCATCAGCACAATAACAAAAGCAATCTTTGATAACCCTTTAAGATAGATCATGTTGTGTAAAAGATATCACCCTATTTCATTAACGTCAAACAGATAAAAACCTTAAGCCTGTGTCTTCCCAAATTCATCTCCCCAGGAAACCTTTTCCGCTGCTACCCTGGAATAAATTTTTGTGTCCGGCTTTATTTCATACTTTTTATAGGTGTCCTGCCCCACTACCAGCGTTGCCTGAACCTTCTGATCAGCCCTTGGCGGCAATATCACTTCATTCTTCGATTCACTTAATACCTGGAAGAAACGATAAAAATTCGGTTTAGGACTTGTGGAGTGTCTCATTCGGTAAACATCAAATCCGATCTTTATTTTAAGTTCGGCTTTCACGCTTCTCTTTTCATTATTTTTCACAGAGAACGCAATTTCATAGGCATCGTTTTTTTCTGATTTAATAATGTTGACGACATCCGCTTTACCAACAGTCACATCGGGCGCAAGATTCGATTGGAGGACACTGGAGACGACAAGCCCCGCAAAAAGAGTAATCATCCCTATCGCGCAAACCATCAAAATCTGAGTCATGTCCGCAGATTTTTTTCGTCCCATAAGAACCACAGCTTAGCATATCCTAAAAAGTCGGATTTATTTTATTCGCAGGGTACTTTTCTTGAAGGAGCGTCATCACTTCCTGATCGCTAAGACCGTTTTTTATTGAAGAGCGGATCAAAGTCTTGGCCTCCATGGCGCCGCCCGGTTCCTTGCAATGGCAGGATCCCCAGGTAAGATTGCAATTCATCGGGCAGATGCATTTAAACTGCGCTGCAATCTGCGCGACATGCCTGTCCAGCTCCTGAAGATTAGCAAACGAAACCGCTCCCCAGATCACGAGAGCGCCGGCTGCAAGACCCGCGCTAATTTTCCTGATAAGATGCTTCTTCATAGGGTTTCGATTTTTCAATGTTCCACCCATTTTGTTTTCTTTAACCAGTCATGAATAATATCTGCCACGAATTGCTGCCCTTTAGGAGTCCAATGCCCGTCTAATGGGTAATGCATCTTTTTCTTTTCACCTTCTGGCAGCTTTCTAAAATAGGGCGTAAGGTTTAAAAAAGGGGCTTTTTGAGTCTCAGACCATTTTTGAAGTTCTCTTTCAATGTTCGTTTCATGATCTGCCCATTCTGTTTTGATAAGAGTCCCTAAGCCTTCCTGAAAGTTTCCATAGTCTTTAGCGTATTGCATCGGGTTTGGAGCAAATACAATTCCGACATTCATCTTCTTCTCCCTGGAAAGGTCAATAACCGTGTTAAGGATTTGAATCATGGTGCGCCATTTCTCAGTGACACCTTCTCCCTCCAAGTCGATATTATTTACCCAAATATCGGGTTGAATAAGCCCTGATGTCAAAAGGCCTGCACTAAACGCATTTCGGTTAGCCGCCTCCAAAAGATCGGTTGGAATCTTCGATATCCAGGCATTGATTTTTTCATCCGGAATACCTTTTTTTCTTGCGTGTTTTCGCGTTAACGTAATCAGGTCAATTCCTTCTTCCCTCTTTTCTCTTTCTCTAATCGCTTTGACCAGCGTATAGCACCGCGGAAAGACAAAATGAAAAAAGCCCTTGATGGCAAGCTCTCCAGGATTGCCTTCCAGCCATAGTTTTCTATTTTTCAAAACCTTATCAGGAAGAACCTGAGTGTCGGTCACATCATTCGCATATAAAATAATTAAAATAACGTCGGGATTATATTGAATGCCCACAAAATAAAAGAGCTTGGCGTATTCCAGCGGCCCCGCACCTGTCAAACCTCCATTAATAAAGCGAACTGGCTTTCCTTCCTTTGATAATTTCTGTTCTAACAGGGCCCCAAAGGTTTGTTCATATTCGACTCCCATACCTTCGGTGAAAGAATCTCCCAGCAGCAAAACGCGGTTTTCATTTGGGGCTTTGGCGAGTGGAATGTCCGGATATCTGATTCCCATTTTATTGATGGAAAATTTAAAACTGAATTCGATGTTATTTCTTTGAATACGATAATTGGGAGGATTCGATGCTCTAATTAAAGGAACGATGGGATAGCGGACAAGGGCTAAAACTCCTTCCGTAAGGAAAGGAATCCCAACCGCTAATATCAAAAACATTAAAAAGTAAAAAAATACTTTATGTCTCGAAACAGAGCTATTCATAAGAATCTTAGGGGGTGTAAAGGCGCCGGCTTAAAACCGGCGCCTTTATTTTCCTATTACTCGTTACGATTGCTCTGACTTTGATTTTTCAAGCGCTGCTTTGGCTTCATCAGCGGTCATTTCCTTTTCTTCAAGGTCCATTCCGCACCTGGGGCACTTTCCCGCTTTTTCCGAAGTGTATCCATCCATAGAGCATTGATGCATTTTCATCATGCCTTCTTTGCCCATCTCGCCCATAGGCATTGATTTCGCCATATCCTCCGCATAAGCAACCGGCGAAATTACGATCGCAGCAAGAATTAATAAACTCATCCATTTCTTCATGTCATTGTTCTCCTTTAAATTAAGTTGTTTTTCTTAAAAAGATTTCGATAAAAAGTTTCTCACCTCCTTAATGATGTCCTCGTATTTCAACGGGTTTGGGTATGACGGTTCCTTCTTTCATTTCAAACTTCCATTTCCAAATCGAGTAAACAGCCGGATAGACAAGAAGCTCAAGAAGAAAGGAGCTAAAGAGACCTCCGACCATCGGGGCTGCAATGCGTTTCATCATGTCGGCCCCCGTCCCTTGCGACCACATGATCGGCAGAAGACCGATAAATGCGGCCATCACCGTCATCATTTTGGGACGCACTCTTTTGACGGCACCATGAATAATCGCTTCGGTAAGATCCTCACGGGTCTTCATTTTTCCTTCTTTCACCCTATCGTTGTAGGCAAGGTCTAGGAAAAGCAGCATGAAGACGCCCGTCTCAGCATCAAGACCCATCAGCGCGATCATTCCCACCCAAACCGCAATGGAAATGTTGTAACCCAGGAAATGAAGCAGCCAGACTGCTCCGATTAACGAAAACGGAACGGCCATAAGAATGATTCCGGTTTTCACGGCCGACCCTGTGTTCATATATAGAAGAAGGAAGATAATAAAGAAAGTCACGGGCACAACGATCTTGAGCCTCTCTTTGACGCGCTGCATGTTTTCATACTGCCCGCTCCAGATGAGTTGATAGCCGGTAGGAGTCTTGAGTTTTTGTTCAACCGCTTTCTTAGCGTCATGGACATAGCCGCCCACATCGCGGCCGCTGATATCCACATACACATAGCCCGCCAAGAGACCGTTTTCATCGCGGATCATGGATGGTCCTTCAAGCAATTTGATGTCGGCAAGCTGCGCCATGGGCACTTGAGCCCCTGACGGAGTGGGCACAAGCACGCGCCTTAACTTAGGAATGTTGTTCCGAAAAGCGCGGCCGTAACGGACATTGACCGGATATCGTTCTCTGCCCTCAATCGTTGTGGTGACATTGTCACCGCCGATTGCCGACATGATGATCATTTCCGCCTGGGCAATCGAAAGCCCGTAACGGGCAAGCTGCTTGCGCTTGAGCTCAAAGTCTACAAAGTATCCGCCAGCCACGCGTTCCGCGTAAACATTTCGCGTGCCTGGAACTTCTCTCAAAATATTTTCAACTTCTTCTCCGATCTTTTGGATTTCTTTGAGGTCTTTGCCCAAAATCTTGATGCCAACGGGGGTCCTGATTCCAGTAGAAAGCATATCAATGCGGTTCTTGATCGGCATGGTCCAAATATTGGGGATTCCCGGGACTCTTACGACGGCGTCCATTTCATCGACAAGCTCTTGATAAGTAATTTTCCGGTTCGGTGAAACAAGCATCAACAATTCACGGACCGGTTCAGGGAACCAGGTAGGATATTCTCTTGGAATTTTACGCCATTCCTTTTCAGGCTTAAGCATGATGGTGGTCTCTACCATGGAAAAAGGAGCTGGGTCCGTGGGCGTTTCCGCCCGGCCGGCTTTTCCGAACACGCGCTCAACCTCGGGAAATTTGCTTAACATCTTGTCCTGGATCTGGAGCACGCGCTGGGCTTCTGTGACCGACATCCCGGGCAGGGCGGTTGGCATGTAAAGCATGCTTCCTTCATTCAGAGGCGGCATGAATTCGGTACCCAATTTCATATAAACAGGAATGGTCGTTAAAACAAGAAGGACGGCTGCAATAATCGTCGCTTTAGAATGCTTCAAAACAAAATGAACCGCAGGCTCATAGATTTTAAAAAGAACCCGGCTGATGGGATGTTTCTCCTCAGGGTAATACTTTCCTACAAGCACCGTATTCGCAACTTTTGAGAACCAAACCGGTTTGAAATGAAAATAATCCATCCGCGTAAACATCATACGCATCGCAGGGTCCAGAGTGATCGCTAAAATGGCCGCAATCGCCATGGCCAAGTTCTTGCTGTAAGCAAGCGGTGTAAAAAGCCTTCCTTCCTGATCGACCAGAGTAAAAATAGGCAGGAAAGCTACAGCAATGACAAGAAGTGAAAAGAAAACAGAAGGCCCTACTTCTTTGAGTGCGTTCAGGCGCACTTCATGATAATCGCCTATCCGTCCGCCTTCCTCCCAGAGCTGCAATTTCTTATAAGCGTTTTCCACTTCGACAATCGCGCCATCCACAAGCACGCCGATGGAAATGGCCATACCGGCTAGCGACATAATGTTGGAGGTGACACCGAGAAAATACATGGGAATAAAGGCAAGCAGCACTGAAACAGGAATCGTGACGATGGGAATAATGGCCGATGGAATATGCCAAAGGAAAATGAGGATGACAAGGCTTACGATAATCATTTCTTCCGTGAGCGTATGTTTCAAGGTATCGATTGAATGTTCAATTAATTCTGAGCGGTCATAAGTCTCAACGATCTTGACGCCTTCGGGCAGCGTAGGCTTCAGTTCCTGTAATTTTGCTTTAACGCGCTTAATCACGTTAAGCGCATTTTCACCGTGGCGCATCACGACAACTCCACCCACCACGTCCCCTTTCCCGTCAAGATCTGCAACACCGCGCCGGATCTCGGGGCCGAGCTCGACTTTTGCTATATTTTTAATGATGATAGGCGTGCCTGTTTTTTCATCATTTCCCACCACAATATCTTCAAAGTCTTCGACACTTTTGGCATAGCCGCGGCCGCGCACCATATATTCAAAACCAGGAGTCGCTTCAAGCAGTCTTCCTCCGACATCATTATTTCCATCACGGATTGCATCAATGACTTGAGTTATGGGAATGTGATAGGCAAGGAGTCTGTTGGGATCGATATTGATTTGATATTGTTTTACAAATCCACCGATGGAGGCGACTTCCGCAACGCCGGGCACGGACTGGATGCTGTAGCGCAGATACCAATCCTGGAGGGTCCTTAATTCGGCAAGATTATTTTTTCCGGTTTCATCGACAAGCGCGTATTGATAAACCCAGCCCACGCTTGTCGCATCAGGACCAAGCTCGGTTTGAACGCCTTGCGGCAGCTTAGGGAGAATCTTACTTAAATATTCAAGCGCGCGGCTTCTGGCCCAATAAAGATCCGTGCCGTCCTGGAAGATCACATAAACATAAGAGTAACCAAAATCGGAAAACCCGCGAACTGCCTTAATTTTTGGAGTACCCAGCATGGCAGTCACGATCGGATAAGTGACTTGGTCTTCCATGATGTCCGGGCTCCGGTCCCAACGGGAATAAATAATGACCTGCGTATCGGAAAGATCCGGAATGGCATCGAGGCGGATATTCTTTGCAGCCCAAATCGCAAGGCCGACCATAACGACCGTGATAAGCATCACTAAATACTTTTTTTTAGCTGAAAACTCGATGATTTGTTCAATCATAAATTTTTACCATGCTCTCAATGCTGATGTGCAACTGCCGGCTGAGAAGTTTCAGCTTCCGCGCTCACCGGCTTATTTTGTTCCTGTTGTTTGGCTGCTCCCGCCCCCTGCGCAGCGGCCCGGAACCGGGATTCGGAATCAATGAGAAAATTGGCCGAAGTGATAACCTTCTCGCCTTCCATGAGTCCTTTGAGTACTTCATAATGACCGTCGGCCTCATGACCTACTTTGATTTCAGTTGGCACAAAACGCCCTTCATCCTTAACCACAAAAACAAACTGCTTATCTCCCATATCAAAGAGGGCGTCTTCCGGGATCGCCAATTTTTCACCGAGCGGCGCTTCAATCACTACGTCCACATACATCTCCGGCGTCAAAGACTTGTCCTTATTTTCGACTTCGATTCTGACCTTCAAAGTCCGGCTCATGGCATTGACAATAGGATCGATCGCAATCACCTTTCCTTCGAAAGTCATCCCGGGTAAAGCTTGCGATGTAATCTGCGCCATTTGCCCCGGCCGCACGAGTTTCATCTCATATTCGTAGATTTCGCCGTAGACCCATGCCGTTTCCGTGGGAAGCAGAAGGTTTGAATTTTCCTGATCCCCTTTTAAAAGTTCTTTCATTTGGGCGTCGCTTAATCCAAGTTGCCTCAGTTTAATTTCTGAAGACCTGACAAGCGCAGCTGACCTTTCTTGAATCTCAGGAAGCTGGCTCTCTTTTACTTTTTCTTGATTGGAAAGTGCTTGCTTGTATTCTGAGAGAAAATTATAGAGTTCCGGATCGTAGGCGACGCGGCCAACGGCCCTGATGGTCACAGCAAGCGGCATTTTTTTGACAAGGGCGGTTTCAATTCCAATAAGCTGTTGGCGCTCAGGGGTGATCGTGACCTCCCCATGCCCCGGGATTGTAATCGTCCCCGCACCCGCAGCGTCTCCTTCATAGACCGGAGTGTAATCCATTCCCATTTCATCCTTCGAGGGCACTGGAGAGGTAACGCTTGGGTTCATCGGATGCTGATAATAAAGAATCTTGCCACGGCCTTTACCTGGCTTTGCTCCGCCTCCGGAAGGCTGATCCACCTTGGTGAGTCTCATGCCGCAGATGGGACAATTCTCCGGCTTATCGGAGGTAATATGCGGATGCATGGAGCACTGATAGAGCGCTTTTCCCTTCCCCGCTTCGTGCGCGTGGTCCTTTCCTTTGCATCCTGTTTGGGTGGCAATAAAAGGGAAAATCGCAACAATCATAATGAGTGAAAATAAAGTGATTTTCTTGAGCCGTTTGCTTTTCATTATTTTCTCCATCCAAAAATTCTGCTAAAGAAGCCTCTTTTATCTGCTTCTTTTGGCGAGTGAGAATGCTGCTCTTTTTGCATTCCTTTGTCTTCTTCCGTTACTTCTGTTTCCATTGGCGTCAGGTCTTTTCCGATTAAACGCTCAAGTGCAGCAAGATAAGTCCAGTATTGGGCGAGATATTGGTAATACTCCATTTGGAATTTTTGGAATTCGAGCCAACTGCGCTCACTGTCCACCAGATCAAGAAAGCCGGCCGTTCCCGCTTCGTATCCAGACAAAGAAACTTTTAAAGCGGTTTCAGATTGTGGGATCACGCTTGTTCTGTAAAGCTCGACAAGCCGCCTCGCAGTTTGCACTTTGACTAAAAAGGTTTTCACTTCAGCGCGGGTCATGGTTTCCATGGAACGAAGCTCGGCATCAGCCCCTTCTTTTGCTTTTTTGGCTGCTTTCACCAAAGATCCTTGACGCCAGAACCACAAAACGGGCACATTAAATTTCACCATGACGATGTTGTCGTCTTGCATATCCTCGCTATCAAAGGTCCTGCGACTGTATTGAAGCATGGCATTCGGCAGAAACTCCGAACGCGCCGACCACTGCTCTGCTTTCATATGGTCTACATGGTGACGTGCCGCATCTAATTCCGGCCGGAGTTCCAATGCGATTTCCTCGAGCTCCTTATATTGAAGATCTACCTTTGGTAAAGAAGGTTCGGCGGGCCTTCCGAGAGCGGCATCAGGCGCAAGATCGAGCAAAGCGTTGAGCTCTGCCTGCATGGTCTCTTTTTCTTGTCCAAAAGTAATGAGTTCGTTAAGCGCTTTGGAATATTCCACTTGAGCTTTTAATACCTCCGCTTGTGAGGCTTTATTAACGGAGTACTTGCTTTCTGCGACGGTCGCAAAATGCTTTAGAAAATCTACGCTGTCTTCAAAGATTTCAATTTGCCGCCACGCGAGAAAATATCCGTAATAAGCTGCTTTTACTTTTTGGAGGATTTCCTTTTGCTTGGCTTCGTAAAGCTCCCATTGCCGCTTCGCTTCATGCCTCTGGGCTTTGCGCTTTAAAGACATCTTCCCTGGAAACGGCACCTCTTGCGAAATGTCATACCAGGTTTCATTCTTCCCCCAATACTCCACTCCGATTTGCGGATCCGGTAAGGTGTTGGACCAGACCTTGGCCTTTTCTTCTTCCCATTTCTTTTTTGCAACGAGAATTTCCGGGTTATTATTCTTTGCCCCCTCAAGAACTTCCTGTAAGCGCAAGACAGGCACTGTAGATTTATCTTTTGATTTCTCAAATAAATTGGGGGTTGTTTTAGGCGAGACTTCCATGGCGGCGGAATGGGTCATCTCATGGGCATAAGCCATCGAAGTTCCCAGAATGACTGCAATAGATACAAAAACCCCCCATTCTTTTAGACGTTTCATCCGCTTCCCCTTTTATTATTTCCTTAGGACTTCCCCGTATCCGCTTTTTTGGATGGATTCGTGAAGTTCACGCTGGATACGGTTTAGGTAGGCTTCGCTTTGCTCCGGGGTAAGGTCGTTTTTTACCTGAAGGATATGCGTGGCAATTTGTTTCTCTAAAGAAACCTGAAGGGCGCCGATTTCTTCAATTTTTTTATAAATATCTTCTGGCTTCGTGCTGGGATTGCGCATCATATTCAAGAGATCCATGCGTTCCTTGCAGATTCGCATGCAAAATTTATCTGCATCCGGCCGGAAGCTTGATTCGAGTTTCTTTAAAGTTTCCGCTTGTTCAGGACTAAGTCCCAAATTAAAATACCAGGCGCCACTTGGATTAACACTCGCCGGCCACATCAACATACAAACTTTCCGACCTCCCCAAAAACCTGCGAGCGTAACCGCCGAAATAAGCACCGTAAAGATAATGAGTTTTTTCATGAAGATTTCCTCTCCGAAGCACCCCTGAGGTAGCTTGCCGCAACCGAAGTCGCTGGGACGCCGGCAAATTCTTGAAATCCAGAAAGGTATTTGACGGATGCTTTCTTCGCTTGCATTTGCTCGGGTGTAATCGTATTGGCGGTTGCCACAAATCCGCCGGTTCCACCGACAAAGAGCGCCATGAAAAGAATCGCGAAGGCTTGGGCAAAACTTGGAGTCGGAATCAGAGCATCCAAACGGTGCAGAGCCCTTGATAGCCAGGATTCTTTTTCCCGCTGCAGGACTTTCTGCCAGAAAATGCCGTCAAAGTTAAGAGACGGTTCGACGGAAACAGTATTGGTACGAATAAGGAGATTTAAGCTTTGGAGGGCCTGTACTTCCTTCTGACAGATTAAGCACGCGGACAAATGCTTTTCAAACTCAAGACGCTCCGCGTCCTTGAGTTCTCCGTCCGCCCACCGGTAAATGTTTTTCTGACGTTTGCAGTTCATTGTTATCCTCCACTTACTTAAACGAAGCAGACGGTTCTAAACCCCCAAAAAATTTCACTTCTTTTGTTCCCCTGTGCTGGGGGTCCTAAACTACAATTTTGTTATCAGCTAAACAAATTTGAAGTTGAAAATAGGGGGTTAAAATACTTAACTTATTGAAAATAAATGACTTATAACTTTGGCATGGTCAATGCATTGTGATAGGCATGAAGCACTCTATCATGTGGACAGGATTGATTGTTGCGGGGCTCACCTTAAGTCCTCAGCTTGGTTGGTGTTCAAAGCCCGCACCAGAGGCTTTGCAATATAAAGTCAGCGGTGATCGTTATCTCAAGGAAGGCGAAATTGTGCCAGCCATCCAGGAATATCAAAAAGCCGTCGCAATAAATCCCAAATCAACAGCAACCTATTTCAATCTCGCGATTGCTTATTATCTTGATAAAGATATGGTGGGCGCAATTTCAGCTTTGGAAAAAATCGTTGAGCTAAATCCTCTGGATGTAGAGGCTCAGTATAATCTCGCCTGCCTCTGGCTTTATCAGAAAGACCTTAACAAGGCAAAATATCACTTCGAAAAAGCAAAAGCCTGCTGCGATGGCCTTCCCCGCTTTGCCTCTTTGACTCATCAAGGACTTGAGTATGTCAATGAACTCAAGAGCATTGACTCCTCTACTCAAGCCCTCGCCCTGTTCCTTTTACAGTTTCAGCAGGGAATGACTCCCGAACCCATTGCTTTTTAACCTTTCAGCTGACGGGCCTTCCACCAATCCACCGAAGGCTTTCCGCTTGAGGTAAAAGCCGAAGCAACATACGGCTCCTGTTTTACGGGGTGTTCCTGACGATATTTGTACTGCTTGTACTGTTCAGCTGCGATCCAAGGCTTTGTGTTTGTACGCTGAAAATCAGCCAGGGTCGATTCTCCCTTTTCCGCTCTCATTCTTGACGCATCCAACGTCGGCTGCGGGGCCGGATTTTTCAGCCTCTGTTTGTACTGCCGGAATTGTTCCCAAGCCTGAGTCGGCTTGCCGGCGGACCGTTGAAAATCAGCCAAGGTTAATTCACGGGCCGGCGCTGCCCCGCTTTCTACAACTGCATACGCAGGCGCTGCAAGCAGCCCCAGCGTTAAAGCCACCCCCATCACTTTCTGGTACGTTTTCATGTTTTGATCCTCCTCTTTTAGTTTGAGTTCGTTCCTAATATTTAAACGTCCGAGATGCCTCTAACCCCCTTATTATTTTAATATTACTAACTGGTTCAATTTAAAAGGGTTATAGATATTTAGACAGCTTTCCCCGAAGGGCCTCCCTCGCGTGACAAATCCGCCTCTCTACGGCTTTTTCGCTGATTCCCAGGATCCTGGCTATCTCCATATACGGCAGTTCCTGGAATTGAAATAACAGGAGAACAGCACGTAAAGGATCGGGCAGCCGGTCTATTTCCCTCTGCACGATCAATTTCATTTCATTCTGCTCAACGTTTCTAACTGGCGAAGATGCATTTGGATCGGCAAGGGTTTCAAGGTGAGTCCTTTTTTCCCCTTCGTCATTTCTTATTTCTTCGTTCAAAGAATAGGCAACTTTTTTCCGGCGTCTTAACCAATCAAGCGAGGCATTGACCGTGACCCGGTAAAGCCAGGTGGAAAACTTTGATTTCGGATCGAATTTGACTTTCTTTTCATAGATTTTGATGAAGACGTCTTGCGCGATTTCCTCGGCCGTTCCCTGATCCTTCACAAAACGATAAGATAAATTAATGATAATCGTCTTGTATTTATTAAAGATATTATCAAAGGCAGACCGCTCCCCCTGCTCCTGGAAGCCCTTTATCCAGAGCCAGTCCTGATCCAGATTTTCAGAAATGTTTTCTTGATCCATTCCACACCTTTACTTTCGATTTGCAGAAAAAAGACAGATTGCGCCCGTAGAAAAAACAGGCTGTGTGGAAAGGACTAGATCAGGAGTGCTGCGTGTTTAATGAAGAGATCGGGCGGAGACGATGATGAATAATTGAACAGAACAGCGTGAAAATCTTGCGCAGTGTGAATGGTATCTGCATTTATCTCATGATGGACCGGCTGAGAAAAAACATCAGGAACAGCATTCAGATTCTGACCTTCCTGCAGAGAGAAGGACGAGAGAAGGTTCTTAATGCCCTTGGCTCCATCTTTTGAAGGGCAATCTTTCATTTTGTCGCAGCATTTATGTGTTTCCGCTGCGTACGCTGCTTTGCATGGGCAGAGATAGAGAGCGCCGATCAAGAAAAGAGGCAGCAAACTGAAGGCGATTATTTTCTTTGTCATATGTAGTTTACGGCCACCTTTCATAGATTCTTAAGAGTCCGCAAGTAAATACTATTGTAGCAGTTACAGATGTAATTTAATAGGTCGCCTCGAAAATGACCTTCTTTTTTGCAGCTACTACGGCGGTTGACCCTGCGTAGATTACAAAAGATGTGTTAAATATTGCTTTACAATGATTTCAGCGGACCGCTTTCCACGGTCTTTGAGCAACTTAATTGCCTTGCCTATAACCGGTTCGAAATCCGTTTTATAGGAATTGATATAAGCCAAATCCTTTTTATCCCAACCCTTTGTCAGATCGTCGTGTTTGCTATCCATTTTGATCGTGCCCAAATAAGGTATTTCTTTAGATTTATTAAGCATATACAGGCGGTTATAGATTAGTGAGCGATTACGGTTCGTCGAACAATAATATGAGCTTTCCATTCTATTTTTAAAAAAAATATCGATTCCTTTGGGACTTTCCTGATAAGGAAAGGAAGCATCACTGGTAATGATTGTTTCGCAACTCTGTACGAGAATCGAGCTTTCCCCTTTATCAGGCATTAAAGCGTTGGCTCCGAGGCCGTCATAAACTCCCCCATCTGTAAGATGGGCTTCTTTTCCCCCGCTCAGCTTCAATTTTTTCACGGAAAACGCCAACGTAAACGCCGCCGAGCAAGCAACGGCCTGACTCAATCTCAAATCGGCGACAGAATGACTTCCTAATCTATAAGAACCGCAGCAGTCTCTGCTGAATTTAAAGTTCGATCCGGTTTTAAGATCCGCCGCATTTAATATGAGTCTAGGTTTTTCGGCTATCTCGGCAAGCTTAATACCTGAGAATAGTCTTTTATCTAAAATATCAGCGAAAGAATCAGGAGGAATACCTTGACCGATTATCCATCTGAAATCCAAAAATTTCTTATAAAGCCTTGCTTGCAGCCCTTCGCTTAGGAGCTCTTCGACCTTCAGTGAAAATCCATTCCAGTCTTTGGCATAGAGATTAAGCAAAGCCCCTATTATTGCACCACCAGAAATGGCGGAAACCACATCGATTTTCGGGATGATTTTAAATTCGTTTAGAGCTTCAAGCACGCCGTAATGAAAAGCAATCGCTCTACTTCCACCACCCGAAAGGGCTAGACCAACGCCATGCGGTCTTTTTTCTTGATCGTGATTCAATTTTCCTCCTCACATAGGTTTCGATAATAAAATGACACGTTGCCGTTCTGTTTTGATACAGAGCTTTCCACTGTTCATACTCCGATAAACGAACCGCATAAGCCCCGATTGTCGATTCTGAAGTTACCGTGCCAATAATTATAAAAAGTAACCGCGTTAATTGATTGGCGCTTTCAGACAACACCTGCCCAATTCCCCTGATATCCGTGTCGCTCGGAAGCGGAAGCGAATCAGGGTGGCTGTGCCACAAACCGACATAGGTTACCGCTAATCTGTATTTTTGCTCTTTTAATTTATTTAAATCTTGAGTGCCTTCGGTTCCGCAAAAGAAATAACTGGGAGAAGCTTTACTATCACGGGGCGGACCCACAATCTCGTCAATCCAGATTACTCCAAGCGGTTCATTTCTTTCACCGAAGAGAAGTCCCCCGGTTTCGGCATGTCGCCCCCATTTTTTGGGGGTACTTCTGGAAAGATTCAATGCTTGCTGCCATGTTTCAGAATTAAATCGGATTTCGTACTTTGAATCTGCCTCTTGGCAAACAAGATCCTTGCTCACTTCACCATGAAATGGAGCACTGAAGCCGGCCGCAGATGGCTGTGTTAAAAAATGGAAGAAGGCTCGATCGTTTTGATTCTTATTCAAATCAGTAGCGACACAATTAAGCATTGTTCCCGCAAGCGCCGCAACATCAGCACTTGAGCCGGTAAATGTAGGATCAGAACATCCGGGTTCAGGTTGAAAAATCCTTTGGGGAGAATTCGGCCAAAAATCCTCCAGGTAAACGCGCAGTGAATCATTATCGCAGGCTTTGATTTTAGCTTTTCGCATCGCATCATAAACGCCGCCCGACCAGTCAGGACCCGCTAATACACAAAATGCTCGTTGCGCATCATGATTAATTACAAATGAGGTGATTGGTATTTTATTCGGAAAAGCAGAGCGCCTTTTAATCTCTGCCTTCTGTCTCACCACTTCGGAAGCACTTGCATCGAGAATAATATCTGCACTATCAGTCCAGTCCTCTTGCTCAAAGCTTTTGAGTATGTTTTCGATATGAAAAATGACCTCCAAATCCGGTGAAATTTTCTTTAACCTTTCAGCCAGCACCTGGGCTTTGTATTTGCCAATGTCTTCGTCATAAAACGGCTGACGCACCAATAATCCTGGAGCAACCTTTGAATTATCACGCAAAATTATCTTTTTAGCACCGGTCCGGGCTACAAACTCCGCAAGATAGCCGCCAAGTGCTCCGCAGCCCCAAACAGCCACCGAACGATTTTTAAACCAAGCCGGTGGGCTAGATTGATCCCGGTGGGTAATAATTTCAGGCCGTGCTTCACGAACAGCGCACCATGACACCGTTGCTATTTCTATCCATTTCCAAAGCAACTCTTCACATCGTTCACCTATTTCCTGCAGCTTCGGGTTGTCCGAATATTTTTCCAAAGAGAGCCTCAAGACATCAAGTCCCAATGAAGTAGGTTCAAGGTGCCACACCTGCAAATGCTGTTTATAAGTTCCGCTGCCCGCAATCCCGCGTTGCGCAGCGCCTATTACGATAAAGAGAGGCGCATTTGCAGGATTGTTCAAAATCGCAACCTGTAAATGCAAAAGCAAATCTCGGCGCGAGACGCCTCTGTTAATTAATTCTTCGAAGAGCAGGCTTGCTTTTTTGGGATATTCAAACGGCATAGGTTGAGGCATTAAAATCGCAGGAGCTATGTGAGCCGGCGTCGCCTCGTCAAAAATTGGACTCCAACCTGTAATGTCGATCCGCTCTTCAGAATATATTTTTAATCCTGCCATCCCCAACCACGGACGATCGCCAACCGTTGGCGCATCAGTTCGAGGAATCACCATAACTTTTGAAGAAGTGTATGCAACAGGCGGGTGGATTGGGGCTCCCGGCGGATCGAGTTGATTTACTGCTCCTTGCTTTAACCAATACTCCAAACGCTCAATAAAACCAAACATTCCGTCATTCGCATTCCATTCCGTTCCAGGCGCTTGATAAAGACAGAGACGACAAGCCCATTGCACATGAGAGAAACCGGCAAATCGATTATGAGGAGTATCTACAGATGGAATATCGAAGGGAAAATCTTGAGCAATTGTGATCAGAAAAACTTCGCGTTGCCGCAGAGGTAAACCATCTGCAGTTTTAGGAAGATCACCGCAAAAAATTGAAATTTCTACAACCAGCGAATGCTCTGATTCCTTTACAGATAGAATTTCAAATTTCTTAGCAGCGCCGGAAACACGCTGGATTTCTTCAAGCTGATCCAGCGCCAATCGTTGTCCGGACGTCATTTGCCTCCAAATCCAACGGTCGCTTTCGGAGGGACACTTGCTCCCCTTGCTTTATCAACCGCTACAGCCAGCGAACTTTTCTGGGAAGCTTCTGTCACTGAACCTATTAATTCCAGCCCCTTTTGTCCCATGGAAAATACAACCGGATCCGGAGCGCATTCCGCTGTACACAGAAAACCATTCGATGCGATTTCCTCATAGCGGTTTCTAGCCTTTAAGTGCGGCGGCAAATCCCCCGCTTCATTCGTTTCCGGAAAAGGCCCGCTGCTGGCAACAATATGGGTAGATTGCAAGGCGTGGGATTCAAGGGATTGGAGAATGTCTTTTTTAAGAACTTCCTCCTTGTCTTGGTCCTCTTTGTAATACATGACAGATTTTGAGCAATGATGGGGTGCCAGAAAGACATTCCACACCAAGTCTTCCTTGGCGCTGACCTTAAAGACCCTTTTCAAGGTCGGGTAGCAATGATCGCCAAAAAGTAGAGCACTTCCAAACGCATTCTGATTTTTAAGGATCAACTGCATTCCAAGGCTCGTGTCATTTCTCTCGCCGTCCGCGTCGCTTTTGAACGGTGCATGAATAAAGGCCTTAAAGGAATCCTTGCATTCAACGCTGTCGAGCATCGTTACCGAGTTGCCCGGGATTGTTAGCAAGCTTTCCGGGAAACCTTTAAAAGCCTCTTCGTTCAAGCGTTCGCTATACCCAATAATCCGGACCCGGTCCCCAGACTCAACCGCACCGTTATTGTCGATGGTCTTTTTGACGCGCCGCATGGCTTCATCCAAAAAGATCTCTGCGTCTTCACAAAGCTCTTCCTCGAATTTCTCAAAAATTCGGGGCGTCAACCAAAGCTCACCAATGTTAACCTGCTTCAACAATTCCTCAAATCCACAGCAGTGATCTTTATCCGGATGAGTCAGAGCGAAAACGGCCAGGTACGGCTCCCCATCCACTTTCGGTAATAGCTCCACGAGCTTATCAATGATGGGCGTCTTGGGATCATCGTCGTCTTCGGAGCAGGTTAAATGCCGCATATCCACCTGCATAACAATTTTTGAGTTAACAGAGACGGTGATGCTATCCCCGTTTCCTACGGGCCAAAACGTCAATCCCTGAGCTGGTAATTTAAAGGCCATTTGTATTCTCCTTGTGAAAAGTTTGTTGTGATAACCCAAAAAGCAAAAAACCCTCGCAGAGCTTTTGCTCCACGAAGGTTTTAATTATTTTAAAGTGGCGGATTTAACCCTTCGAACTGCGCCACTATCCTATATGTAGTACTTTAAAGGGATTATAACCCTATATAAAGGGCTGTCAAATAAAATCTGACCGCCTCCCCTTACAAGGGCTATGCCTCAACGGATCCTGAAAGTGGGGCTCCCACGTTCCTTGAGCCAAACGGCAACTGGATCTCCGCCAATATCTCCTGAATCTCGGCAATTTCAACTCGTGTTTTTTAAGACATCGCGTATGAGCGATTATCCCCCTTTCCAATTTCCAAATCAGTGGAAATAATTTCCTCTCTATAGGGAGAGCCCGTAGAAATAGTTATGTTTTGGGTGGATAACTAAATATAATTATCTTTTGGACGGAAATCAAAACGAGGGAAAAACATAGAAAAGGACGGTTCATGGATGGCGAACTATTTTCTCTAACTCTTTAATTTTCAATGCCATACATCACAAGCATATTCGGGATCACAGTCATACGCAACTTTGCCCATCGGTCAGCCAAAGGTTTTAATACTGACACGCAACGGTCTGATTTCCTTTTTTGGGATAACTGTTTCTTCTGACATTCTAACCCCCTGTTATAAAAGAAGTTCCAAGGTTCACTCATATCAACCTGCTCGGAAACTATTTCCTTGTTTTGGATAACTATTTTTCTGAAGATGATACGCATGAACTCCTTTTTCTCATGCTCAGTGAATTGATAATCTCTTTCCTTCAGAGACTTTAAAAAATATTGCGTCCTAATCCTCTGCTCCACACCCCGTTCGCGGTCGATAATTTTCACTTTTAAAGACTGCATATCTTTCTGGAGGATCCCCTCTTCCTGACGAAGTTCCGTAGCTTTTTGCCGGTAGACCTCGCTTCCATAAGGATAACTCGACAAAATCTTTTTTAAAATCGCCCATAGGTCACCTCCTATTTACAAAAACCATTTTCCACTTGATCAAGGCATCCGCAGGAGATGCTCGAACGTTTCTCGAATCTCCTGGTTTATTTTCTTCTCTTCGGTCCATCTCCGGACAAAAGGCCTGAGCATCGGGTATCCCGATTTCCCGACATCCGCCAGGTATTCTCTCAGATTGGCGCGAAATGCCTTGAAGTGCTCATGTTTCTCGTATCGTTTGAGAGATTCCAGAAGCATTTTTTGATCCGGGCAGAATTTCAGGATGAAATAAACGTAGAAGAGATCTTTATCCCGCTTTGCCTCATGGGAACGCATGACAAAAGTGATTCCTTTGTGGTACAAAAATGTTTCGGGTTTG
>Ga0209211_10003913_pt1 | contig 23708 bp, 22 predicted proteins | sample RifGroA2_FD_183992 | JGI IMG/M metagenome (GOLD analysis project Ga0209211, IMG submission 183992) | Groundwater microbial communities from Rifle, Colorado, USA - Groundwater A2 (SPAdes) (version 2) | ecosystem: Environmental > Aquatic > Deep subsurface > Groundwater | place: Rifle, Colorado...
GGCAAAACAATCATTGAGATAGACCCAAAATACTTCCGCCCGGCCGAAGTGGATATTTTGCTGGGAGATTATTCCAAAGCCAAAAAACAGCTTGGCTGGGAGCCAAAAGTAAAGTTTGACGAATTGGTGAAAATAATGGCGAAAGCGGATTATGACATTGAGTCAAAAGTCCATAAAGTATAAAGTCAAATGAACAAAAATTCTAAAATTTATGTTGCGGGACACAAAGGGCTTGTAGGGTCTGCCATCGTGCGAACACTGCAAGGACAAGGATTTAACAACCTCGTCTTAAAGACACATCAGGAGCTTGATCTCCTTGATCAGTCGGCGGTAAAAAAATTTTTTGAGCAAGAAAAACCCGAGTACGTTTTTCTTGCCGCGGCAAAGGTTGGAGGAATTATGGTAAACAAGACGTTCCCTGCCGATTTTATCTATAATAATCTCAGCATAGGGACGAACATCATCCATAACGCCTATGCGTATGGAGTAAAAAAATTGCTGTTTCTGGGAAGTTCTTGTATCTATCCGAAATTATGTCCGCAGCCGATCAAAGAAGAATACCTACTGACATCGGAACTTGAGCCGACGAACAAAGCGTACGCTCTGGCAAAGATCGCGGGAATCGTTATGTGCCAGTCATATAATGAGCAATATGGCACGAACTTTATTTCTCTCATGCCCACCAATCTTTATGGTCCCAACGACAACTTTGATCTTGAAAATTCACACATGTTACCCGCAATGATCAGGAAATTCCACGAAGCCAAAGTTAAGAACGGGCTGCAGGTTGTCATGTGGGGCAACGGGAACGCCAAGCGTGAATTCCTTCACGTCGACGACCTTGCAGATGCGAGTTTGTTCCTCATGGAGAATTACCATGACTCTGCTATTATAAATGTCGGCACGGGAGAAGATGTGGCCATAAGAGAGCTCGCGGAAAAGGTCAGAGCTGTCGTTGGCTATGAAGGCGAAATTGTTTGGGACACCACCAAACCCGACGGTACACCAAGGAAATTCCTTGATGTCAGCAAGCTTCATGCGCTCGGTTGGAAACATTCCATAAATCTTGAAGCAGGCCTGGAAGAAACATGTGACTGGTTTGATAAAAATAAAGCGCAATAAAATATGACACACTTACAAAAACCAAAAGTTCCATTGATAAAGAATGCTTTTCTTGATGAAAAAAATTATGGGCTTTAAAAAGATTTCCGCTCTTTTTTCTATTTTTCGTCAGGCCTTCGGCTCATATAAACGAAGGGTTGTTTTTTTAATATTTCTTGGTTTTCTCGGAGGTGCGCTTGAGGGTATAGGCATTAATACATTGATTCCTCTTTTTTCTTTCGCGATCGGAGGACAAGAAGGTCCGCGGGATTTAATCTCGCAAGCAATAGAAAAATTTTTTCTATTTTTACACATTCCTTACGCAATAAAATTTCTTATAATTTTTATTGTTCTTTTATTTATTCTTAAAGCGATAGCGGTATTTGCCACCAATTATTTGACCCAAAAAATAGTTGAGGATTATATCCGCAACCAAAGGAGTAATCTTTTTATACTTACATTGAAAACAAGCTGGCCACATCTTTCAAGACAAAAACTCGGATATTTGGAAAAAGTTTTAATAAACGATATTCATGCCAGCGCCGCCATGTTTTCTTATTTTACCAGCGTCAGCGTTTTGCTGACCAATTTAATAATTTATGTATTAATTGCTTTTAATATCTCTTATCAAATTACTATGATAACGCTGGCTTTGGGGCTAATGATATTTTTCGTTTTTAAGCCACTTATCTATAAAACCCGCGTGCTTTCCTATGAAGCATCGGACATAATGAAACAAGTAGCCCACCATATTAACGAAAGCATGATAGGCGCTAAAACTATAAAAACGATGGCGCTTGAGGAAAAAATCAGTGAAAAAGGCAAGGTTTTCTTTGAAAAACTCAAAAACATTCAGATAAAACTTTCCCTTTATTCCACAACTACTTATACCGCTACTCAACCTATCAGCGTAATAGTTATTATGACTTTATTCGCCTTTTCTTATAAGACACATGATTTTAATTTTGCAGCCTTTGCCGTTATCGTTTACGCTATTAATAGAATTTTTAATTTCGTGCAGTCCGGCCAGACGACCCTGCACCACATAAACGGCGTTTATCCATTTTTAAAATCGGGTCTGAATTACGAAAGCGCGGCTCGGAACAACTTAGAAAAAGACGATGGCGGCTTGGAATTTAAATTTAAAAACAAGATCTCCTTTGATAATATTTCTTTTGCTTACAATAATAACGAGAAGGTGCTCAAGAATGTAAGTTTTGAGATTCCACGTGGTCAAATGGCGGGTATAATCGGCCCCTCCGGATCGGGGAAAACAACAATTGTTGATTTATTTTTGCGTCTTATCAAACCCACTTCCGGCAAGATTTTACTTGATGGCAATAATATTGAAGATATTAAACTTAAAGAATGGAAAAAGTACGTCGGCTATGTCTCTCAAGATATATTTCTGATTAGCGACACTATTGCCAATAATATTAAATTTTATGATATGGATATTACTGATGAAGAAATGATTAAAGCGGCAAAGATGGCAAATATCTATGACCTCATCGTGAGTAAACCTGATGGATTCAACACATTCGTTGGCGAGCGCGGAGTTGAGCTTTCTGGAGGGCAAAGACAGCGAATAGTTTTAGCCAGAGTTTTGGCACGCCAACCTAATATCCTCGTATTAGACGAGGCAACAAGCGCTCTGGATAACGAGTCAGAGGCAGCCATTCAGAAGGCTCTGCAAAATCTGCGAGGCAAAATAACCATTGTCATCATCGCCCACCGGCATACCACTATTGCAAATGTAGATGAATTAATAATTTTAGAAAAAGGCGTGGTAATAGAACAAAATTCCCCGAAAAGTCTTCTGGCAAACAAAAACTCTTATTATTATAGAATACTAAATATAGGCATTGAGATATGAATAAATTAAGCATCAAATCCGCTCTGAAGAAAATTGGTTTTGTCCTTATCACATGGCGCTTATTGTTAAAATTAAAAAGATCCTTGAGAAAACTTTTTCTGGAAAACAGTATTTTTTATAAAATAAACTACATAAACGAGAGGATGTATAATACCTATATGACAAAAGTTTCCTATAATCATGAAATTAAAGTCAACCCTAAAACTATTAAAACTGTCGCTCTTATTTATTCCAGAATGCATTTTGATCCGAAAAATGATGAGCAAAATAAAAAATATAGTCAATCATCAGCAGCTAATATTGCCAGAAATATATACTGCGTCTTCTCCAGCCACAATGTAATCTATACGGACAAGGACGAAAAGATAGACAAGGTCCCCAAGGCAGATTTGGTTATCGGCGTTGTTTCTCAAAACTTCGTTAAAATATCCAGAGCAAATCCTCAAGCATTGAAGATACTATTCTTAGTTAATTGCCACCCCCTCTATCGCGCAGAAATACTTTTAAAAGAAAGCCACGAGTTACGGCGAGGCTTGCACCGACAGGAATGTATTAATTCGCTATTTTTCTTGAAAGCGCAAAAATACGCGGATAGATTGATTCTAATTGGAAACGAATTTGTAAAAAATACTTACATTGAATACGGCTCCTGTCCCGAAAAATTATTTTTAATCAACAGCGGGGTTAATCTGGAAAATTTAACACCAAATTTTTCCAAGAGGCCGGATGGCAAGATAAGGATAATTTATTCAGCGAGCGACTTGGGAATCAGAAAGGGTCTTTTCAGAGTCATACAATATTGGGAGGCCTTGAACTTTACCTCAATCCATAATGTTTTTGAACTTAAGATTATTGGTGGGGGCGCCACTTTTAATAAAGAGATAGAAGAATTCGTAAGAAGGTTTAATAATGTAGAATATCTTGGCTGGATAGATTCCACAAAACAAGAATATATAAATATTTTGCAATCAAGCCACATTATTCTATTTCCTTCATTGGAGGAGGGGCAGGCTGGCACTGTCCTTGAGGCCATGGCATGTGGTTGTGTGCCTATTATCACTGAACAAAGCGGTATACCGATAACAGATAGAGAAGGTTTTGTGATTAAGGACTATACAAACACAAATGAGGTTATTGATTACATGAATATATTATCTGAAAATAAACCTTTGATTACAACCATGTCAACAAGATCTAGAAATTATATAGAAAAAAATCATGATTGGAAAAATTTTCGAGAAAATTTTATAAAAATAGCATATAAATAATAGCCAAATGAAAGAGCTGTTAAAAAAATTAATAAAACTCATAATGGTTCCCGTGTTAAGATTGATGGGCGTATCGGTAGATCAAGAAAGGGGTATCAAGAATTCACTCCTAACAGATGTCGGAACAAAAAATGGATCTATCCGAGAAGCTTGGCTTGAGCAAACACTGCGTCAAATACCACCCGGTTCAAAAATACTAGATGCTGGCGCCGGTGAATGTCAGTACAAGCGTTTCTGCCAGCATCTTAAATACACAAGTCAAGACTTTTCCCAATACGATGGTAAGGGAAACTCCGAAGGTCTCCAAATGGAGAACTGGGATAACTTAAAGTTGGATATAATTTCTGACATAACCTCAATCCCCATCACCGATAACTCTTTTGACGCGATTATGTGCGTGGAAGTTTTTGAACACATACCAGAGCCGGCAAAAGCCGTAAAAGAATTTTATAGAATACTCAAGCCAGGAGGTAAACTTATCCTTACGGTTCCATTTTGTTCGTTAAACCATTTTGCCCCATATTATTTCGCCAACGGATACAGTAAATATTGGCATGAGAAGATTCTGTCGGAATACGATTTCGAGATTGAAGAGATGAAATTTAATGGTAACTTTTTTGAATACTTAGCTCAAGAAGTCAGAAGGATTCCAAAAGTACAATCGACTTATACCAACCTAAATTTAACAAAAAATATCTTATTTCGCTTGAATCAGTTATACTTTCTTAGAACCTTAAATAAACTATCAGGAGCCGGTCAGAGATCCGAGGAGTTGTTGTGCCTCGGTATCCATGTCTTGGCAAAGAAAAAATAAAATGAAATTCTTAAGTATTTGTACTCCGACATATGAAATGGGTGGACATGGCCATGTGTTTGTAAGATATAGCTTTGATATCCTGACGAATCAGACCTTCAAAGACTTTGAGGTTATCATATCAGACCACTCTAAAGATGATATGATAAAGAACTTATGTGATGAGTATAAAGATAAATTAGACATCCATTACCATAGGACAGAAGTTGTCGGTAGTTCCTATAATACGAATAATGCTATCAGGAATGCCCAGGGCAAGCTAATCAAAATACTCTTTGAAGACGACTTTCTTTATCACGAAAACGCCCTCAAAGATGTTGTGGAGAATTTTGATTTGGAAAAAGATACATGGATGATTACCGCCTGTGAACACTATAAGGAAAGTGAGGGCGTCTTCTACAAGCCGTTTTATCCAGTATATAACGACAAAATACATTTGGGAGAAAATACTATTAGCGCTCCATCGGTTCTAACTATAAAGAATAATAATCCAGTTTTCTTCGATGAAAAGCTAATATGGTTCATGGACTGCGACTATTACAAAAGATGTTATGAAAAGTTTGGGCCTCCTAAAATCCTAAATAAGATAAATGTTGTCAATCGAATCGGTAGCCACCAAATAATCAATTGGGCGGCAACCAAAAAAGTACGGGGCGAGGAATATGTTTATTTGTTAGAAAAATACGGGGAAGAAAAATTATTGAAAGAATACAACAGGAAGATGAAGATAAGACAGATTATACAAGCTATATACAAATTAACGCCAAGGTTCTTAAAGGATGTTGTAAAATCTCTTTATTCCCCCATCAAAAAATTTCTGAAAAATACTTAATGCCAATAATAGAAATAACAACCATATTATGAATATCATCCATAAAAATAAGCATCATCTTATAAGATTTTTCTTTCTTAATTGATAATTTATTGAATAATAAAAATAGATGATTACATCACTCGACAAATTGGATATCGTTATAAGCATCTACAATCAGGAAAAGATTATCCGGAAGGTTTTATATGGAATTTTTGCCAATACCACTACTCCATTTAACCTGATTCTCGTTTTTGACGGGTGCACTGACAAAACAAAACCGCTGGCGCTTAGATATATTGAGAAGTACAAACCTAAACTTTTGCAAAAGCTTATAGTCAGGGATGCGCCAAATGTTTATGAGACAAAAGCCAATAATATCGGCTTCCGTCTTGCTGAAAAAGATTATATGATTACCGTCCAGGATGACATGGTAGTTAAAGAAAAGGGTTGGGAAAAACGTCTCACCTATCCTCTGCGCAAGTTTGACGATGTTATAGCGGTAAGTTCTAGGGCAGCGCAGGATATTAAATATATAGATGAGAAGAAACATATCTACATTAATCGCGCGACCCGCGAATCAGATTCACTTAGTCGAGATATTTTTGCCGTTCGTGATGTTATAAATCGCGGCCCTGTGGCTTTTCGAATGGAGCATCTTAGGGCAATAAATTATTTAAACGAGAAGTATGCCCCGTCTGATTTAGACGATGCAGACTTGTGCCTAAGAGTTTGGAAGGAGAGAAAACTGCGCTCTGGAGCCTATTGGATTAACTACATCTCCCGCTTTGAATGGGGGAAAACACGAACAAAAGACTCAACAATGTATACAGAAAACCCAATCAAGAAAAATAGCCTGCAGATAAAGAAAGACCATGGCGACTATATCAAGAGTGGGCTAAAACATAGTAAAGACATTTTTATCTCCGAGTCCGAGATCGACTACACTGGCGAAACGGAGAGATTCAAGGCGATAAGATACTATCCTTTAGCCGATACAATTTGGGGATTTAAAGTATCTTATCAACACATAATTAGGACAAATTGGCATAAGTTACGAAAATTTATTAAAGATAAAATTGTAACTGTATTAGAAAAATCAGGACTAGTTAATCAGGGTGATGTTGAAAGCCTTGGTTTTAAAAAAATTATAAAAAATAAGCTAAAAAATAAGTGTTGATACTACGCCTTATCGTATGATAAAATGAAAAAAGTATTAGTTTTGGGCGCGAGTAGATTTATTGGGCATCATATAGTAAACAGGTTGAAAGCCGAAGGATATCGGGTGCGCGGAGTGGATTTAAAGAATCCTGAGTTCTCCACTACTCTCGCTGATGATTTTGTAATAGACGATTTAAGGCAATATAAGCTCACCTATATGGTAAGCAAGATAGCTGGCAAAAAGCTGGTCAAAAAACATGACACCTCCAAGCCACAGGGTGTCAGAGGTAGAAATTCAGACAATAAGTTAATACAAGAGAAGCTTAGTTGGACTCCAAATTATCCGCTTAAAAAAGGACTTGACCATACTTATATATGGACAGAGCAACAAGTCAAGAAATTTTAATAATATAGTTATAGTCAAAATAAATGATCGTGTTGAAAATACAGGGTGGATTGGGAAATCAGATGTTTGAATACGCATCTGGTTTCGGAATAGCTAAAAAAACTGGACAAAACATTACGCTTGACCTATCAGGACTAAACCCTCTGCCTAAGACACCAAAAAGAAATTATTCGCTTAATATTTTTGATATCTCGCCAAAATTTTTATCTAGAAAACAACTGATTAGATTTACGCTCGAGAAACGCCTGTCCAAAATCAGTTCTTTACTAAGAAAAATAGGGGTGAATATACCATTTTATATTGCCGAAAAGAATGTTAATTTTAACGAAAATCTTTTTACTATTAAAAATGACACATATCTTGACGGCTGGTGGCAAAGTGAAAAATATTTCAAGCATGTAGAGACAGATATTAGAAAGATGTTCGTTTTTAAAAAACTATCAAGCGAAGAAACATGGAAAGTCATTAAAAACGCAGAAAAGAAAGACAGTGTAGCAATTCAAGTAAGGCGCCGTGATTATGTCACAAATCCTAAAACAGCGGCATTGCACGGGGCCCTTGGTCCCGAATATTATCAGAAGGCGATCTCTTATATTCAATCAAGAGTCAATAATCCAGTATTCTTTGTTATTTCCGATGATTCTGAATGGGTAAGGGAAAATATAAAAACATATAGCGAAATGATCTTCCCGACCGTCTCCGACCATGACCAGATGAGGATTATGAAATCGTGCAAACACCACATTATCGCCAATAGCTCATTCGGTTGGTGGGGGGCGTATTTAGGCAGTAATCCAAATAAAATAGTCGTTGCGCCCCAAAAGTGGTTTGCTGGATTAGATTGCAATATTGACGACAGATTACCACAAGAGTGGATAAAAATATAAAATAATTATTCCGATAAAAAAAATAATTGTTCGGGCTATCCAATTCTTGAAAAAAAGATACGCTCCGCATGATGCGTGTCTTTCTTTCTCCCAATCTGGAGAAGATATCATCATAAAAGAAATCTTGAAACGATTTGATATAAAAAAGCCGACATATATAGACATTGGTGCGTATCATCCCTTCTTCGGCAACAATACTTATTTATTTTATTCGCGAGGAAGCAATGGTGTGATAGTGGAGCCCAACAATCATCTATGTGAAATAATCAGAAAAAAAGAAAGAAGGATTTATGTCTTTGCAAAGGATCGGGAAGAAAAGATCCCTTGGGTGTTTTTTTCTCGTTTATCCAAAACACTAGAAGAGAAGTACTTTCTCGGAAAAAAAGCTCTGGAATGGGAAAAAACTTCTGGTCAGAAAGTGGAAAAAATTGCGATTGAAATATTTTCTCTGAACACCGTTATTTCAAATTATTTCAGTAATTCCGCACCCGACTTAGTATCAATAGACGCGGAAGGATATGATAAGGAGATAATGTCTGGGTTCGATTAGAAAGTTCGACCAAAAATATTTTGCATCGAATTGGTGAAGGAAATTGGCATCAATGGAAAACTAAAAAGAGATACCGAGCTTTATAAGCTATTTCAAAACAATGGATATGAAGTGTATGCGGAAACACCGGCAAATACAATTTTCATAGATACAATGGATTATAAGACTTTGAATTACAACACTCTTTTATGAAAGAAACTTTGCGCAACACGGCTGGCACGACCCGCCCGCAACGCCTAAACTTGTGATGGCAGGTGGTGCAGAACAATTTTTCAGCAGAAAATTATGCGTGTTTATTGAATAAGTAGAGTTTTGTAATTCAAAGTATAAGACCTAATTTATTTGCATTTTGCAAATTGAGATATTAAAATTAAAATTATGTGTGCAATAATGGGAATAGTGGCTCCAAATAGCCGACAATATAAAAACCATCTGCGGTGGATGATGACTTCTCTTCTCCATCGTGGTCCCGATGATAATAGAATGATATTCTTTAATGGATGCGCCTTGGGACATAACAGACTTTCAATAATTGATCTAAAAACAGGAAAACAGCCGATGTTCAATTCTTCAAAAGAGGTAGCCATTACATTCAATGGAGAGATATATGATTATAAGAAAATAAGAAAAGAGCTTGTATCATACGATTATCGGACATCTTCAGACACCGAGGTGATAATCGCTCTGTATGAAAAATATGGGAAATCGCTCTTGGAAAAACTTACCGGTATGTTTGCTTTTTCAATCTGGGACGACAAAAACCAAACCTTGTTTGCGGCAAGAGATCGTTTCGGTGAAAAGCCCTTTTATTATGCTATTGGCGCTAAAGGTGAATTTGTTTTTGCTTCGGAAATAAAAGCTATCATTGCCTCTGGATTAGTCAATCCAATTTTAAGCGAAAGCTCTCTCGCTCATTATCTCCACAAACTATATGTTCATCCGGCAAAAACCATATACTCTAACATTCATGTCTTGCCACCTGCGTATATGCTGATTTACAAAAACGGCCAGCTTGAAATAGAAAGATATTGGCAAATACCCGAGACAAATAAGGATATCACCCTCGAGGATGCTCTGCCTGAATTTAAGCGTCTGCTTAAAAGCGCAGTGGAGAGACAACTTGTCGCAGATGTACCCATAGGCGCATTTTTATCTGGCGGCCTGGATTCAACAACTATCGTATCTCTTGCTAGCGCCATAAGCCCGAAAATAAAGACATTTTCTTTTGGTTTTGAGGGGACGAAAAATGAGCTCCCCTTTGCTAAACTAGTGGCGGAGCGTTACGGCACTGAACACTACGAACTTCACGATACCGAACATGACATAGTCGAGCTTTTACTCAAAATGACTGATGTGTACGACGAGCCCTTTGCCGACTCTTCCGCAATACCGACATATCTTATATCTAAGCTAACGCGCGAACACACGAAAGTGGTCTTGTCTGGAGACGGTGGCGACGAACTCATGGGTGGATATCATGGCTGGTACAGGCCACTTCTTTTTATGAACAATAAATCTGGCTGGGATTTTCCGGGAAAAGTTTTATTTATGAGAATATTGGCGCAAATCGCTTTGCGAAGCATGTGGAAAAACAAGACCAGAATAATTTCAGGTGCTCGCGGCTTATATTATCAAAAACACTACAAAAATATTCTAGACGCCCACAGAGTGAGTAATGTTTATTTTAAAGAAAGTGAGATGTCGCATTTGGGAATTCTGACTACACCCTTAGGGAAACCACCATCATGGCAAAGTACCAACACTATTGACGACGCCATGAAAGAGGACTTGGAAGATTATATGCCCGGCGACATTCTCACAAAAATAGACCGCGCAAGCATGGCCAACTCACTTGAGTTGCGCGCCCCCTTTCTTGATATTTCTTTCGCCGAATTCGCTATCTCTCTCCCCTCTCGTCTGAAAATCAACGCCGAAGAAGATAAAATAATTCTTCGTAGGGCATTTGAGAATGTCTGGCCGGAAACTATTCGCAAGAGGACCAAATTGGGTTTCGGAGCGCCAGTTCAAATATGGCTAAAAAAACCTGCGATGATTGCACTCGTGAATGAATATCTAAACGACCCAAGTAAAAAAATCTTTAAACATCTTTCTTTCAGCGGCTCTCGAAAATTTATTACTGATAAATCTTATAAGATCTGGATTCTTTTGGTTCTGTCGATTTGGATGGAAAAACATAATTTTATAAAAACACAGCCATGAACAAGCCCTCTGTAAGTGTTTTGATGTCCACATACAACGGCGCGGTATATCTGCGACAAGCAATTAACAGTATTTTAAACCAAACATTTACCGATTTCGAATTCATAATCGTAGACGATAACTCAACTGACAATTCCGGAGAAATTCTTCGTTCGTATAATGATCCTCGGATACGTATTATTCAAAATAACAAAAACATCGGACTTACAAAATCTCTAAACAAAGGACTCAAAGAGGCGCAAGGTAAATATATCGCCCGCATGGACGCCGATGATGTCTCTCTATTGGATCGCCTGAAGGAACAATACAATTTTCTGGAAGCGCATCCGACAATCGCATTGGTCGGTAGTTGGGCAGAATCGATGGATGAATATGGAATTGTCACTGAAATACGAAAAGTGCCTACAGATCCAGAAACAATACGCTTCGAGCTCGTGTTGAGAAACTGTTTCTTCCATAGCTCCGTCTGTTTTCGAAGGGAGGCGGTGAAAAAAGTCGGTGGCTACGACGCAACATACCGACATGCCCAAGATTACGAGCTTTTCTCCCGTCTCGCGGACATATATCCTCTGACAAATATTTCCCGATCGCTTATCCAACTAAGATCCCATAAAAAGTCAACGGTAGGAAACTCTTATTCGCAGAAAATCGTCCGTGATAACGCGTTGAAAATAATTTTAAACAATATCCGCAAATATACGAACATAAACGAAAGTGAATTTAATGTTTTAAAAAGAGGGCTTATCGTAAGAGAGTTAGATAGTTCAAGCACTTTTCTAAATTTGCTTACAACCCTGTCGCTTAATCACAAAATTTGGAAAGAATATATGAGAAAGACGGGAGAAAGCGGGCGAGAGAAAATAATCGGTCGTTACAGAAGCCGCCGTAATCAAATTTTGAGGAGATATTTAGCTGTCAAATATGCGTTTATAAAAAAAATAACTCCTTATAATGTTTTCGTTAAATTGCCGTCTATCCTAAAAAATAGGATAAAAGAGAAAATACGTGGCAAATTTATGAGAATATTCTTATTCCGCAATAATCCGATAATCTTGACCGACAAATATGGCACGCGCTTCGTCCTCTATCCATGGGACCGCACACCCATAGAGACACTTTTAACCCGCCAAATATTTGATATTGAATTCCGGGCATTAAGTAAACTTGTCAGGAAAAATAGTGTGGTGTTTGACATCGGAGCGCATATAGGTTTGCACAGCGTCATGTTTGGCCGATGGTCTGGAACAAGCGGGGTGGTCCACGCTTTCGAACCGGTACCGCAGATTTACAATCTGCTCCGCGAGACAATAGCGCTTAATCGCATGCACCATGTCACGCCTCACAATTTGGGCTTTATGAATAAAGCGAGCAATATGGAAATGAATATTTTTGAAGACACAAATTCATCATGGAACTCCTTCGGTAATCCAGTCTTTAATGGTATTTCAGCAAAAAAAAGAATATGGGTCGCAACTGACACTATAGACAACTTTTGCAAGAGGAATAATTTTAAAAAAATCAACTTTATGAAAGTTGATGTTGAAGGTTTTGAAAAAAAAGTATTTGAAGGAGCGCAACATATGCTCAAAAATGGTTTAATAGACTGCCTCTCATTTGAAATCTCTCAGATTCCTTTGTCGGGAAACAACGCTAAGGCCAAAGAGATATTTGATGTGCTATCATCATTTGGTTATAAAGCTTACAGATTCAACCCTTCTACAGACCGTTTTGAAGGGCCATATGAAGATTCGAAAGAATTTCATGAGAATTATTATGCATCTCGACGCGATCTGACAAAATAAATTATGGAACATAGATTAAAAACGCCTATCGCCTTCTTTATCTTCAATCGTCCTGAGCAAACCCGATTCGTATTTGAAGCCATCCAAGAAGCCAAACCCGAAAGAATTCTGGTTGTGGCCGATGGTCCACGACACGAATCAGAGCGAGAACTTTGCGAAGCAGCTCGAGCCGTCATTGATAATATCAATTGGAAATGCGATGTGCAAAAAGATTATTCGGAAACAAATATGGGGTGCCGAGCGCGAGTATCTTCTGGATTAGACTGGGTATTTCAGGAAACTGACCGAGCAATCATTCTTGAGGACGACTGCCTTCCTCACTCAACCTTCTTTCTCTTTTGTGAGAAACTACTCAACCACTACGCACAGGACGAACAGGTAATGCACATAAGTGGTAATTTTTTCCAAGAGAAAAACCGTAGATTTCGTTCTCGCGACAGCTATTATTTCTCCGTCCTCCCACATATCTGGGGCTGGGCAAGTTGGCGCAGAGCCTGGAAATACTACGATGTTAATATGAAAAAATGGCCAAAAATACGGACGAGCGGTGCCTTGCGTAAAATAATCACCGATCCGGCAGTATATGAATATTGGAAAACTGTTTGGGACGAGTATTACAAAGGTGCCATAGCAAGCTGGGACGGCCAATGGGCATTCGCCTGTATGCTTCAGGAAGGACTCTCAATCAACCCGACCGTAAACCTTGTCTCAAATATTGGCTTCGGACCGGATGCTAGGGGAACAAATGATGCCAATAGTATTTTCGCAAACAGGCCGACAAAAGAAATTAAATTTCCTATTATTCATCCTAAAAATATTAAACCAGATAAAAAAGCAGACTCTTTCACTTGGCGACAGAATTTTGGTATAAATAGAAAACTTAGACAAAGGATGCTTGGCCCACTGCGACGATATCTCCCCAATCAATACAATACTATCAAAAACTTATTTGGTAAAAAAGGTTAAATACTCATTTATCATTTTCTCTATTGAAAATTCGTTGGCAACCAAACGCCTTCCGTTTTCTCCAAACCTCCTTGCTTTTTCCTTATCAGCTAAGAGATCCTCAATAGCTTTTGCCAAACTAGGCACATTAAACGGGTTTACGATAAAACCATTTTCCCCGTCACGCACAATCTCCTTAGAACCTCCAAAACAAGTTGCCACTACCGGCTTCCGAGAGGCGAACGCCTCAAGATTGCCGTTTGGAAATGAATCGAAACAGACGGAAGGGATAACAACTGCATCTGAAACAGCATAGGCTTTTTTCATCATATATTCGTCGAGCCAACCAAAGAAGATAACTCTGTCTTCTATCCTAAGTTCTCGGACTCTTTTCCTCATCCTTTCCACATAAGCGTCCTTATTTCCTATAATCAATAATTTTGCTAATGGGTTGTGGGAAGAAAGAGAAGTTATTGCCTGAAGTATAAGATCACCCCCTTTCGCGCCGGACAATCGTCCTTGAAAAAGAATGATTTTTAATCCTTCCAAATTGTAAGATTTTCTAAATTTGTCAACTTCGTCTAAAGGAATATTCCATTCAGAAACATTGATCCCATTATGAATCACACTTACATTCATTATCCCATTCTGTAAAAGAGCATCGCGCAGAGCACCACTTACCGCAATTACTCGATTTGTGCGAAACAGACAATAGCGTATTATGATGTTTTGAAAAGGATTATATCTAAAGCGAAATTTCTTGATTAAAGTCGGGAAACGGACTCTGTAATCAAACGATGTCAAACAAGAAAAATCTTTTGGGTTTATAAATTCAGTGAAAGTTCCTGGATAAAAAGACATAATATCGTGCGCTGTCATAAAGACTTTGGCATACCGCTTTGCCAAAACAAGTGCATAGTATGAAATGTGTCCATGAACATTATGGGTATGAATAATATCTGGTTTAAACTCCTTAATTATTTTTTTCAATTTACCCACAACTCTTGGATTATATAAAGAAATATACGCTCTCCACCTATCGTGGTACTTTGAATATACTCTGTTTATTTCTATATTTTCAAAAACTATATTTTCTCCACTATTTTTGTCTTGAGTCGTTGTAAAAACTTTCACCTTATGACCTTGAGCTATAAATTCTTTAGACATACGGAAGGCAATAGTTCCCGCTCCTCCAACAACTTCAGGCGGAAAATCATCTGATAATACAAGAATTTTCATTGTGTTATTAAATTTTCATAAATAGCCATCATAGTCTTAGCTCTATTTTTGATTGAATTTTCTTTCGCCCAGTTGACGCAGTCAGCCGAACGGATCATGTGATCGCCCAATACCCTTTCTATTGTCTGGGCCACAGAAGATGAATCATGCTGATCTACGAGATATCCAGTCTTGCCATCGAGAATTGCATCTGAAACACCACTGTCTCTCGGGCCAATGCATGGAACGCCATATAAATTAGCCTCAAGATACACTATTCCGTAACCTTCAAAATCTGCTCCGTTGTTAGTGGACAACATTAAGAATAAATCGGCATCTTTATACAGTAGACGCAATTTATCATCTGATACTTGACCTACTAATTCAACTTTATCTTTTAATTGAAGCTCATTTATTTTTCTTATAATCTTTTTTACATACAGATTATCGGCTTCATAGTAACCAACTATGCGATAGATAAAATTAGTTTTAATCAGAGCAAGAGCTTCTATTGCTTCAATTAATCCCTTCCTAGGTTTTATCGCGCCTACAAACAATATTTCCTTGCGTGCGTGAATGAGTCGAGAAGGTATATGTCCTGTTTCTGGAATAATATCGACTCCACCACCCATTATCACTATCTTGTTGCTGATAGCGTGTTCAGCGTGAATCTCGCTAAGGCGACGCTTAACATACTGCGCGGTGTATTTACTAATACAGACAACAGTGTCTGTCCTATCATATACCTGTCGCGCTGTGAAGGTAGTAACTATGCGACGCATCCCGGAAATGAGAGCTGGTAAGAAAGCATAAGTGCTATGTGCATTAAGGACGATTTTTGACCTCCTTTTATGCAAGAATGGGATTATGGACCCGTAAGGCTCCACTATGAATTGAATAATGTCTGGAGAGAATTCACTAATGGCCTTATTTATCTTAATGGCTGACAAAAATGAACGAAGTGGATTTGCGACATACGCCAAAGGTTTTTCTAAACACTTTTTTTGAGGAATATCTGTCTCTGGAGAAAGTTCGTGTACGAGACATAGCACCTCTGCACCTTCTTGTCTAACAGCACGGATGATATCTCTCGCATATCTGCTCCAGCCGTCATTCCCCTTTATATGGTGGGATAAAAAAAGAATTTTCATTATTTTTTCTTGCACACAATATAGTAACCTGTAGACATAATTTCATTTTCAGAAACACTTTTTTTAATATTGCCGAATTCTCTACGAGTGAGCCCGTCAATCTTGCTAAAAATCCATGCGATGAAAAATAATATCAATTTCATAGGTTTATTAAAACGAAGCTCTGATTGAAAACAAATCCTCTGAAGTAGTGCTCCAATAGTAGAAAAATTTTTGGTTTCTGCCTCAATTTCAACAATATCCCATTCTTTAAAAAGTTCCCTTAACCCATATTTACTAAACCTCCAATAATCATTAGGTAAATCATGAATGGGGAAAACAAATCGAGTGGAAAGGATTAATACACCACCTGAAGCGGTAACACGACGAATCTCTCTTTCTACTTGAAAAGGATCCTTCACATGTTCAAGTGTTTCAGTTGACAATATTACTTCAAATTCTCCGTCTTTAAAAGGTAAATGATGGGCATCCGCAACAATATCTGGCTTGCGATTTAGATCTATATCCATAGATAATCGGTTTGGGAAAAATTTATCATACGAAGACCCGCCTGATCCTATATCAAGAACTTTCTTTGAAGTGGTATATCGTTTCAAAAAAGATTCCAGTTTTTTTCTTGTTATTTTTTTAAACATTGTTTTATGAAATCCCAAATGACGAAATAATCTTGAATTACAAAACTCTCTTATAATAGAAGTCTTTAAGTTTTTTCATTTCATCATTTGAAATAAAAGAGATATTATTTTCTGAGCCCGGCAATTCCAAGAATACTTTATTATATCACGCAAAGCCTGATTAGAAATTTTGTCCTGCTTCTTTTTGTCATTGAGAATGCTTGTTATCGCAGAGGTTAATGACTTCGGATTGTCAGCTTCAAAAAAACAAGCATTCTCTTCGTTCAACACTTCTCGAAGTGAGGGTAGATCGGAAGAAATTATCGGACGACCCGATGTCATATAGGCAAATAGCTTAAGTGGAGAAGTAAATTTGACTGATATTTCATCCTTTCCTGTATTAGGCAATATCAGAACATCAGCGACTGATTGATTTTTAGACAGATCCCGATACGGCAAAAAACCTAAAAACATAACTTCCGGATATTTTATTTTGAGACAAGACACTTGCTTCGACTCCCCTCCTATAATGACAACCTGAATACTAGGGGGTAATAATTTTGAAGCGGAGAAAAGAGTCTCTGTCCCCTTCCATCCATCCAATCTTCCGACATAAAGAGCAATTTTTTTATCAAGAGGTAATCCAAGCTCTTTCCGGACAGAATTTTTATCAAAATTATTCGGAAAATCAGATAAATCTATCCCATCCGGCGCGACGGCGATTTTGTCCGACACTGCTCCTTTGCTTATATAAAAATTCTTCAATCCCTCCGTGATAGTAATGATACCGCCACATTTTACCAATATCCTTCTAATGATGTGATTATATCTGTTCATATGGGCTTCCCAAAATAATTTTTTTCTAAAAAAACTTAAAAGGAAAATCAGTATTTCATCTCTTGAGTAAATTATATCCGCCTTTTTAAAAATCAAGTAAAATAAGACAGACAGAGAAAAAGATATTGATTGTATCAAGAATCCTATCCGTCCCAGCTTTACAAAATCAAAGGAAGGAATTGTTGTGATTTTGAATTTACCCTGAATATTATAATATCTAAACGGATTATCCTTGAGACGATTGAACCTCCAAGGCACAACCAGTTCTATATCGGCACCATTCAAAGAAAGAGCCTCGCAAGTTTTCATTATTTGAATTCCGTGCGCTTTTTCAGTGGGTAGGCGCATATTCGCTATGTATATCATTCTTTTCATATTTGTTTTGTGATCTTAAGAATATCACTGTAATAATCATCTCCCGACCACTCGCTAATTTTTTTTGCCGCATAAGAAAAAGATGTATCATTATGGGCGACGGCATACAGATGCGGAGCAAATGGCCGAGCACACATATCCATAAAATAATTTTTAAAAATAAAAGGTCTGATTTCTTTTATCTTCCAACCAGCCCTTTCTATTGTAAAGTGAAGAGTTGTCTCTGTAAAAAAGTTTATATGATTCGAAGCTAAAGTGCCGCGAAATAATTTGAAAAAAACAAGAGAGGTAATTTTGGGAATAACAGGAACACCTATAATGGATATCGTATCGTCTCGAGAAATTCTCTTCAACCTGACAAGGAATGCGTGCGGGGACAGCAAATGTTCGATTAAATTATTCGCCCAAATAACATCAAAAGTTTTGTCTGAAAAGGAATCTCCGATCTTTTCAGCATTCGCCAAAACAACATCCAATCCGTTTTTTTTCGCGTATTCAGCTTCTTCTTTGGTCGTGGTAATGCCAATACTCCCACTTCTGAAAAATCTCAAATATTCGCCGAAACCGCATCCGACATCGCAAACAATCTTATCGGAAAGATTAAAAATATTTCTGATATTGTGAAAAGTTCTCGATGACTTTACTTTACTTTCTCTGTCTTTTATACTCATAATATTTTATGTTTTTTTGGAGATATTGTGGCAAAAGCGTTTATAAATGCCAGTTCGTTTGGGAAGATATCATTATAATGAATCAGCTCTGTTTTTTCACTGACAGGCTTGTTGATTTTATGAGAATGATTATCTTGAATCATAAAGATTGAATACCCTCTTTCCCGCAGAAAATCGCATGGAAGTTTCTGACTTGATCCGGAAGCCGCGAGGGATTTTGGATTTATCTCAAATGTGATATCAGGATGCGATTTTTCAATGATAGATTCCGCCTCTTTAAAAATATTCATAATAATATATCTATTGTTATTCTATCAGTTTTAAGAAAAAAATATTTTGCGTTTGAGATATGTTTCATAAATTAAATTTTCTTCGCCTTAATTACAAAAGAAAGCGCAAAAATTGACGGGAAAATATTTTTTAATATTCTGATAAACAGAGCGACGACCGGAATATACTGCCAAAATGTATTAGAAACAACATCTTCGACTTCAAAAGAACTCCTTGAGAGAAGATTCAAAATACCGCCATAAGTTATCCAGTAAACATGTCCGTCACGCGGAGTGCTATTCTCCGGTACTTTTCCGAATAATACTTGCAACCGAGCCGGCAAGGAAACGAAATTTGGCACACTGACGAAAATATTATTTTTGCATACTCTATGAGCTTCAAATAACACCTCAAGGGGCTGAAATAAATGTTCCAGAACATCCGCCAGAATTACACTATCGAAAGAATCATTTTCAAAAGGAAGGCGTTCTGTGATATCTTTTTGGGCGCAATCAAGCCCTCTTTCCTTGCAGATTTTTATCGCTTTGGAAGAAATATCAATGCCTCGGCCACTTATCCCTTTATTTTTTAAATTCTCAAGAAGCATTCCGTCGCCACAGCCGATATCAAGAACGCTTCCTTCATTCAAAAGCCCAAGGATTGTTTTTTTTGGAAAAGTTAGAATCTTTAATTTTTCCCATTGGCTATTTTGGAATCTTTCTATGGAGGATACCATTTTAATTCAAAATAATAAGGATGAATAATATTATAATTGGCGATATATCTCTGACAATTCAATAGCTATTGATTTCCAATCTGACTCTCGGTCTCGGACACTGTCAATTATATAATCAGAATTCTTCTTTTCAAATCTGCCTTCTACGATATCGTTTATTGCATTTTTCAACCCTTCTTCATTATGAAATACAAGCCCCGAATGATCATCTATCATTTCCGCCCCGGGTATATCTCTGGATATGACCGGAATGCCGTACGAAAGAGATAAAATTATTCCTCCAGAAGTCATTTCAGAGTCATCATAATAAAAGATTGAATAATCTGCTATAGATAAATATTTTGAAACTTCATGATCAGGTACAAATAAATTTCTTATGAAAATTCCATCGTCATCCGCTACTATTTTTTGCAAATATTCTATGTATTCATTCTTCCCTTTTCCAACAATAAGAAGCTTAATGCGCGGAAACTTTTTTCTAAAACTTGTTACAAATCTTATAATGCTTTCATTAAGTTTATAAGGCACAATGACTCCAAAAGATAGGAGTACTATATCTCCATCTTTAAAGCCGAAAGACCTTCTGAAGGTTTGGTCACGCAATTTTATCGGTCCGTATGCGTCAATATAATTGCCGTGAGGAATATACTTCACATTCTTCAATGGGTATTTTTTGTTGTAATTAGATAGAGTGGATTTTTGTTGAACAATTATTGTGTCTGATATATATCTTAATAATTTTCTCCCCGCCCTATCAAGAATTGGATGTGGGTAATCATGCGCGAAAAAATTATGAACTGTCCAGATAATCTTGATTTTTAATATCTTTTTCGCCATTAAAATAATCATTATATTGAAAAATAGCATTGACACAGATTTTACGGCAAACCTGCTTCCATACAAAACAGTAGACCACTGAATATGAATAATATTCTTGCCTGCCGGTATTTTATTGAAACAAATAAAATACAAAATGCGAAATATATTATCTTTCTTCAAATTTGGAACCCGTATGTTTAATCCGCTATTTCTAATAGAATCAGTAAGAAGATTGATATATTTATTGTTTTTATTTTTACTTGGAAAAATAAAAACAGTAATTGGATTTTTCTTATTATTCATTATTTTTTATCGCTAAAATAAGATTTTTTATAAGTTTATTAAGTTGGTGGTTTTTAAAAACATACTCACGTATTTTAACACTTGGAGAAATTGATGAAAGAGTGATAATAGATGAAGCTATATTTTCCGGATTTTTATCAACCATATTGTCTTCCTCTAAAACATTTTTAAACGCCTCATTAGAGGTTAAAATATTTAGCCCTGTTGCCATCGCCTCTAAAACCGCCTTGTCCACACTACCTGTATCACTTAAATTTAGAAAAATATCGCCTGATTGATAAAACTTCGCGATATCATTATTGGACATTGAACCCGCGAATTTAATTAAATTCTCAAGTTCTTTTTCTTTAATCAAATTTTTAAGTTTTTCAAAATAAATTTTATCGGCTTCCAAAATCGGCGCCCCGGCAATTTTAATTTCAAAATTAAAATTTTTGTTTTTAAGAATATCGGCCGTTTCTATCAGTAAATGCAAATTTTTAACTTCCGCAATCCTCCCCGCAGTAATTATCGTAAATTTATCACTTTTGACTTTTGATTTTTGATTTTTGAACTTTTGCATGTCTATTCCATGCCCTATTACTTCCACTTTTTTAGATGGTAGTCTAAAACTTTCTTTTGAGGCAGTAAAAATAATGTTGGTAATTTTCTCCGCTAATCGTAATTTCCAATCAACGCTTTTATGTGTATACCATAAAGCGATTTTTTTACCTGAGATTTTCCAAAATAAACCTCCCAAGATAATATATACAGGATTCATATGCACGAATACAGCGTCGTAGTTTTTTCTCTCATGCCAGATATGTTTGTAAAAATTAAAAATATATTTTATTTTTGACTTGCCTTTTTCTTTTCCGAGGGATAAAATTTTTATATTTTTTGACAAATCATATTCTCCTTTTTGAAGACAAATTACAATAATAGATTGACAATGTTTCGCAAATTCTTCAATCCATCGGTGAAAAAAGCCCAATATCGGGTCATTTTTGTCAACTTTTTGTGTAATTATTAAGAGACGCATATTAGTAGTTTTTTAAATTTTTCCAAATAATCTTGCTTATTTTTATATGGATAATTTTTTAATTCCGCTATTTTCTTATTTTTTCCAATATATTCAATGATATCTTTTTCCATAGAAACACGCTCTGTTACCTTAGCTCCTGCCTCGCGCGCTACGCCAACATCTGTTGAAATTACCGGGAGTCCGGCCGCAAGCGCTTCAATTATTGTCATTCCATATCCTTCATAATCAGAAGTCAGCAGAAACAAATCTGCGGTTTTGTAATATGAAAACAAAACATCTTTATTTTGCCAGCCGTCAAATATCACATTACCGTCCAATTTGAGAGACGATATTTGAGATTTAAGACTCTTTCGCTCTCTTCCTTCGCCGACAATTATAAGCCCTGTTTCTGGATATTTTTTTATAATTTCTTTCATTACGAAAATCGCAAGCGATATGTTTTTTTCTTTTTCTAATCGCGAAGCCATTAAAATTATAAAATCAAATTGTGGATATTTTTTACGCAAATCTATTTTAATAGGAGTATTTTTTATTTTTTCAATATCAATAAATATCGGCAGAATTTGAATTTTTGAATCATCAACTATCGTTTTAAGCGTGTCCGCAATTCTTTTGCTTGCCACGCGAATACAATTTGTTTTTGGTAATAAAAACTTTGCAACTACTACTCTCAATCTATTTAAAAGTGATTTTTGAATAAAATATCTGCTTAAAAAATCGGTATGGATTTGCAATTGTAATTTAATTTTAAATTTTTTAGCGATTAGCCAGCCTGATAGACCGGTTTCAAATGGATCCTGAGTGGTAATAATAAAATTATTTGGTGATGTTTTAACTATTTTTTTACCAATTTTAACAGCATTTATTATATAAAAAAATTTACTCATTGAATTGGTTGAATAAACAAAAATATTATCAGATATTTTTGTTTTATTTTTTTCTTTACTAAAAACTATGATATGCAACTCGTCAAAAAGCTTCCCATATTCCAGCATGCGGCTTCTCACCGCGCTTCCATCTTCAAATATTTTTCTGTCAGTTGAAATCATTAAAACATTCATATTGTTTTTAACAGTTCTAACGCATTTATTGTTTCTTTAATCATTCGCTCTTCGCTGAATTCTTTGACTTTTTTCTTTGCTTCCTCCGCGAGTTTATCCGCGTATTTTTTATCGCTTAAAAGTTTTGTGATAGATTTTTCAAGTCCTTTTTCATCATTATACCCGACAAGCAGTCCGTTTTCTCCGTCTTTTATAATTTCAGGATTTCCTCCCATATTTGTCGTGATAAGCGGTATTCCGACATCCATTACTTCAAGCAATTGATGCGAAAATCCTTCATAACCAGTATTAAGAACGAATACATCAGATGCCTTAATATATCGGAGGAGTACTTCTTTCGGCAATGCGCCTGTAAAAGCAATATTGTCGGAAAGTCCTTTATCATTAATTAACTTCTGCAATTTATCCAAATCGGGTCCGGAGCCCGCGATAATAAGTTTCGCGTCATTAAATTTCTTTTTTATATCCGGAAAGATTTTTATAAGAGTATCAAAACCTTTCCATTGAACAATTCGCCCCGCGCTTATAATCAGCTTTCCTTCAAATTGTAAAAGGGCGCGGACAGTTTCTCTGTTGCCGGATTCTTGATTATATTTAAGTCCATTATATATAACCGATATTTTCTTATCATTGATTCCCCACATTGAAACAATTTTTTTTAGATAAATACTCGGGACGATTATTCTCTTCGCTTTTTTCGCAACCCATCGCTCTATCTTTCTTCTAATTTCGGTTTTGAAATCAAATTTTTGATTTTGAAACTCTTCAACAGTGATAAAATTTCTGCC